>Ga0224746_10118_pt1 | contig 14753 bp, 18 predicted proteins | sample LIM_F_Water_Bulk_FD_183000 | JGI IMG/M metagenome (GOLD analysis project Ga0224746, IMG submission 183000) | Enriched cells from gastrointestinal tract of the lab mouse from Pacific Northwest National Laboratory (PNNL), Richland, Washington... | ecosystem: Host-associated > Mammals > Digestive... | reverse complement strand
TGGGTGGCGGCGTATTGGGCCACGGAAATTGACAAGTACGCCATAAAGACCACACAGGCGAATTTCCCGGACACGGTACAGCTGGGGGACGCTTTCCAGGTGCGGGAAGACGGCTGGAAGCCGTGGGAAGGAGCGAAACAATGAGTGTATGCAAAGGGTGCGGGCGGCAAATTGACTGGATACGCACGGCGGCGGGAAAGTTAATGCCGATTGACCCGGAACCAGTTTTCGTGATTGAGGGGGACGGAAAGGATCTCTTTTTCACGGATGAAGGGGGAACGCTGAAAGGCCGGGAAGCCCGCCCGGATGAAGTGGCAACGCGGGAAGCGAAGCTGGAAGCGGCGGTGGGCTTTGTGCCGCATTGGAAGACCTGCCCGAACGCGGCGGATTTTCGGCGGCGGAGGTAGGGGCCATGAGGATCGGCCTTGTGGACGTGGACGGCCACAACTACCCAAATTTGCCGCTTATGAAGCTGTCAGCCTGGCACAAGAGCCGGGGCGATCATGTTGAATGGTACAGCCCTATTATTTCCGGGCACATGGATCGGGTGTATCTAAGCAAGGTATTTTCATTCACGCCGGACTATGAAGCCATGATAGACGCGGACGAAGTGATCCGGGGCGGTTCTGGTTACTGCATCCAGCTTGAAAACGGGAAAGAGGTATACCACGGGGAGCGGGATCAGCAGCTTCCGCCGGAAGTTGAACACAGTTACCCGGACTATAGCCTATACCCGGAACAGACGAAAAACACGGCTTACGGCTTCCTATCCAGAGGTTGCCCGCGTGGTTGCGGCTTCTGCCACGTAGCAGCCAAAGAGGGCCGCCGCAGCGTGAAGGTTGCCGATCTGGCGGAATTTTGGATGGGGCAAGAAAAGATCGTGATATGTGACCCGAATATTTTAGCCTGCCCGGACTGGGAAGACCTGCTGGGCCAGCTGGCGGATTCCGGGGCCGTGGTGGACTTGAACCAGGGCATAGACGTAAGGATTGCCACGCCGGACAAAATAGCGGCGCTGAACAAGATCCGCATGGACTACCTGCATTTAGCGTGGGACAACCCGGAAGAAGACCTGGAAGAAGATTTTAGACGGTTCGGGGAACTGTACCGCCGGAAATCGCCGCAGGCAAAGGGCGTTTTTGTCCTGACCAACTACGACAGCACATTAGAACAGGACTTGCACCGCATTTACACGTTGCGGCGGCTGAAATTCAACCCGTTTGTCATGGTATACGACCGGGAACACGCCGCGCCGATTTACAAGGATCTCCAAAGATGGGTAAACAATCGGCGGATCTTCTGGACGTGTGAGCGGTTCGAGGACTACGACAAGATCAAGGGCAGGGGGTGAAAATGTGGAAGAACCGGAGCGGGACTATTTAGGGAACGTTATCTGCCATTGCGCCGGGTGCGATTGGTGCAAAGACCTGGAAGACAGCGCGGGCCGGACGATCTATTTCTGCATGAACGCGGACAGCACCGCGTATCTGGAAGAAACTGGACTGCTGGGCGGTTGCACGTTTCCGCCGGATTATGAAATGCCGGAAGAATGGTAAAAGGAAAAGGCTTTGACTATGGTTGCCGCCATAGTCAAAGCCGTGCCAAAGATGTGATATAAAGACAATTCTGCAAGAAAAATTATACCACATTGACGGCACAAAAGCAAGCGTAAAAAGGCGGAAAGCGCCTTTATTTCTGCGGGTTTTGCGCCCGCGTTACGGGCTTGTATGGGGTATTAACTTTCCGGGGAAAGCCTGGAAGCTGTCAATATATGGGAATAGCGGATCAAGGGAAAGTATGACCCCAGGCCCGCCAGCGCGGCGGCGCAGCCGGAAGGGGCCGGATCATGTTTTACAGGGAAAAGAAGGTTGACTGCGGCGGCTATAGGGAGGTTGACATTATCCCCCGCACGGAAAGCGCAGAACGAGCCGTGAAGGGGAAGCGCCGGAAGCGTCAACGGGTATCAGAACCAAAGCAAAAGGACTTGAACGAAAAAAATTCAAAACGCTACCTTGTCCAACTGGGCAACGGGAATTTCGGAGCCGGGGATCTTCACGTCACACTTACATACAGCGCAAAGCACCTTCCCGGGACGGTGGAGGAAGCAGAGCGGCGGATCGGTAACTATCTGAACCGCATAGCGTACCGCAGGAAGAAGTTAGGGCTTCCGCCGCTGAAATATATCCTTGTCACAGAATACGGATACGCAAAGGACGATCCAGACCATGAGGGCCGCCCCGTCCGTATCCACCACCATGTCATTATGAACGCCGGGCTTGACCGGGACGAAGTGGAAATGATGTGGACGGCGGAACGGATTAACTGGCGGAAGTATGACGCGGATCACAGTTACGGGGATACAGTGGAGCGGATGGGCTACGCCAACGCTGACCGTATCCAGACCAACGAAAACGGCATTGAAGCCCTTTGTAAGTACGTTTTGAAGAACCCGAAAGGGAAAAAGCGGTGGAGCAGTTCCAGGAACCTTATACGGCCCGTGGAGCAGCCGCCAGCAGACCACAAGCACACGAAAAAGAAGGTTGAAGCCCTGGCAAAGTCAACGGATCAGGGGCGGGACTTCTTCCAGAAGCAGTTCCCCGGCTACACGATCACGGAAATAAAGCCGGAATATTACGAAGAAACAGGCTGGCATATCTACTTGAAAATGTGGAAAAAGCCAGAAAAGAAACAGAAAAGCAAGAAAGGACGGAAGAAACGTGAATAAAGAAGTAATGTTCAGCAGCGCAACGGGAGTATGGGCCACGCCGCAGGACTTCTTTGACAGCCTGGACGCTGAATTTAATTTCACGCTTGACCCGTGCGCGAACGATGAAAACCACAAGTGCGAAAAGTATTTCACGGAAGCGGAAGACGGGCTGGCCCAGGACTGGGGGGGGCTACAGGGTATTTTGCAATCCGCCCTATGGCCGGGTGCTGTACAAATGGGTTGAAAAGTGCTATCGGGAAGGGTGCAAGGATGGAACGATCGTGGTGCTGCTGATCCCGGCCCGAACGGATACAACCTATTTTCATGACTTCATCATGAACCGGGCGGAAATCCGCTTTATCAAAGGCCGCTTGAAGTTCGGCGGCGGGAAAGACCCGGCCCCCTTCCCGTCCATGCTGGCGATCTTCCGTGGGCCGAAAATGTGAAGGAGGTAACACTAATGGAAGAAAAACTGTGCTACGTGTGCAGCCCGTACCGGGGGGACGTGGCCCGCAACGTAAAGTATGCCCAGGAACTGACCGGGCGGGCCGTTCGGCGGGGACTGGTGCCGATCACGCCGCATCTGTACATAACGCAGGCCCTGGACGATAACGATCCGGCGGAACGCGCCCTGGGGACGGAAGCGGGCTTGCGCCTGCTGGAACCGTGCGAATATATCATGATCGGTGGGCGCTATGGAATTTCGGAAGGGATGGGCTACGAAATCGAACTGGCGCACAGGCTGGGCAAAAAGTTCCTGATTGAAGACGGAATGGACTTGAACGGCAAAGACGCTGATCTTGTCTATGAGAAGCAAAAGCGGCCCAGCGCGGAGGAATTGAAGCAGGAATTTATACACCTGCTGTCATTTGTGGAGCGGGACGGCGTGCAAGACCTGCTGGAATGGCTGGAAAGCACGGACTTCTACACGGCCCCGGCCAGCACAAAATACCATGGAGCCTATGCGGGCGGCCTGCTGGAACATTCTTTGAATGTGTTTCGGCGGCTGGTGAAGCGTTGCCCGGCGGCGGATATGGACACGCTGACCATTACCGCCCTGCTTCATGACGTGTGCAAGATCCATCTGTACGAAAAGACAGAAGACGGATACCGCCACAATGAGCAATTCCCGATCGGCCACGGGGAAAAGTCCGTGATCCTGATTCTGCGGCATATGCCGTTGACGGATGAAGAAATCACGGCTATTTCCTGGCATATGGGAGCCTTTGACAGTCGAGCGGGCGCGGGCCGCAGCTTGTCCCAGGCGTGGGAGAAATGCCCGCTTGCCTTGCATCTGCATCTTGCGGACATGGAAGCAACCTGGTTCGATGAAAAGAGGGGGCCGCAGAAATGAAGAAAAGGCGCGGAAGAACCGTGGCGGAGCGGATGGCCGCATCATTACGCCGGGAAGAAGCCGAAGCGACCGGGAAGCCGCTGTATGCGTCCTATACGGACGTTCCGCCGGGGCTGTACAGCAAAACGGCCTGTATGAAGCTGAAATGCCCGGCGGCGGAAGATGAAGCCCCGGCGGCCTATGTGCTGAACCGTAACTGGCTGGGGTATATGCCGCTGTACGATCGGCGGGAAAAAGGAGGGCAGCAGGGATGAACGACAAGCAAAGAAAAAAAGCGCTGGACAGCTGGCGGGGAAAGAAGAACAATTCCCAGGGGCATTTCTTTGAGGGCTTCATAAAGACCGCGTGCGCCGTCTACAAGCAGAAGGGGATCGCATACGTGGAGAAAATGCCGGAACCGTTTATGGTGCTGGAAAAGAAAGACCGGGGCATTTTTAAGGGCCGCTTCATTGCCCACGCACAGCCGGACTTCATGGGCACGCTGTCTGGCGGGCGCTCCATCTGCTTTGAAGCAAAGTACACCAGCACGGACAAGCTGGCGCAAACCGTACTGACGGCAGAACAGTGGGACAGCCTGGAACAGCACTGGAAAGCCGGGGCAAAAGCGGGCGTGTGCGCCGGGATCGGGAATGTGTACGCCTTTATCCCCTGGCCCGTCTGGCGATCCATGCAGGAAATCTACGGACACAAGTACATGACGGCGGAAGACCTGGAACCATACCGGGTGAAGTTCAACGGGGCCTGTATGTTCCTTGACCCGGTAAGCCCGCCCACGGTGGAAGCACGGGACACGCTGGGGGCCGCAAAGAAGCGCTTGTGGGACAAGCTGCAAACCGTGGAGCGGGACGCGGAAGAAGCCGCAGAGATTGAACGGCTGGAAACGGCCCTGCAAACGGTTGTGGGGGTGGTAACTGCAAACTGCCTGTTTGAGATCATACGCCGGGAACCGAAAGAAAAGCACGCGGCTTTTCTGAAAACCACTCTGGACGCGGCCCTGGGCGGCGCTGATTATTCCGCCTGTAAGACATTGGACGATATGGGAACCGTGTATGCAAAATACTTTGTGGAAAGCGCGGGAGGGGTATAAACATGGGAACCGATATGCGCGGCTTCAAAGATGAAGCGTTTATGTTTCAGTTCATGCGAATTGTAGGGGGTGAAAGGCGGTGAAGTTCGCAGCGTTTAACGCCCGTTGCCCGTTTGAACTGGGGGACAAAATCCGGGACGAAGCCGGGCGGGAACATACGATCACGGACATTGTGGCGCTTCACTCCATGAAGGAAATGCAGGTGCGCTTTGTCTACGAACTGGACAACAGCGGGAAGCTGGTAAACCTGATGGCAGGGCCGCAGCGGGAAGGAGTGGTGCAGAATGGATGAACAGAAGATTTACCGGGCCGCCCTGGCCGCCTGGGGTGCGGATGCACAAACGCTGATGGTATTTGAAGAAATGTCCGAACTGCAAAAGGAACTTTGCAAGGCCGCCAGAGGAAAGGACAACACCGAACAGATCGCAGAAGAAATTGCAGACGTGGAAATCATGCTGGAACAAATGAAGGTGCTTCACAGGTGCGCGGAAGCTGTAGCGGCGTACCGGCAAAGCAAACTGCGGCGGCTGGCGGTGCGGTGCGGCGCGGACGTGGAGCCGTAGGAAGGAGCGGAAGGCCATGACCATCGACGAAGCCATTGCACACGCCCGCGAAGTGGCGGAGGGATGCCGGGCGGAGAACGGGGATTGTGCATATCAGCATGACAAACTGACGGAATGGCTGGTGGAATTGAAAGCATACCGGGAAACGGGGCTGAAACCGGAAGAAATTGCGGACTTCCGGGAAATGTACCGGGAAATGGCCGCGAAGTTCGCAGACTACAAGGCGGCGGAAGTGACCGGGCAACTGGTGGTTTTTCCGTGCCGGGTTACGGATACGGTGTATTATATCGAAACCGTACACAAGGGGAGGAAGTACGCCGGGGGAAGGGTTGTTTCAGCACAGATTGACCATGTAACGATCGGCGGGACAACGGGAAAGCCTGTATTTGACCTTTGCACGGAAACTGAAAACTGGTTATATGCGCTGGAACCGGGAGAATTTTTCCTGACACGGGAAGAAGCAGAAAAAGCGCTGGAAGAAGGGAGGAAAAACGGTGAGTATTGATCGTATCATGCGGCAGAACGTGCCCGGCTATAGCTACATGAAAAAGGCAATGCCGCAGGCAGGGGCGGGCCGGGAGCGGAAGACACAGCCGCAGCGGAAGAAGCCCCAAACCCTGACAGAGATCGCCGGGAGCGGCAAGGCGGTTTTGCGCAAGGGCGTAACCGTTACGCAGGCCGCCCGGAAGCTGAACAGGTACGAGGAAACGGGCCTTACGCCACAGGGCGTGTTTGACCTGATCGAGCGGGCGCACAACCTGGAACGGCGCGTGGAAAAGTTGGAGGGCTGGCAGTAGTGGGATACAGGCAGAAACACCCGTACATAAAACAGCTTCTTTACCTGCTGAAATGGAAGATAGGAGGTAGGCGCGGTGGCGGCGGAACGTTGCGTGCTGTGTGGCGCTCATATCGCGGATGGATCGCAAATGTGCCGGGCCTGCATGGACAAGTACAGCCCGGCGGCGGTGCTGGAAACGGAACAGGAATTGCGGGACATTGCCCAGGTTTTGAAGATAACCGCCAGCACAGACAGGAACATAAAAGAATCAATGGAAGCCATTCTGCGGATCGCGGATAGGCTGGGAAGGAACGGCAATGGAAGATAGATCAAACCAGACATACACGCCCCGCGTGGTGCGGGCGCGGATCAATATCCCGGCCCGGCCCTGGCAGGCGTACCGGGAGGAATACCGGGGGCAGGGCTTCACGGTGAACAACTTTAAGGCCATGCAGAAAGCGGATCAGTATTTTAACGGCCTGGAAATCACGCTTTCTTCCTGGTGGTATGACGATCACAGCTGCTGGCATTTGTTCAACTGGCCGCAGGCGGTGGACGATCGCGTTATGTGCGCCATGTACCACGCGGAACAGTATAAGGGCGGCCCCGGTATGTTGCCCAGCGCCTACAAGGGCGATTTTGAAAAGTTCCGGGCGGACTGGGCGGCGGGCACGTATGACCCCGGCGCAACGTACACGTTCAAGCTGGAAAACGTGGAAGTTCTGGAAGTATTGCAGGAAGAAACGTGGCAAGACCGGGAGCCGGAACGGGCCGCGCCGCCGAAACGGAAGAAGCGGAAGAAGAAGGGCCGCAAACGCCGTGGGTAAGAAGAAGCACCGCCCAAAGAGCAAAGCGGAACTTCTGCAAGCCCAGTGGGAGCGGGAGCGCCCCAGACCGCAACGCCCGGCGGCGGGCTGGATGCAGGCGGCGGCGGAACGGGCGAACCGGGCGCAAGCGGCGGTTATCGCAAAGCGGAAGGAGGGGAAGCCGGGATGAACAGGAAGGGGCCGTGGACGCGGAAACTTCATTTCTGGCGGAAGCATAGGCGGTTTTGGACGGTGCGCCAGCACTTCTTCCGCACGCGGGCCGGGAAGGGCCTGCAATCGGCGGTTTACCGCCTGGCGCAGAAGTTCCCGGAAAGCAAGGTGCTTGAACGGGTGCTGTTTCACCTTCTGCCATTTTAGGCGTGAAATGCTGTGCTATCGGCGGGACGGGCAGAAAGGAACGGAAAGAATGGATATGCGCATTTTATCGGTTATCAATTTGAAAGGCGGCGTGGCAAAGACCATTTCCAGCGTGGCTATTGCGCATCTGCTGGCGGAAAAGGGCTTCCGCGTCCTGCTGGTGGACAATGACAAGCAAGGGGACGCTTCCAGAGGATACCGCCGCAGGGATGAAGACGGGGCCGGGATTGATGAAATCATGACCGCCCGCCGCCCGGATATGGGCAGCTTGATCCAGCACACGGACTTCCCCGGACTGGACATTATCACGGCCAACATGAAGCTGCTGAAAGCGAATCTGGAAGTATTGCTGGATCAGACCCGACAGCAGCAAACGCGGCTGAAAAAGGCACTTGAACAGGTGCGGGATCAATATGACTTCTGCGTGATTGACAACGCGCCGGATATTAACATATCCACGATCAACGCCCTGGTTGCCAGCAATGACGTGATCGTACCGCTGGAAGTGGATGATAACACAACGGAAGGGCTGGCGGAACTGGCGGAACAGATCGAGTTCACGCGGGAAGACCTTAACCCGGCCTTGACCTTCCGGGGGTGCTTCATTACGAAGTACGACAAGAGGAACGAAGCGCACGCCCAGGGCGCGGCCCAGTTGGAAGCGTCCGGGAAATACCCGGTATTCCGCACGAAGATCCGCACGTCCCGGAAGGTGAGCGAAAGCACGTTTGCCCGGCTTCCTATCACGGTATATTCCAAACGTTCCAACGCGGCCATTGATTATGCGGCCCTGGTGGAAGAATACCTGGCGGCCTTGCAGGCGGACGGCGTGGCGCTTTTGAGCGTGCGGCCCGTGACCGAATCGGACACATGAAAGAAGGGAAGGAAGTATGGCAAAGTTTGATTTGCACCAGCTTTTGAACGAACGTTCAAAGGCGGCAGCCGTGGAGCGGGAGAAAGAGCCGCGCACGGCGGATGGAATGGAACAGTTGACGCTTGACGTTTACGATCTGATTCCTTCACAGGAAAACTTCTATTCCACGCAGTACATAAACGATCTGAAACAGTCTATTGCGATCGTGGGACTGCTGCAACCGCTGCTTGTGGAGCGGGACGGGGACAAATTCCGCGTGGTGGCCGGACACCGCCGCCGCCTGGCCTGTATGGCCCTGGTGGAAGACGGCCTGGAACAGTTCCGGCGCGTGCCGTGCGTAACGCGGGCGGTGGAGGAAGAAGGAACCGTGAAAACGATCCTTGACCGCCTGGCCCTGATTTTTGCAAACGGCTTCCGCGAAAAATCGGACTGGGAGAAGATGGAAGAAACCTTGCGCACGGAAGCGCTGATCGCAGAACTGCGGAAGGAGGTTGAAGTGGAGGGCCGCACGCGCTGGATCACGGCGGAATTTACCGGGATCACGGAAGCCCAGATCGGCAGGTACAAGAGCATAAAGAACAACCTATGCCCGGAACTGATGCAGGCATTTAAGGCAAAGCGGCTGGGCGTGTCAACAGCCTATGAACTGTCCGGGCTGTCCCCGGACTATCAGGCGCGGGCGGCGGACACGCTGGAAGAAGTGGGTGTGCTGTCCATAAACGATGCAAAGGCGCTGAAACAGGCGGAAGAAGCAAGAAAACCGCTGGAAGGGCAAATGGAACTTGACGCGGCGGCGGAAGGAACCGACCAGACGGCCCAGGAAGCCGCCCGGAACGCGCCGGAAGCCGCAGGGGATACAGATACCACCACGGCGGCGGAAGGGGCACAGGACGCGCCGGAAACGGCCCAGGACGGGCAGCAGGAAGGACAGCCGGACAAGCCGCCGCAGAAGGAGCCGGGAAAGCCCGCATTTGTCGAGCGGGAGCCACGCGGGCGCGGCTGTGCGTGGTGCAACCCGGACTATCACAGGGAACAGGCCACGGCGGAAGGGCGCTTCCTTCTGGCCTATGAGCCGGAAGAAAAGCTGGCAATGATACTGGACAAGGAAACGGGCGCGGTTGAACACATGATTTTCCATTGTTGCCCGTTCTGCGGAAGGAAGCTGAAATAGGAGGGGCGCACGATGAAAAAGCGCGGGCGCGGAAACTGAAATAAGCAAGGAAAAGGCATAGCCGCCGTGGGGGCGGGGGCTATGCCTTGTACCCGTTTTTATGACTTCAAAGGAACCGCCGGAAATCGGAGGTATAGGAAATGGACAAAAAAGACGTTTTGGCCGCCCTGATGTTTTACCGGAATATTGATGGAGAAATTAGGTATTACCGGGGCATGGTAGAAGAACTGGAAAGCTACTATGACACGATCGGCGGGCAAAGCCTGGACGGGATGCCGAAAGGGAAAAACCACATTTCAAACGCCGTGGAAGCCGTGGCCTTGAATTTGCCGGATGGAATAGCGGAAAACATAGACTATTACACGGCGAAGATCGCGGAATTGCAGACGCTGAAAGTGGAAATTCTGCGGGAAATTTCCGGCCTGGAATACAAGCTGAAAGTGATCGTAACGGACTACTACTTACACGGGCTGAAATGGGAACAAGTTTCGGCACGCAACCATTATTCCGAAAGGCAATGCAAAAATATCCGTGACGCGGCGGTTGGAAGCCTGGTTAAAGCGTTCGGGGCAAACAAGATTATTGCGGGTTTTTCATTTTCAAAGTAAAGATTGCCCGCCATTGCCCGTTTTTGTCTGCTATACTATAGCAGAACAAGGGCGGGAAAAGCCTTTGAAGTCAGCCCCCTACAGTAACAGGCTTTTTTTCTTTGCTTGTCGTTCATCCCTGCTGCCCTCCTTTTTCCCGCCGATCGTACAGCGGCATATACCCCAGCCAGTTACGGTTCAGCACATAGGCCGCCGGGGCTTCATCTTCCGCCGCCGGGCATTTCAGCTTCATACAGGCCGTTTTGCTGTACAGCCCCGGCGGAACGTCCGTATAGGACGCATACAGCGGCTTCCCGGTCGCTTCGGCTTCTTCCCGGCGTAATGATGCGGCCATCCGCTCCGCCACGGTTCTTCCGCGCCTTTTCTTCATTTCTGCGGCCCCCTCTTTTCATCGAACCAGGTTGCTTCCATGTCCGCAAGATGCAGATGCAAGGCAAGCGGGCATTTCTCCCACGCCTGGGACAAGCTGCGGCCCGCGCCCGCTCGACTGTCAAAGGCTCCCATATGCCAGGAAATAGCCGTGATTTCTTCATCCGTCAACGGCATATGCCGCAGAATCAGGATCACGGACTTTTCCCCGTGGCCGATCGGGAATTGCTCATTGTGGCGGTATCCGTCTTCTGTCTTTTCGTACAGATGGATCTTGCACACGTCATGAAGCAGGGCGGTAATGGTCAGCGTGTCCATATCCGCCGCCGGGCAACGCTTCACCAGCCGCCGAAACACATTCAAAGAATGTTCCAGCAGGCCGCCCGCATAGGCTCCATGGTATTTTGTGCTGGCCGGGGCCGTGTAGAAGTCCGTGCTTTCCAGCCATTCCAGCAGGTCTTGCACGCCGTCCCGCTCCACAAATGACAGCAGGTGTATAAATTCCTGCTTCAATTCCTCCGCGCTGGGCCGCTTTTGCTTCTCATAGACAAGATCAGCGTCTTTGCCGTTCAAGTCCATTCCGTCTTCAATCAGGAACTTTTTGCCCAGCCTGTGCGCCAGTTCGATTTCGTAGCCCATCCCTTCCGAAATTCCATAGCGCCCACCGATCATGATATATTCGCACGGTTCCAGCAGGCGCAAGCCCGCTTCCGTCCCCAGGGCGCGTTCCGCCGGATCGTTATCGTCCAGGGCCTGCGTTATGTACAGATGCGGCGTGATCGGCACCAGTCCCCGCCGAACGGCCCGCCCGGTCAGTTCCTGGGCATACTTTACGTTGCGGGCCACGTCCCCCCGGTACGGGCTGCACACGTAGCACAGTTTTTCTTCCATTAGTGTTACCTCCTTCACATTTTCGGCCCACGGAAGATCGCCAGCATGGACGGGAAGGGGGCCGGGTCTTTCCCGCCGCCGAACTTCAAGCGGCCTTTGATAAAGCGGATTTCCGCCCGGTTCATGATGAAGTCATGAAAATAGGTTGTATCCGTTCGGGCCGGGATCAGCAGCACCACGATCGTTCCATCCTTGCACCCTTCCCGATAGCACTTTTCAACCCATTTGTACAGCACCCGGCCATAGGGCGGATTGCAAAATACCCTGTAGCCCCCCCCAGTCCTGGGCCAGCCCGTCTTCCGCTTCCGTGAAATACTTTTCGCACTTGTGGTTTTCATCGTTCGCGCACGGGTCAAGCGTGAAATTAAATTCAGCGTCCAGGCTGTCAAAGAAGTCCTGCGGCGTGGCCCATACTCCCGTTGCGCTGCTGAACATTACTTCTTTATTCACGTTTCTTCCGTCCTTTCTTGCTTTTCTGTTTCTTTTCTGGCTTTTTCCACATTTTCAAGTAGATATGCCAGCCTGTTTCTTCGTAATATTCCGGCTTTATTTCCGTGATCGTGTAGCCGGGGAACTGCTTCTGGAAGAAGTCCCGCCCCTGATCCGTTGACTTTGCCAGGGCTTCAACCTTCTTTTTCGTGTGCTTGTGGTCTGCTGGCGGCTGCTCCACGGGCCGTATAAGGTTCCTGGAACTGCTCCACCGCTTTTTCCCTTTCGGGTTCTTCAAAACGTACTTACAAAGGGCTTCAATGCCGTTTTCGTTGGTCTGGATACGGTCAGCGTTGGCGTAGCCCATCCGCTCCACTGTATCCCCGTAACTGTGATCCGCGTCATACTTCCGCCAGTTAATCCGTTCCGCCGTCCACATCATTTCCACTTCGTCCCGGTCAAGCCCGGCGTTCATAATGACATGGTGGTGGATACGGACGGGGCGGCCCTCATGGTCTGGATCGTCCTTTGCGTATCCGTATTCTGTGACAAGGATATATTTCAGCGGCGGAAGCCCTAACTTCTTCCTGCGGTACGCTATGCGGTTCAGATAGTTACCGATCCGCCGCTCTGCTTCCTCCACCGTCCCGGGAAGGTGCTTTGCGCTGTATGTAAGTGTGACGTGAAGATCCCCGGCTCCGAAATTCCCGTTGCCCAGTTGGACAAGGTAGCGTTTTGAATTTTTTTCGTTCAAGTCCTTTTGCTTTGGTTCTGATACCCGTTGACGCTTCCGGCGCTTCCCCTTCACGGCTCGTTCTGCGCTTTCCGTGCGGGGGATAATGTCAACCTCCCTATAGCCGCCGCAGTCAACCTTCTTTTCCCTGTAAAACATGATCCGGCCCCTTCCGGCTGCGCCGCCGCGCTGGCGGGCCTGGGGTCATACTTTCCCTTGATCCGCTATTCCCATATATTGACAGCTTCCAGGCTTTCCCCGGAAAGTTAATACCCCATACAAGCCCGTAACGCGGGCGCAAAACCCGCAGAAATAAAGGCGCTTTCCGCCTTTTTACGCTTGCTTTTGTGCCGTCAATGTGGTATAATTTTTCTTGCAGAATTGTCTTTATATCACATCTTTGGCACGGCTTTGACTATGGCGGCAACCATAGTCAAAGCCTTTTCCTTTTACCATTCTTCCGGCATTTCATAATCCGGCGGAAACGTGCAACCGCCCAGCAGTCCAGTTTCTTCCAGATACGCGGTGCTGTCCGCGTTCATGCAGAAATAGATCGTCCGGCCCGCGCTGTCTTCCAGGTCTTTGCACCAATCGCACCCGGCGCAATGGCAGATAACGTTCCCTAAATAGTCCCGCTCCGGTTCTTCCACATTTTCACCCCCTGCCCTTGATCTTGTCGTAGTCCTCGAACCGCTCACACGTCCAGAAGATCCGCCGATTGTTTACCCATCTTTGGAGATCCTTGTAAATCGGCGCGGCGTGTTCCCGGTCGTATACCATGACAAACGGGTTGAATTTCAGCCGCCGCAACGTGTAAATGCGGTGCAAGTCCTGTTCTAATGTGCTGTCGTAGTTGGTCAGGACAAAAACGCCCTTTGCCTGCGGCGATTTCCGGCGGTACAGTTCCCCGAACCGTCTAAAATCTTCTTCCAGGTCTTCTTCCGGGTTGTCCCACGCTAAATGCAGGTAGTCCATGCGGATCTTGTTCAGCGCCGCTATTTTGTCCGGCGTGGCAATCCTTACGTCTATGCCCTGGTTCAAGTCCACCACGGCCCCGGAATCCGCCAGCTGGCCCAGCAGGTCTTCCCAGTCCGGGCAGGCTAAAATATTCGGGTCACATATCACGATCTTTTCTTGCCCCATCCAAAATTCCGCCAGATCGGCAACCTTCACGCTGCGGCGGCCCTCTTTGGCTGCTACGTGGCAGAAGCCGCAACCACGCGGGCAACCTCTGGATAGGAAGCCGTAAGCCGTGTTTTTCGTCTGTTCCGGGTATAGGCTATAGTCCGGGTAACTGTGTTCAACTTCCGGCGGAAGCTGCTGATCCCGCTCCCCGTGGTATACCTCTTTCCCGTTTTCAAGCTGGATGCAGTAACCAGAACCGCCCCGGATCACTTCGTCCGCGTCTATCATGGCTTCATAGTCCGGCGTGAATGAAAATACCTTGCTTAGATACACCCGATCCATGTGCCCGGAAATAATAGGGCTGTACCATTCAACATGATCGCCCCGGCTCTTGTGCCAGGCTGACAGCTTCATAAGCGGCAAATTTGGGTAGTTGTGGCCGTCCACGTCCACAAGGCCGATCCTCATGGCCCCTACCTCCGCCGCCGAAAATCCGCCGCGTTCGGGCAGGTCTTCCAATGCGGCACAAAGCCCACCGCCGCTTCCAGCTTCGCTTCCCGCGTTGCCACTTCATCCGGGCGGGCTTCCCGGCCTTTCAGCGTTCCCCCTTCATCCGTGAAAAAGAGATCCTTTCCGTCCCCCTCAATCACGAAAACTGGTTCCGGGTCAATCGGCATTAACTTTCCCGCCGCCGTGCGTATCCAGTCAATTTGCCGCCCGCACCCTTTGCATACACTCATTGTTTCGCTCCTTCCCACGGCTTCCAGCCGTCTTCCCGCACCTGGAAAGCGTCCCCCAGCTGTACCGTGTCCGGGAAATTCGCCTGTGTGGTCTTTATGGCGTACTTGTCAATTTCCGTGGCCCAATACGCCGCCACCCA
>Ga0224746_10116_pt1 | contig 14794 bp, 10 predicted proteins | sample LIM_F_Water_Bulk_FD_183000 | JGI IMG/M metagenome (GOLD analysis project Ga0224746, IMG submission 183000) | Enriched cells from gastrointestinal tract of the lab mouse from Pacific Northwest National Laboratory (PNNL), Richland, Washington... | ecosystem: Host-associated > Mammals > Digestive... | reverse complement strand
AGAAAGCTTCAATCGGTCTTCCATGGCAGTACAGGATATGATGAATTTTATCGCATATGCAGATGGAACATTGGACTTGTTTGAAATCAGCAAAATAATTAATGTCTCGGTCGGGAACCTGCATAGTATCGCAGTGAAATTAAAAGACGCCGGACTGTTTTCTGAGGTGGAATAGATGGTATATCAAGAATTAATTGACAATTTTGAACTTAAAAAAGGCGATAAGATTTGGCTGTCATCGGAATTGATTCAACTGGTGTTGAAATTTAAGGCAAATAAAATTAAATTTGACGGCTCATTATTGCTGGACGCATTTCAACAGGCAGTTGGAGAAGAAGGCACCCTGCTCCTTCCCACCTTTACCTTTGAATTCAGCAACAAAAAATATTATGACATAAATAACACGAAAGGCGCTACGGGCGCTCTGGGCAATATTGCATTACAGAGAAAAGATTTCAAGAGAACACAGCATCCCATGCACTCTTTTGCAGTATGGGGAAAAGATCAGGAAAAACTTATTTCCATGACGAACAGACATGCATTTGGCATGGATTCTCCATTCGGTTACTGTGCCGGTGCACATGTAAAACAGATTATTTTAGGAACAGATTATGTTCATGCCATGACATTCATTCATTATGCGGAAGCAGTATGCAATGTTCCCTACCGCTTTTCCAAGAGTTTTACAGGAACTTATGTCGACATAAGTGGACAGGCAGAAGAACGAACCTACGATTATGCCGCAAGAAAAATGGAAATAGAACCGGAAGAACAATTCAACCGTATTGGCAAGATCCTGGAAGAACAAGGGATTTCAAAAAAAATTGATATAGATCAATTACCATGCTATTCCATAGACCTGGCAAAAAGTTTCCCTGTCATCTGCAATGATATTATCAACAACGATTGCGCTAATATTTATGATTTTCATATTCCCAGAGAACAGATTTTTGGCACGATCGTTTAAAATCAGCAGGAGGATTATTACAAAATGTATTCAACCGTATTACAATATCTGGAAAAAACAGCCCTTAAATATCCAGATAAAACAGCATTCGCAGATATAAAAGAATCATTTACTTTTTATAATCTGCTGCTATTCTCAAAAAAAATCGGCAGTTTTATTGCAGATATCGTCAAGCCGAATCACCCCATCGTTGTTTATATGGATAAACGGGCCTACAACATACTTTCTTTTATGGGGGCCGCCTATGCAGGATGTTTCTATGTTCCTATTGACAGCCAGATGCCCTCTGAGAGAATTAATCTGATTCTTGATACGTTACAGCCAAGCATGATATTATATGACGATGCCACGGCTGAAAAAGTGAACAGCATCAGCGGCTCTATGTTGAAATATCATTATAAAACTGCGCTTGAGGCAGAAGTGAATGATGATGCCCTGGCTAAAATTCGATTATATTCTAAAAATACAGATTTATTATATGTATTGTTTACAAGCGGCTCTACAGGAGTTCCAAAAGGAGTTACCATTTCACATGCGGCAGTGATAGATTTCATGGACTGGATCTGTGAAAAATACCATTTAGACGATACTGCAGCCTTGTGTAATCAGGCTCCGTTCTATTTTGATGCCTCGGTGCCTGATATATATATCCCTCTTAAAACGGGAGCAACTGTTTTTATCCCGCCGAAGAGCTATTACACATTCCCCAAAAAAATATTACAGTTTATTGAAAATAATAACATAAATACATTGATCTGGGTGCCCTCAGCTCTCTGCAATGTTGTCAATTGCAAAGCATTTGAGGTGTGTGTCCCCACCAGCATCAAATTAGTGATTTTCTGCGGAGAAGTCATGCCCTGTAAACATCTGAATATATGGAGAACCTATATAAACAATGCATTATATGTCAATATGTATGGACCTACTGAAGCTACGTACGCATGCATGTATTATGATATTGAACGAGAATTTGCTGATGATGAAAAACTGCCGTTAGGCAAGGCATGTGAAAACAGTGAAATTATCCTTTTAGATGACGAGGATCAGTTAGCACAGACGGGAAACATTGGCGAGATCTGTATCTCAGGGCAATGCTTATCCCAGGGCTACTATAACTCTCCTGAAAAAACATCTGCAGCTTTTATGCAGAATCCTGTCAATACAAAATGGAGAGAAATCATATACCGAACCGGCGACTTAGCCTATAAAAATGAAACCGGAGAGATTATTTTCGCTGGAAGAAAAGATTTTCAGATTAAGCGTTTGGGACACAGAATTGAGCTGGGAGAAATAGAGAATGCTATTCTTTCCGTAAGTGGAGTAGAAAACGCCTGCTGTGTGTTTCATGAGAAAAACAGTGATATTATAACCGTTTACACTGGAAAAATTGATACGAATTCACTCAATGACAAGATTGCAGAAAAACTGCCGCAATACATGATGCCAAACAAATTTGTCAAGCTCACATCTATGCCGATGAATTTAAATGGTAAAATTGACAGAGTTAAAATTAAGAAAGAATATACGGAGGAATAATTATGGAAAAACTAATGCAGATTCTCAAAGGAATCAAACCGAAAGCAGATTTTGAAAACAATAAGTCGCTTGTGGATGAAGGCATACTGGATTCCCTTGAAATCATTGAAATTATCACAGAAGTTGAGAAAACATTTGCAATTGAAATAGATCCTTCTGAGATTGATCCCGACAATTTTCAGTCTGCTGAAAGCATTTGGAATATGATCCAAAGTCATTTAGATACGTAAAAGCATAAATTGTAGCATTTAATATTCAGCAACACATGGAGGAAATCATATGGAAACACAGGAAAAAAAGATGCGTGAAATTAATCTGGCAGAACTGTTTTGGCAAATTATATTTAAATGGCGTCCTATCATCTGTTTTGGCATTTTATTTGCTGTCTTACTCTGCGGAATGAAATACACGATGGATATGCGATCTTACCGGGCTTCACAAAATATAGATACGGAACAGTTGGCAAGCGAATTGACAGAGGAAGAGCGGCAGCAGGTGACGCAGGCAAATAACCTGTCAGCGCGCATAAGAGAATATGAGGATTATCTGGAATCATCCACTTGTATGAAGATTGATCCGTATCATAAACCGATGGTTGAATTACAGTACTATGTTGATTCCGAATATACCTTTAACTATACAGAGGAAAGCAAAAATGATTTTACCAGCAGCTTGATGACTTTATACTATAATTATATTATGAGCGGTGAAATGAGCCAAAATATAATAAATGAAGCAAAACTGTCAATCAATCAGGCAGATCTCAGTGAACTATGGGGAGTATCACAGATTGGAAATTCCATTTCCATTAAGATAATATGTCCGGAAAAAGACAAAATGGATATGGTCGCAACCTCAATCAAAACTCATCTCAGCAGCAAAGAAGCTGAATTTCAGGACATTGGCCCGCATAAATTAAAATTACTGAACGAATCTCAGAATATAGTGGTAGACAACAATTTGATAGACAGAAAAAACACGATTTCCAACAACATCTCAACAATGAGCAGCCAGTTAAAAGCCTTGAAAACAAACATGAACAGCCAGCAGTTACTTCTGCTGCAAAGTGAAGAAAACGAATCAAAAGATACAGAAAAGGCTGGTTTTAACTTGAAATTTATGATATTGGGAGGCTTTTTCGGCGTTTTTCTGGTATGTTTCTGGGTAGTATGCAAAATGCTTTTTACAGCCAGGCTTCAAAGCTCAGATGAAATTCGCAGCCTTTATAACATCCGCCTGTTAGGCGAAATAACAGTCCCTTCTAAGAAACATCATTTTCTATCTGTCATTGATGATAAGCTTATGGCAATAAAGAACCGAAAAAAGAAAAGACTGTCCATGGAACAACAGATTAAAATGATTGCCACCAATCTCTCGCTCTCCTGCAGACAACAAAATATTGACTGTATTTATCTGACAGGCAGTGAGTATGAAAATGCAGACACTAAGATCTTAAGTTTATTGAAAAAAGAATTATCCGCCCAAAATATCCAGCTTAAAGAAGGCGGAAATATATTTTATGACACAGAATCTCTGAAACAAAGCTCTGAAATCGGAAATATTCTGCTGGTGGAACAAAAAGGGCAGTCTATTTATGATGAAATCTCAAATGAATTAAGCCTTGCAAAAGAACAAAACACTCGTATCTTAGGCGCTATTGTATTGGTGTAGCTGACAAAAGCTGCTGCCCGGCTAAATCAGTCAGGCAGCAGCTTGGTGATTAATTCATTTTTATCTCTATAACGTATTTATTTCATCAATATTGATAGCAGTTTTTATATTGCCGATCACCGTCGTTTCTCCACTATAAATTCCGTCTTCATTTTTTAACCAGACTCCCTGCATTCCAAGCTGCATGGGCGCCTGAAAATCTTTGGCTAAATTATCTCCCACATAAACGATCTGTTCAAAAGGAATTCTCCATCTGCACTGCATAATGCGAAAAGAAATATCATTTGGTTTCCGAAATTGTATTCCGCCGAGTTCATCTGTAATTATGATATCGTCCACCAAAGATTCCAGCCCCAGAGCTTTTATCTTGTTTCTCTGTCCTTCTATCCGTCCATCCGTAATAATCGCTGTTTTGACACCCTTTTTCCTCAGCTTCTCAAGCAATTCCGGCACTCCTTCATACAGATTGATTTCAGGCATTTGCTTTCGATACAGATCCAGACACACAGATTTACTATCTTCCGCACCGATTTCCTTCAGATAAGCATCTATTGCTGGTTTACCCTCCAGAAAATAATTCCACAATTTTATTTCCGCCTGCGTATTTCCCAAATACTCCGCAATTTTCTTATACCCGCTTCTCACATACTGCTTCTCACTGTACAAGGTATCATCCAAGTCAAAAATAATCCCCATCACCGGATGCGCTGCTCCATTCCCTGGATCAATGCATACGCTTTGGTCAAACCGGCTGTACACTGCTCCATTACAGTTACACTCCTGATATTCTTGCTTCTCACCGCCTAAGAGCCTTAATACCGTCTCCGCCGATCTGGCTCCTGCTTTCATGCTCAGAGGAGCGCCGCCGCCATAACGCGGATTAATTTCGATATAATAATTCACCCCCGTGTCTTTCTGGCGGATCAGCTGTACGGTCATTGGACCGCAGGGCTTAAATTTTTCAATCAGCTGTCTGCTCTCTTGAATCATGGTCTCATCCATACATATCCGTGTTTTGAGAACTTCTCCTGCCCTGACAGCTACTCTCTCTCTCGGCGTAATGTAAATTGGATTCCCTTCAAAATCGCAGAAAATATCAATCGTATATTCCAGCCCCTCAATAAATGGCTGTATCACATAGTCCTCAATTTTCTCAGCGTACACTGCCAATTCTTCAAAATCTTTCACCTTAAAGGCATTAATACTGCTGCTTCCGTCCTTGGGCTTAATAAAGCACGGATATCCACCGTCATATTTGCTGTAATCATTATATGTCTTCGGCGCCTTTAAACCACATTCCTCAAAAAAATCTGCCGTAAAATTTTTATCTCTGCAGATCTTAATCTTATCGGCCCTGCTGATCAGAACTCTGGTCCCTATTTGTTCAAACACTTCAACATTCTTTGATAAAACTAACAGATCTGTATCAATCGTCGGAATAACCAAATCAATGTTATCTCGCTTACAAATCCCTGCAAGCTGATTAATATAATTAGGATCCGTCATACTGCATATCTTCCTTATATAATTGCAGTATGTAAGGGCAGGAGCCGTACCAGCCATATCAGCCCCATACAATTTGAGATCGATCTCCAATTGCAGCGCCGCCTGGCGAAACGCCTGCATAAGCTCGACTCTTCTTCCGACACCAGTAACTAATATACGCACTTCTCTCATTTTATTCTCCTAATAAATTCTTCAGTCATTTCCCATAAATTCTTCCATTGTCGCCGATGTGCCTGACGAGATTCCTTCCTGCCTGATAAAAGCCTTTCCAATCGTCTGCAGCAGAATCTTCATATCTCCCAGAAAAGTTATATGATCTATGTATGCAACATCAAGTTTAAACTTTTCCTGCCAGGAAATTGCATTTCTTCCGTTCACCTGCGCATAGCCAGACAAGCCAGGCCTGACTTCATGTCTTCTGTGCTGTTCTTCGTTGTAGCGGTCCAAATAACGGACCAGAAGCGGGCGGGGACCAATCAGAGACATATCGCCTTTTATAATGTTCAGCACTTCTGGCAGTTCATCCAGGGATGTAGCTCTTAACATCTTGCCGAAACCCGTGAGCCGTTCTTCATCTGACAGCAGTTCTCCATTGCTGCCTCTGGCATCTGTCATCGTCCGAAACTTATACAATTTGAATATCTTTTCATTTTTTCCCGGCCTCTCCTGTGTAAACAAGACTGGAGATCCCAGTTTGACACGCACAAGCGCCGCTAAAATCAGATAAAGCCACCAAAAAAATAAAACTGCCAGCAGGCCGCAGCTCAAATCCAGCGGGCGCTTTATAAATTTTTCATAAGGACCATACGGTCTATGCTTTCTCTTCATATTCACTTCCTCTTTATACCTCTTTTCTCCCATCGCTTCTTCCAGACAGGCAGCCACAATAATATATCTATTCAACTTAAAAGCTTTTAATGTCAAAGCATTTTTTTGCAAAATTCATTTTTTTCACTTGAATTTTCTGACGTTTTGCGCTATAATACATTCATAAAGAAATCCTACTCAGAACAGCGGAAATAAACTTTTTTTACAAAAGATAAACTGTTCTGAGCAGGATTTCTTCTTCTACCTTTCCGAATTCTCAGAAGACGTCTGCTCCCACAACGCTCTTATTGTACCGCAGATTCTCTGCAGATCTTCCTCTGTCATCTTGCTGTCGCTGGGCATACAGACTCCATGTTCAAAAATCTGTCCGCTGATACTATTATCTGCCCCTGTCTCATGATCGACAATGCATAAATCACCTGCCAGGGAAATAAAATCACAGTCTGAAAACACTGGCTGCAGATGCATAGGTTTCCACACTGGACGGCTCTCCACATCATCATCTTCCAATGCTTTCATGATATCCATTGGCTTCACACGGCAGTCTTCATCCAGTTGAATCACAGACAGCCAGCAATTACAGTGAGTTCCCTGCGGTGCAGGCATAAAATGAATCCCGGGCAGATCTCCCAGATGTGTCTGATAATATTCCTGAATATAACGCTTCTTCTCCACGCGTTCATCTAAGACCTTAAGCTGCCCTCTGCCAATCCCTGCTACAATATTGCTCATACGGTAATTATAGCCGATTTCCGTGTGCTGATACCATGGCGCCGGTTCCCGCGCCTGCGTTGCCCAGTAAAGCACTTTTTTGGCTCTTTCTTCTGCATCTTCTGTATTGACCAGCAGCATTCCTCCCCCGGAGGTTGTAATTATTTTATTTCCATTAAAACTGATAATTCCATAATCTCCAAAAGTGCCTGTATATCTACCCTTATAAGTGCTTCCCAAACTCTCTGCGGCATCCTCTATTAATGGTACCTGATACCTGGCACAGATTTCTGCAATCTCGTCTATCTTGGCACAAATTCCATAGAGATGCACAATGATCACTGCTTTGGGTTTCCTGTCCATTTTTACATATTTTTCAAAGGCTGCTTCCAATGCTTCCGGACTCATATTCCATGTGTCGCATTCGCTGTCAATAAACACCGGCTCCGCCTTCTCATAAACAATCGGATTGGCCGTGGCAGAAAAAGTCAAAGACTGACAGAATACCACGTCGCCCTGAGTGATGCCAATGGATTTTAACGCCATATGGATGGCAGCCGTTCCGGCTGACAACGCCACCGCTTTCCCGGCTCCAATCTTTGCTGTCACTTCTTCTTCAAATTGTGTTACATTTTTGCCGAGAGGCGCAATCCAGTTGGTATCAAATGCCTCCTCAATATATTTCTTCTCATAGCCTTCGTCACTCATATGAGGCGAAGACAGATAAATATGTTCTTTTTCTTTCATCTCTTCCTCCTGATGTATCTCATGCCCGCAGACAGAACTTTAACCTTCTACTCTCCTATACATATTACTACAAATTTTTTATCTTTGCAATTTTTTGACGCTTGGAGTTTTTCCATTTTTTGTTTTATAGGACCAAAAGGTTTCCAGCACAAAGTGATGGAAACACTTTGCACAGAAAAGTGCTATGGAAAGCTAGCTTTCCAGACACTTTTTGTGCAAGATGTCTATGCTGCCAAAGGCAGCAAGACCTTTTGGTACTAAAATATCGGTTGTTGTTAAAAATGAGGAAACTCAAATTTGACGCCTATAATCCTTCTGGATGATACGTAGTTACAATATTCTGCACCCAATTTCGAATATCTTCTGGCTCCTTCACCACATACTCTGCAAGATTTTCCAATTGCATCAGGAATTTTTCTTCGTCTAACTTAATTGGCTTTCCAATGTGTATCAGCTTATTTTTCGTATCCTGCATCCCTTCTTCTTTCATAAGCATTTCCTCATACAGCTTTTCTCCAGGTCTTAAGCCTGTATAGACAATAGAGATATCCTCTCCTGGCTTATGGCCTGACAGCAGAATCAGATTCTTGGCAAGATCCGCGATCTTAACGGGTTCTCCCATATCCAGTACGAAAATTTCTCCGCCCTTGGCATAAACGCCTGCCTGCAGTACCAGTGACACAGCTTCTGGAATCGTCATAAAATAGCGGATTATATCTGGATGGGTAACTGTAACTGGCCCTCCCTGTGCAATCTGTTTCTTAAATAATGGTATCACACTTCCATTGCTGCCCAGTACATTTCCGAAACGGACTGCCACAAATTCTGTTTTAGAACGATTATTATACGTTTGTATAATCATCTCACAAATCCGTTTGGTCGCTCCCATTATATTGGTGGGATTTACCGCCTTATCAGTAGAAATCATCACAAATCTCCGTACTTTCCATTTATCAGCCGCCTGTACGACCTTTAATGTACCCAGCACGTTATTTTTTACAGCCTCATTGGGACTGTCCTCCATCAGCGGCACATGCTTGTGAGCTGCCGCATGATATACAATATCCGGACGGTATTTCTCAAATATAATATCCATCCGCTTGGTATTTCGGACAGAAGCAATCAGTACCACTAAGTCCAGATCAGGATATCTGCGCTTTAATTCATTTTGTATGTCATACGTAGTATTTTCGTAAATATCTACAATCACCAGCCTTCGGGGATTGTGTCCTGCCACCTGACGGCAGATTTCACTTCCAATGGAGCCTCCTCCCCCTGTCACCAAAACCGTCTTACCTGACACATAATCTAAGATGGAGGACATGTCTACTTTCACCGGTTCCCGTCCCAAAAGGTCATTGACATCCACTTCTTTCAGAGCGCTGACGCTCACCTCTCCGTTTACAAGCTGGTAAACGCCTGGCAGACGTTTTAATTCACATCCTGTCTCCTTACAGATATCCAAAATCTGTTTGATCTCTTTTGCCGGCGCTGAAGGAAGCGCAATCATAATCTCATCCACTTCGTGTTTCTTCACCAGATCGGGAATAGACTCCCGCCCTCCATAAATCTTCACGCCATGAAGGTAACTTCCCTGTTTGCCTTTCGAATCATCTACAATGCATACCACCCGTTTATGAATATGGCTGCTGTTGCTGATTTCCCTTACCAGCATATTCCCAGCCCCGCCGGCTCCCACAATCAATACGTTGGTACATGGTTTGTCATTCTTCTGCCTCTTAATCAGCGTACGGATAATGCGGTAGGAATAACGGCTGAATGTGACAAAGACAAACAGTCCCGCTCCATAGAATACATAATAGCTTCTCGGCATCCGCAAATCTGTCAGCACAAACACCGACATCTGCACCCCTGCTGACAGAATACTGGCCGCCAGAATATTCACAAGCTCTGTGGCCCCCGCGTAACTCCAGAGGCTTCCATAGAGACGCAGTGCATAAAATATCAGAATTGTAATCACAATTACCACTGGAATATACTGCTGGCTTCTGTCCAGAAAGTGCCTGGGAATGGCATGGTACCTTCCCTCAAAGCGCAGAAACAAAGCAAGTATGCTGGCCGCTATCACGGCAGCGATATCATAAATCACTAAGATAATTTTTCTCAGCAGGAGCTGATTATTTTCTAATAGTACTCTCAATTGAATTCCTCTTTTCCTATTTTTGTTATTTGCAGGGCGCCTCCGCCATCTCCGCCTAAATACCCTGCGGATAAATAGTAACAAAGCCACATGGGATGTCCCCACGAGATTTCCACATTTGCGCAGATGGAAAAGCTCAGATATGCTATCCCCAAAAAATACATACAGATGTTTCTGCTGCCTTTCCTGTGAAATGCATATTTTGCTCCTGCCAAAATAATGGAAATCTGATATGCTGCATAAGGCAGCAGTATAAATATTCCATGATGAAATGCCATGTCAAGGTATCCACTGTAAGCTGGAAGTACTTCCCGAAACACACTAAGACTCCCACTATGCCCAAATAAATTCAGCCTGCGGGCATAATTACGCCAGATTACCGGAAGTTTGTCCTTATGTTTCATCCTTGCTCCCTGCAGGCTGCCTGGATACTGCTGGACAAACAGCTCCTTTTCTTCTCCCTTAAGCCTCGTAGTGAGCAATTCCTGCCTGTACTGCAGATTCAGATCCAAAATTTCCGGCAGATATTTCGTACTGGCAAATACCAGGCAAGTGCAGCCATAAGAAAGAATGGCCGCCGCAATAATGCTGATGCACAGTTTCCTGCACTTGGCGCCATGATGGAACAATTTCACCCAGACCCCTGGAAGATAGCATATGGCAATCAACGCAAAAATAAAAATTCCCGGCGTGTGGCCGCTTCTCAACACCAGAAACAGTGAGACAGAACCCCCCAATATATTCTTAAAACATGAAAAAAACAGCGCCCCGTCTTCCCTGCCACGCTCCAGGCTCCCGTTAACACTGCGTGCAATCAGCCAATCCATTCTGGTGAGAAAAACGATCGCCATCAAAACAGCATACATTGCCAGTTCCTCAGGGCTTGTAAACATTCCATTATAATCAATGGCAGGCTTCTTTGCACGAAATACCATGCAATAGATGATTCCTATAAAAAATGTAATTTCCAGGGCTGCCATGAGGTCTTTGAGCATTCTGTCCTTCTGCTCCATATTCTGCCAGAAAAATATAAACACAGAACCGGAAAGAAGCATTCCCAATCCTGTTTCAAATTCTAAACTTCTCACGACAAACAGATCACAAATGATCACCCCCATCCATATCCCCAGCCAGCTTCTCATAAGAGGCGTCTTCCAAGATTGCTTTTGCAGAGGTCTTTCCCAGGAAATAAATGAAATTGCCAGCAAAAGCAGGACACAGATCAGGACATGATAACGAAATACCGCTCCGTCCCTGAGCCATCCCGCCACATTTCCTATCACCATCCAGAGAAAGAGAATGCTAAACAACAGCTTTCTTATGGATTCTCTCTGAAATACTGACAATCTGCCTCCCAGACGCTCTCCCAGAAAATCCCCTGCTACCTGAATTTCCGCCTGCAGACTGTCCAGCAGCACACCCGTAATTTTTCCCTCCCTTCGCTGAAAAAATCTGCGTTTCAAAAAAAGAAGGCTCATAAGAACCGTTATAACTCCCGCAAACGCTGCCGTAAACAGTTTCAGAAAATGGGGCAAGGTAAACCAGGAAGGGGTGGTTCTGACCTGCATTTCTGAAATAGAGACAAATTCTCCCTGTGCTCCCTGAAATACGATTGCCAAACTTGCCGCCGGCACCGTCTCATCCAACGGAACAGCATTTTTTCCCTTATACAGTTCTATGGGCTGCTGATACAATTTTCTTTTATCTTTTCCATAGTATCTGACCATGCCTGTCAATGGTTCTTTACTGGTCTCTTTTATGGTGAGATACAGATGATTCCAGGTACGCTCTCTCCCATCCAGGCGAAAGCGTTTTGAAGCCTTATCGCTCAAAAGCCAGTACCCGTGTTTCTCCTGATCATATTTCCAGGCAGATGAATGATTCTGCAGATTGACAGGAGAGATGTCATACACTATTCCTGCTGACATAAAATCCCGGAAATTGACACTGCCTCCCAGACGCATCATCACTAACATCACACTGATTAATATCCCGGCCAGAACCAGAAGAAACATATGAAGTTTTCTGTTCTCTTTCATCTTCTCACCTTCTTATGTCCCTGTCTTCTGTTTCTGCTGGTGGAACATGCCCCCCAGTGAAATATAATAGGTCAGCCAGCTGATGTACAAATAAGATGTGGCAACATCCTCAGCAAATCCCAGTACAATATAGTTTACTGCCGATAGCAGAAAAAACAAATTCATTCTGATCTGTTTCTTATTAAAAATAATCTTTATTCCATACTTCAAACTGTAATACAGCATAATAAGATATGGTACACAAATAAAGATACCATAATAGTGTATCATCTGCAATAGGGCATTATGCGCATGCATTTTTTTTCCATTAAAACATTCCTGATGTCCTGCATGTCCAAATAAATTCCAATTCTGAATGTATTCCTTCCATACCTCAGTCCTGCCGCCAAACAGAGTGTTCCATTCTCCACTGGTGACTTTGTGCAGCAAACGGTCCGATACCCCGATCTGTTCCGCCGCTTCCACCTTCAGGGATAAGGATGTCATTCCTGTTATACTGTAAGTCTGCTCTCCATGAAATAAAAAGTCTGTTCCCAGTACATTTGGTACGCTGCTCAGCCCCCACTTGCCAAGCGTGATAACGGCCAGCATACTGACCGCCGATACTGCCAGCACATTTCTCAGATTCTTTTTATACACAGTTTTTTTCTCCGTAGGAAATTGCTTCCATAAAAATACTACCCATTCCAGAGCATACGCCGCCAGCGAAGTTACGCTCTCTGTCAGCCGGAGAAATCCCCAGATCGTGACAAGTCCAAAGATATTCCCCCACAGGATATGTTTCTTTAACCTCTCTTTACTTAGATTTTCATCCAGAGAAATTAAAAAGGCAATATTGGCTGTAACCAGAAATCCTGCAAAGAGATTGGGATTCGTGTATATTCCAGAATAGCGGATCCCAGGTGAAAAGGAACGGAAAAAGAAACAAAAAACGCAGCTAATCCAATAACACCAGCGAAGTGCGGCCAGAAAATCTCCAATCAGACGTTCCGGCCGCTTCATTTTTCCCCACACCATATAGAGGGGACCCATTACCCCTAACATAAATATTCCGGTATTTTTAATATCCTTTTCTATCACAAATTCTGAAAGGATGCACATCAGCCAGGTGGCAATCCATGCATATACCAGCGGATTATTCCAATTCACAGCTTTTTCTGTCTTCTCCCAAGACAGCACGGCAACAAACAGTATGCAAACTGCCAGCAGCAATACGGTCTTCCTCTGAACCAGAAGTTTCCAATACCATCCTCTGACCAACATAAAATAGAGAAGCAGCATGCTTGAGAAAAAGGTGATTCGGCGCAACAAGGACCTATTCCTACTGGAAAGGCCCTGAAACAAATTTCCACACTGCTCTAACAGACATTCATAGCTCTTCTGCAGCGTTTTAATCCATATTTTTCTTTGAGATAATTCCTGCCCTATATAATGGCGCAGAAAATATAAAATCAGCAGAATTATCAGAAAATAGAATACCAAAACTATTACAAAAACCCCTGGCGCCTGGCTCCACTCAAAATTTTGCATCTTCTCCCGAAATTGCATCTTTTTAATGGAAAATGACACTGGATTTCTGACAATAAAATTGAGGGCATAGATGGTCTCTTTCTGCAACGGAAGAACCAGCCGCCCATTTCGAAGTTCAAAGTCTATCATGTAGAGCCGCTCATTGTTCTTTCCCAGAAATTCTATCTCGCCCCTGGATGTATTACTTAAATTCTGTATTTCCAGAGAAAAATAGTTCCAGTTTTCCTGTCTGTTTTCCATTTGTAAAGAAAAACTGGCATTTTCCTCCTGTGTCACGATCCTGTCCTTTTCATAGTCATACAGCCAATTTTCCCCGGAAATCTTATAATATGAGCTGGAAATCTCGTACAAATCGCCCACATCATAAAAACATGCCAGGTTAATACTTTCCGTAAGATACATAACGGTGATGATTCCGGAAAGTATAATGCCAACCATAAAAATAACAAAACATTTCAGATTTCTGCTTACTTCTCCGCCGGAATTCACTCCCATTATTTCTCTTTCCATCCCTGCTCAAAAAATTCTACATAACGTTTATAAGCCTCATCCCACTCTTTATACTCTTCCTTTCCGCGCTTATCTTCAAATTGATAATTTTCATGCAGATACTTAGCGAAATAGTTGGTGAATTTAACCGCACCTTTTGTATTCATATGATGAGCATTATACAAATCGGTGGAAAAGTCCAATCCGATTTCCTTATATTTTTCTTCCGTATTGAAATTAATTACCTTGGCTCCCTTTTCTTCCAGATATTTGACCGCACCATTAAACTCTGGCTGTTCCTTTTCAAAGACTCTGGAGGGTGCAGACGTAAAGAGAATCTCTAATCCTGTAGTTTCTCCGTATTCAATAATTTCATCCAATACCGATTTCTGCAGATCATTCAATTCTGCCGTATCTGGAATCACTTTTGTCGGCTTCACATTTTCTGAATGAAAAGCGTCCGCCGGGTCATATATTCCTTTCATATCATTGACTGGACGGATAAAATCTGATTCGTATAAGCCTTCTTTCCAGCGGGAGTGATACTTCAAAAAAGAAAAATACATAGATGTTTCATCCAGATTATCTAAAACCTTCTGTCCATCCTTC
>Ga0224746_10115_pt1 | contig 14817 bp, 13 predicted proteins | sample LIM_F_Water_Bulk_FD_183000 | JGI IMG/M metagenome (GOLD analysis project Ga0224746, IMG submission 183000) | Enriched cells from gastrointestinal tract of the lab mouse from Pacific Northwest National Laboratory (PNNL), Richland, Washington... | ecosystem: Host-associated > Mammals > Digestive... | reverse complement strand
TGATTTCCCGCAAATATCTTTGAGCTACCAAGAAAGTGTTGAAGATTTCATTATAAAAATACACGATTTGGGATTTACTGACGGCACTGAACTTCCCAATATAGCGGACCAAAGTCTGGCGGAAAAAATTAGTTTTGCATCCAAATTATCAAAAGAGTTATCAAACTTATCAGAAATAGTTCTTATTAAAGATGCCGGTTGTATTATAGATTATAGAGGAAATATTTCAGAATGGTTTGGCCAGATTATCTCATCGCCAGAATTATCTGACAGGATGCTTTTTATAATAATAACGAGAACCAAATTAAATTTTGAGTCAATTCGAAATATGCCATCAGTTTTTTTCTTGAATGTTCCGGAGTTAAGCCAAGCAGAAAGGAAAGGTCTATTGCGTCGCTTATCGGAAGTAAATCAGTTAGATCTTTCTCGAAAGGCATTGGAATTGATCAGTCAATATCTTACTGGATATCCTACGCAAGTCTATTATGCTATAGATATTGTTAAAGCAAATGGTTTTCCTTACTTGGAAAGAAATTTCAATCTTTTATTGGACTATAGCGAACAAGAAGTCTCGTCATTGTTGGAAAAATATAATGGTACAGATGCAGTATTTGAAATTCTGGCTCTAGTGAGCAAATACGATGCTATAAGTATCACCATGCTTTATGAAATTTTGAGTATTACTCCTGGATACTCAGATGTATATGAAGGACTGTTTCAAGAATCTTTTTTTGAATTAGAAGGGGTTAACGGAGAGTATGTTAGAATAAACGAAGTAATAAGGAATTATATTGCACGGGCTGGAACAAAATTGTTGCCTGCACATCAAAAACGTGCGAAGGAATTATTTGAAAATATATTTTCAACCGACATGAGTCCATGGTATAATGCCAATGATTTTCTTATGGCTGTAAGAGAAAATGTCAAAGCGGGCAAACAAGTTCCTGCAAATTATATGATTCCATCAGTGTATTTGAAAAGTATGTCTGATTTGTATGCCGATATGCATTATGATGATGTTGTCAAGCTTGCACAGCGAGCACTAGAGAATACGGGTAATTCAGATGCTAGAATTATTTATGAAACCCGCTATTTACTTTGTTCTGCTTTGGCTAAACTAAAAAACAGTGATTGTCTTAAAGAAGTTCAGTTCCTTAACTACAACGACAAGACATTCTTACTGGCTTTTTACTATCGGCAAATTGGAAAGACAAGTCAGGCACTTAGTCTTTTGAATTCTCTCCTTGAAAAATATCCTGACATGTCAAAGGCCAAACGTGAAAAAGTACTTGTGCTGAAAAATCTGCAGCAATTTGAGGAGGCTACTGGTTTAGCTAAAGAAAACTACTATCTATATTCTGATAATCCATATCATATACAAGCATATTTTGATTGCCTTATTAATACGTACAGCAGCCATTCAGATAACGCTTTGTTGTATGAATTACTCGTTAAACTTGGACGCATACAAAGCGAGAAAGCCCAAAGTATGCATAGCAGATGTTTAGCTTTATTTACCGCATATGTTGAAGGAAATTATGAAAATGCCATGTCGCTAATAAACCTCGCAGTTGAAAATTTCCCTAAGGATAAAAAATATGCATTAGTGGTGAAATTTGATATTGCTCAATCATTTAGACAAATTGATGTCATGAAATCCACCATCCAAGAATTGGAAAAAGAAGGGGCGAATATAAACAGTATTGTTATTTGTAAGAGCAAACTACTGGCGGCAGAAAACAAATTAGAGGAGGCAATTCAATTTTTTTCTAAGCATATTCAATTTTTTACAGATCAATCTAAAAATACATTTTGCGAAAGATTACAATCTCACTATACATTCAATTCATAAGCAGGTTTTAGCAACGCATAATAAAAACGCTATTATCCTACCCTTTGCAAAAAATCGATTTTGACCGCTTACTCCAAAGCCGCCGAAATTCTTTGAATTTCGGCGGCTTTGTTCGCTTTTTTGTACTTATTATGGCGGTTTGATTTTATGGCTCCGGTTTGACCCAAGCCGTGACCCATACGGGAGTCCGGAGCGGGAATTATCAGAGAGCACCGGAGAGGAAACTGTCCATCGCGTTCGCCGCCTGCTTTTGCATAGATGTGGTGACGTGGGCGTAGGTGTTCAGGGTGAATCCGGCGCTGTAATGGCTCAGCATGTCCAACCCCGCCCGTTTCAGCACCCGCTGGAGCATATGCAGGACGCTGTCCGGGGACATCGGGCCGCCAAACAGCGATGGAAAGACATACTCAGCTTTCTGCTCCATGCCTTTGAGGACTTCGATGGCATCCGTTCCTACCGCGATATTGCGGTAGGAGTTTTTCGTTTTCAGAGGGGCCTCCACCATCTCGCCGTTCTGACGGAGGACCTGTCGTCGGACGTGGATGATACCCTTGTCCAGATCAATGTCGCTCCATTTCGGCCCCAGCAGTTCTCCCTGCCGGAGACCCGTTGCAAGGCCGATGTAGTAGAGTTCGAATACTCCGCTACGCCTTGCCTCCTCAAAGAAGATTCCGAGGTTCTCTGGCGGCAGGATTTTCATTTCCCTCCGCTCCAGCTTCGGCGGCACACAGCCCTTTGTAGGATTGGTGGGAATCAGCCGCTGCTCCATTGCGAAACTCAGGGCGGAGGAGATCATCTGGTTGATGTTCCGCACCGTCTTGACGCTGAGGCCCCTGGTTTCCTCCATCTGCTGGGGCGTTGTCCCCCTGGGGAAATACTTCCGCAGCTTGTCCATGCCGATTTTGACGGTTTCTTTCTGATTGCCCTTTTCCTCGGTCATAATGGCAAAGATGGCATCCATGTCAAGCTGCCCTTCCTGGCTCAGTCTCTTCATGCGCTGGGCCTGGGCCAGTGAGGGCGTGGCGTCCTCGCTCTCCATCGTGGTGAGCAGGTTTTCCTGTTCCTCCTGCGTCAAAAAGGACAGTTCCGCCCCAGGGGTGAGGGCAATCCTGCCCTCGTCCACCATCCGCAAAATAGGCGGCAATAACTCCGTCAGGCGGATAAAGCGGTGTACCGTGGTCTTGCTGACGCCAAAGCCCTTTGCCACAATATCATCCGTCTGCAACTTCGTACCAACTTGGTTGGAGGTTAAATCGGTGCGGTAGCCCTGCCGCTTCATGGCGTCCAGTTTCATCTTATAGGCAAAGGCCCGCTCCGATGGGAGGATGTTCTCCCGCTGGATGTTGCTGTCCACAAGGGTGATGATAGCCCGGTCACGGTCTATGGGCAGAACAAAGGCGGGGACGCTCTCTATCCCCGCCAACTCCGCCGCCCGGACACGCCGCTGTCCCGATATGACCTCGTAGCCGCTTTTGTCATCCGTGGGCCGGGTGAGGATGGGCGCGGCCATGCCAAATTCCTTGATACTCTCCGATAACTCCATAAGCTGTTCATCCTCCACCAAATGAAAGGGATTGCCCGGAAACGGGTGCAAATCCTCTATTTTCAGCACAGTTAATTCCTGCTTTTTCATGGGCTACCTCTCTTTCATTCTGCCCCTGCCGGACTTTTGCAGTTCTTCCAGCACTTCGGGCGGTATCAGCTTTACCAGCCGCTCCAACTGCTGATTGGTGCGCTGCAACTCAAAAATGCGCTTGTTGGCCTCCTGTACCTTTAATTCCTCCGCATAGCGCCCATCCCGCAGATGGTCGGCGTACTGCTCCGACTGGCTGACCCGCTGTTTCAGGCTGTTGATATAATCGCTCTGCTTCTGGATTTCCCGTGAAAACCGCTCCATGTCAGGCAGCCATGTGGACAGCAACGCCAGCGCCCTGTCCCGCTTCTTCCCGGCGTTAAAGGCGTTGATGTCGGACAGGGCCTTTACGATCTCGTCATGCTGCTTGTCCAGCCTGCCGCCCAGCTTGAACAGCCAGGTGGGGATGTGCTTGCGCCTGGTTATCATGGAGGACTCCCCGCGCTCCAACTCCGGCCACCTGGCTGACATATGGGCATGGTAGGCCGTCTGCCACTCGGACAGGCTCTTTTGATTGCCCAGCATGGTTTTAGCGGACAGCTTGCCCTCCTTGGTGATGGGGACAAAGCAAAGGTGCATATGGGGCGTTGTCTCGTCCATATGCACCACGGCGGAGATGATATTCCGTTTTCCAACACGCTCAGAAATAAAATCCAGCGCCGCCGCAAAATAGACTCTCTGCTCCGCCGGTGGTAGACTGTTCATAAACTCCGGGGACGCGGTGATGAGCGTTTCCACCAGCATCACGCTGTCCCGACGCACCCGGCACCCCGCCGCCCCTGTCATGCGGTCGATCTCCTTTTTGTAGGTGTACCGGGGCGGGACCACAAGATGATAATTCTCCCTGGAACGCTCCATGTCAATATCCGGGTTGCTTTTGTAGGCTTCTTTTTTCCGTTCGTTGTGGCGCTCACAGGCCGCGACAGAACCGGCCTTGCGCTTCTGGAAGCGCAATATCGCATAGGGCATAGTCATCCCTCCAATCGAAATGTGTGGGCAGACCGGGGGCGCGTCCGCCCGTCAGGTTGACAGCGGTGACGGCGGTGACGGTTATTTTGGGATGCCCCCCGCCGCTGTCAACCTGACGGTAGAACACCCCGGAAACGCATAGTGCAGGGGCGGGGCTTTCCTCGCGCCACGGCTCGGAAAGCGCCACCCCTGCGGCCGAAAAAATCTCCGATTTTTCCGGCTGCGTTTCCAGGGTGTAACACACTATACCTTGCAAGCAAGGCCGTGTGCCAGACGTTCCCTCTGGACTCCCTTTTTGCGGGGCTGCGCCCCGCGTGACCCTCCGGGTCACAGGACGGGGGTGACGGTTGTTTCCTGCGCTGACGGCATCCCAAATAAGCCGTCACCGCTGTCAACGCCGTCACCCCGCGAAAGAACGATGCGCCGCCCCGTCTTGGTGCGGCGGTACACATAGCGGACGTTGTTCTGGCCCAGGACGGTGGCGTGGTACTCGTTCAGCAGCTTTGTGATGACGTTGGGCGCGGTGTCCGTTTCCTCCATCTGCGTCAAAAGCTCGGTGGCCGTCCCCGACCACTCCCGCCGCCTCTCCATAAAGGCCACCAGCCGAAAAAGGATAGGCGGCACCTCCGCCGCAAGCTGTTCCTGGGATTTCCGCTCCACCAGCTCCCAACTGCACTCACGGAAACGCAGGGTGAACTCCTGGTACTCGATGTCCCTGCCGATGGCGTAGAGAGCGGCGGTGTCGGATGCCCGGTGTTCCTTTTCCAGCACAAAGGTGGCGTCCGCGCTGCCCGTCAGCCCGGTTGTGCCGGATACCCGATTGAAAATGTCGCTGTCCCCCTGCTTGCGGATATGGTGGACGACCACTACCGCCAGGGCGTGCCTGTCCGCGAAATCCTTGAGCAGCGATATGTCCCCGTAGTCGTTGGCATAGGCGTTGTCCTTGGACGCGGTGCGTATCTTCTGCAAGGTATCTATGACGATCAGCCGGGTGCCGGGGTGCTCTTTGAGATAGTCCTCCAACTGGCCCACCAGACCGTCCGTCAGCTTGCAGCTTGCCACGGCGAAGCGCAGGCGCTCGCTGGCTTCATCGGTCAGACGAAACAGCCTGTCCTGGATGCGGTAAAAGGTGTCCTCCAAACACAGGTACAGCACGTCCCCCGGTGTGGTCGGCAGCTCCCACAGGGGCCTGCCCTCCGACACGCACAGGCACAGCTTCAGCATGAGCCAGCTTTTCCCGATCTTTTGCGCCCCGCAGAACAGGGTCAGGCCAGTGGGGATCAGGCCGTCCACCACGAAACTGGGCTTGTCAAGCGGCTGGTAGAGCAACGTGTCCGCGTCCACCGTTTTCAGCTTCTTCATAGCGGCACCTCCCCCGGCGTTTTTTCCTGATATGAAACATAAGCGGTTTCCTCCTTTGAAAATTCACACCCCGCATTTGCGGGATATGTAACGCAGACCGACATACGGTTCCCCGCCCAACTCTGGCCGGGTTTTCTCTGTCGGCGCTGTGCGCTGATTGAGCAAAGGGCGCGCTCGTATCGTGGCACACTATCCTTTGCGGCAGGTATCTCTCTGACGGCTGCTATTCAGTTTTCAAAAGAGGAATGTAGTTCCACCTGTTACCTCACGAATAGCCGGTTTTGAAAGTCCACCCCGCAAAATTTCCAGAGGATATAGAAAAAGCGCCTGCCCCTGGCCCAAAGGCCATAGGCAAGCGCCTGTTATCTGTTTATGTTCTCTAAAAAAGTTTTACATCTACAAAACTGCCGCAGGTCTTGACCACGCCCACCACAAAGACCAGCACCAGCAGGGCGTAGCCGATAGCCTGCAACGCGCCGTGGATGTCCGCCACCACGTTCCAGATCGCGCCGCCCTTGAAGTCCTGGGGGGATTGCGTAATGAGCTGCCATATCTCGCTCAACTTGCCGTTCCAGACCTCCAAAGCGTTCTCCAAATTCTGGACTACCCAATTATCCGACACGCAAAGCACCTCCTTTTAGGGGCAGACCCGTCCTTGCGGGTCTGCCCCCGTGTCAGTGGATAATGAGTGCTTACGCGCCGGTGATAAGGGTCAAAAGTAGGGTAAGTACCCGGCGCCTTACCGCATTACTGCGGCAGGTTTCCAAGAACTCCCCTCCGAACCGGACTTACACCTCTCAGCGTATCCGGCTCTCCAGAAATCAGTCTAATTTCCCAGCGTGTAACAAATCATGACAGGCGGTACACAAAACCATCGTCTTGCGTCTGCGCCCAATCATTGCCCGTTCCCATAGGGCTTTTCCCTTCAAATCTTTCAATCTGCGTATATGGTGAACTTCCAAGTCCACATTCTCCGCTTCACACCACTCACATTTCCGTGCTTTTAGCCTTTGAATCAGACTGCAAGGACTGGTACGGAAATAGCTTTTGACAATCATATCAAACTCGCCCGTTGCTACCTCCGTTTGTCTCCGGAACCCTTCGTTATAAAACAAGGCAGTTTTCATTCCGGATTTCGTCTCATAGCGGATTCCAAAGTCTTTGCCGATACGATATTTCTCTCTGATTTTCTTGACTTTCGTGTGGTATTTTGCAGCGAGGGTCTTATACATACTGTATTTCATCATATAGCCAAACGCATTTAATACAGTGGCGTTATTGGCGATTTTGTAGTAATTGTACAAGCCCCGGATTTCAGCATTATACTGACGCAAGATTTCCAAATCGTCGAGGTGGAGTAATTGCTTCCTTTGGATGGATTTCCAAATTTCCTTCCCGCTTACAGGGTCATAAGTGATTCTCATTGCCTGATAGGAGAACAGCTTGTTCATCCATTTTTCTTTCGGCACATATAGCATAACCTGTCCACTCATAACCCGCTGTGTTTTGCCCCGTGCGCCTTTCCTGGGTGTCTGGTCATCGCATACGAAGATTTCATAGCCCAGGAAGTGAGCCTTATCCTTTTTGGCATGAGTAATCAGTGTCTTTTCCTCTGACATCTCCAAATGGAGATTTTCTTTCAAAAACGCACCAACTTTATTTTTAATGTCGAATGCGTCTTGTTGGGAACCAATCACGCCAATCAGAAAATCGTCCGCATATCGAACGTATACCAACCGTCTGAAATTTTCATCCATTGGGTCGGATGCTGGTACGCTCAACATTTTGGCACGAGTTTCTTTCATTTCCGCCATAGCCGCCTGTTTTTCGTTTGGGGAAAGGCTTTCCCACTTATCCTTGCCATATTTCCGGTCATGCAGATATTGCATACGACTTACCTGTTTCTGGTATTCCGATGTTCTTCTCCGCACTTTGCCACAATGAAAGTTTTCGGAAAGTTGCTCCATATAGCAATCCAACTCATGAAGATAGATATTTGCCAAAATTGGACTGATAATAGAGCCTTGCGGTGTGCCGGAATAGGTGTTGTAGTAAACCCAGTCCTCCATATATCCGGCTTTCAGGAATTTCCATATCAGGCTGATAAAATATTCATCCTTAATTCTACGGCGCAGCAGATTGATTAAAACAGCGTGGTCTACGTTATCAAAACAGCCCTTTATATCGCCCTCAATAAACCATTTTGTCCCGATAAACTTATGCTTGACCTCCATCAGTGCCGTATGACAGCTATGGTTAGGCCGAAACCCGTGGGAATGGCGGGAGAAATTCCCTTCATAGATACTTTCCAGTATCATGCGGACAACCTCTTGAAGCAGTTTGTCATCAAAGGACGGGATACCTAACGGACGTTTTTTCTGCGGATTGTTGTTCTTTTGAATATATGTCCTACGGGCCGGGTTGGGATGGTAACTATGGTCTTTGAGGGATGCAATCAGGCGGTCGATACGTTTTGCGCTCATGCCATCGATGGTTTTGCCGTCGCTCCCTTCCGTCATGTTGCCTTCCTTCGCATAAATATTTTGGTATGCGAGGTAGTACAGTTCCGGATTATACAGGTTGCGATAGAGTCTTTGGAAGGAATATTCTTTGTTGCACGCTTTGGATTTCAGACTTTCCAATACGTTTTGTGGATTTCTCACGATGCCTCACGCACCTTTCCATAAGTTTGTATTGGGTGACTTCCTGCCGCCCTTCGCCATGTGCAGAACTTTCTCCTGCTCGGACTACTACGGCGGCTCCGTTGCCATGCTGGATATTCAGCGGCTTTCCGCATAGCCCTTTCGGGCGTTCCAGTTTAGGCAATCTCCGTTTAGGCTTGTTGAACATGGCTTATTGTGATGTCGGAGTGGGGTTTTCGTCCTTTACACGTTTATCGCGGTTGGCCGCTGTGGGTATATCGCAATACGCAAAGAAATTATACGTCTTGCCACAGTGTACGGCTTCTCAATCATCCTTCGCCGTTGGCTCGCCTATGCCACCTTGGACTGCCCTTTAAGCAATTCAGCTTTCATCCTCATTCACAATATTTCATCTCGCCGTTCAGTCGTGGGTAGATGATTTTCCCAACTTACGACTTTCCCAATATGCTACACTCCCCTTTGGGTTTCCCCTCCGGATAAATTGGGTGATGACGGTGCGGAGCTTACTCCGGTTATACCTTTACACCGCTGTCCTGCCACGGACAGGATTCATTACAAGCCCATTGTGCTGGTTTGTTTCAGCACTCTACGGACGCACTCTCCTTCGCAAAGGCTATCATGAGGCCGCCGAACAGGCAGAGGAAGCCCTGGGTCCGCTGGCTGGCGTCGTGGGACTGAAAGCTCATACCCACCTGCACGATCCCCCAGCCCAGGATGATGATGCCCAGGGCCTTGATGATAGAGAAAATAAAATCAGACAGGTTGTTGACGATGGTGAGGGGGTCGCTGCCTCCGGCGGCGAAGGCCGGGACCGTCAGCGCGGCGCAGAAGGCCAGGACCAGAACGGCGGAGAAGTAGAGGCGGCGGGCCCGGTCCCTCTGCCGGAGCTGCTGGCGGGTGAGATTCGTGCGGGGATGGGCGCTATGGGAAAGGTAGTTCTTCATATTCAAGATTCCTCCGTATCTTCAAAGATTTCAATATCGTCCAGGGATGTAAATGTAAAGTCCAGGTCGTCCGCGGCGTAGAGGCAGCGGGCGCTGTGGGTATAGGGGGCGGCCCCGCCGTCGGCGGTCCGCTTGATGTTGGGGTGGCGCATGAGATCGTACTTGGTGTCGATCACCGGGGCCTCGCCCCGGATCAGGACCAGGGCGAGGCGGTTGTCCAGCATCCGCACTTCATCCGGTGTGAGCAATTCGCGGCCCGCCGATTGAAAATTCTGGCTGAAGGAGCCGTTGCGCCCCTTGCTCTGGCTGCTGGTCTGCGTCTGGATCGTCTCCTTGCCCAGCAGCTCCGAAACATATTTGTGCGTACTCTGCTCGTTCCCGCCCAAATAGATAAAGGCATCCGCGTTGCCGATGATACCCTCCCAGTCATCTTTGAAAAGGGCCTTGAGCTGGGAAATGTTTTGCAGTATAATGGTGGCCATCACGTTGCGGGAGCGCATGGTGGCCTGAAGTCGGGCGTAGCCGTCCGGCAGTGACACATTGGCAAATTCGTCGAACATGAGCCGCACGGGAATGGGCAGACTGCCGCCGTGTACCTTGTCGGCTTGAAAGTAAAGCTCCTGGAACGCCTGGGAATAGAGCATACCAACAAGGAAATTGAGGCTCACATCGTTGCTGTCCGGGATAATGCAGAAAATGGCCTGCTTCCGTTCCCCCAGCTTGCCCAGCTCCATCTCGTCCCGGCTGGTGATGCGCTGTATCTCCGGCAGGGAAAAGGGCGCGAGGCGCACGGCGGCGCTGATCAAGATGCTCATGGCCGTTTCGCTGGGGGCCTGCTTGAATACCTTGTATTGCCGCACGGCGATGTGGTTAGGGTTTTCTTCCTCCAACGCTTGAAAGAGCAGGTCAAGGGCTGAAACATGGTCGCCGTCCCCCTCCTTGGCCGCGCCGTACTCCAGCATGGTGAGCATCATCTCCATGTTCTGATCCTCCGGCGGGGCCTCGTGGAGCAGATAGAGCATGAGGGCGCTGTCCAGGGCCGTCTCGCTTTTCTCCCAAAACGGGTCATTGGAATGTGCGTTTTTCGGGGTGGTGTTGCGAATGAAATTGGCGATCAGCTTCAGCACATCGGCGTCGTTGCGGATGTAGTGGAACGGGTTGTAGCAGTCGGAGCGATCCGGGTCAACGAGGTCGAAAACCTTGATCGTGTACCCCTCCCGGAGCAGCAGGGGGATGGAGTCGCGGGCAAGTTCCCCTTTCGGGTCAGTCGCTATATACGATGCGTTGGCCTCGTAAATGTTGGGCTTCACGATGTAGCGGGTCTTGCCCGCGCCGGAGCCGCCCACCACGATTTGCAGGAGGTTGCGGAAGTGCTGGCGGCTGTTTAAGCTCATCCGCAGGTTCTGCGTGAGGATGGCGTTGCGCTTGGGGTCTTTGTCCCGATACTTGCGGTCAAGCTGGCGGGGATTTCCCCAACGGGCACTGCCGTGTTCCTCTCCGGGGCGGCGGTTCTGCTTACCGGAAATGTACAGCACCACAGCAAAGGCATACACCACCAGCGCCCCCAGCATAAATTTAAGAGTATAGGGCGTCCAGCGGAGCAGAAACGGGTGGTCGGCCCACTCGGAAAACTTACCCAGCACTTCAAATGCCGTCATGCCGTCCTCATAGCCGGAGGCCAGCCCCGCGCCGATCCACAGCACGGGCAGGGCGAGGAAGAGCCACTTGGAATAGCTGTTGTCCGATTGATTTTTCACCGCCCACCCCGCCTTTTCGCCGGAAACTCCAGCCGCAGCCCCTGCTCAGGCCGGAGGGCGGCAAAAATGGATTCCCGGTTACGCTTCACCTCGCTGTCCGTCGCGCCGCCCTGGGTGATGGTGGCGGTGTGCAGGCCCCGGATGCTGCGGGCGGCGACACGTCCAAAAAAACAGCCGTCCAATGTCGCGTTCAAAAAGCCGACGCCATCCAATTCACAGTCAACGGTATTGCAGGATTTGAGGCGGGCCTCTTGGAATGAAACATTTCGCAGGGTACTGTCGTGAAAATGGGTGTGGTCGATGGACGCATTAAAGAATGTGGCGTACTGCATAACACAGCTATGAAATTCAGAACTGGACAGAGTTGCCCCGTCAAAGGTGGCCTCCCTGATCCGGCACACGGCAAAGGTGCAGTTGCTGAAATAGGAAAAGTTAAAATCCGTGTGGTCGGGTATGCAGTAGAATGTCACCTGGTCAAAGTAAGTTTCCCGGAAAAAGTTCGGGGGAAAGCCCGCCTTTGCCGCGCAGTCATAAAGCCGCTGATTGACGATTTTTAACTTGCGGCCAATGGGCGGGTCATAGCTCCGATATTTGTACTGCTTGCTGCTGCTTTTGGTATAGGGCTGGTCTAACAGTGATTTCTGATGCTGGAAATCTTCAATTTTCTGTTGAAATGTCAGCCATTCCGAATTGTAGATTCCCAACCGTCCGCATACCGTGTCTATTTCAGCCAGCATTTCCTGAACCGTCTGCTCCCCCCGTCCTTGCAGGGTATCGTTCAAGCGCCGTACAATTATAGCGTCATCCCCCGGCGGGTATTTTACGGGGTCGCACATGATCAGAAATTCTTTCAGATATTTGCTGATGTCCAGACTGCTGGGTACTGCCTTAAAATCGTCTATGGTGTTCGCCTCCTTATAAGAGAGCGGAAATACGTCTCACGGTGAGACGCATTTCCGCTCAGAATTGGTGCTGAGAAAAGCCGCGCCACAGCTATGGGGGCGCTCTCGCGTTTGGGCTGGACGCCGGCGCATCGCCTCCGCTCACCGCCTGGGGCCAGTCCGCTTTTTCGGCTTCTGCGTTACGGCCTTGATCTTCTTCATGTCAAAGCCCCAGTCCTGGGGAGCGATGTCTTTCAGATTGTCGCTCCATTGGACAACGCAGCTAACGCGATAATGGCCGCTTTCATCCACCCGCCGTCTGAAAATGCAATACTTCTGGCCCCTCGCGGCTCCCTTGGGTGCGAACGCAAAACCGTATTCCTGCCTTGTGTCGATGATATAGTATGCGGGGCCGGGGCCATTTTCACTTGCCGCAAGATAATACTTGGGGTAAAACTCAGGTTCCCGGATGTAGTCCAGCGGCTCATACTTCGCGCCGATCTGCTCCATGCGCTCGGCAAACTCGCAGATGTGGTAGTGACAATTCCCAACTGCCGTGTGGTACTCGTCGATAAACCTTATAAGAGCGGGACGGTTCTTGCCGTCCCGCTCTTTGTATAACAGATTGTGCGGAATTTGTCGATAAAATACGTCTCACCGTGAGACGCATTTAAGAAATGTTGTCGTTTTTTATAACCTTTTGGGAAGTTTTGGGTGTTCCTGCGGATAATGAGCAAAAAGCAATTTCCAGGGATATTAAGGAGTAGAGGGACAAATTAGGAGTTTTGCTTATGAAAAGATTTGAACGATTTAACGAAATGATATTTGAATCTTACTGCATGAAATCTGTCCTCAACGCCATCAAAAAGGAACGAAATCGGAAGGACGCGCGGGGAGAAGTGGAGCAGTCCCTGTCCACGCTGACAGACGCAATGTTGTACGCCTTGTCAACAGAGGATGATGAGATGATCCAGGCGGAGAAGCCGCACCAAATTTTCTGCATTCATGGAAGAAACATCCCTATTTATGATCCGAAGCTGTCCTGTGCTTTGTCCCACTTGATGCCCGCAGACCGGGAAATCGTGTTGCTTTACTTTTTCAGAGAGCTGACAGACGAAAAAATTGCGCCGCTGGTACATATGAGCCGCCCAACCGTCTCCCGACGGCGAAAAGCCGCTACACGGCGGCTGCGTGAATTGATGGAGGACACATCATGAAATTAGTCCCTTTTGCCGTTATCCAAGAAGCCAAAAAATTTGACACCGAGGCTGTCGAATTTGTGTTCCGGCATTTTGCGGGCTTTATCGCAAGCAAATGCCAGAGGCACTACACGGACGAATACGGAAAAGAACGCTCTTATGTGGATGATGACCTCCGCTATCAGGCGGAAATCGCACTATTCAGAGCTATCGCCGGTTTTCAATTCAGAGAGCCGCCCGATGATTTTATGCCATAACATTTCCGTTTGGCAGGAGTGCGCCGTGTGCGGCAGGACGCATCCCTGCGGGCCGGAAATGGCCTATACCACTACAACTGAATAGGGCAATCAGATACATTCTGTATGCGCGGAGCCGGGCGGCGGGTACGCAGGGAGACTCCCCCGTGAAAGGAGGCAGGACATCGGGAGGACGGAGCGAACACGGCCAGCGCCGCAAAGCAGCTATGGCACAGCAGCGGGCCACGAACCGCATACAGGCATGATGATACTTGCGTCGGCTATGCGTCACAGCGTAGGACGCCCCGCCACGGGAATGGGGGGAGGCACGAAAAATCCTATGGAGCGGCTTTGCCAGCCGCCGTCTGAACCTGCCTTTGCTTTATATCGTGAACAGCTGAATACAGCACCGCCCGACGGTGCGAAATTTGTCGATAATGCGTCTCACCGTGAGACGCATTTTTCATTGGAAATACGTCTCACGGTGGGACACATTTCACAAAGGAGTGTGCTTGACAAATGGCAAATGCAATCCGAACGGCACAGCCGGGAATAAAGACGGAGATTAAGATCGGCAATACGACCTACATAGTAGGCGGGTATTTTGCCCCCCAGGGTGTCACCGTTTCAGAAAAAATAAAGCGTTTACTTGACAAGGAAACCAAGCGGAAAAAGCAGTAAAAACTTGTCGAAAATTTGACGTTTTCCTTGACATTTAGTATAATATAAGTGTCACAAGGACAAGAAATGGTGACTGCCGGATTGGAGGCTATGATGAACAGGCAGTACAATAACCAGGGCGAAAAATGGACAGCCCTTTATGTCCGGCTCTCCCGCGACGACGAGAACGAGGGGGACAGCAACAGCATCCAGCACCAAATCGAAATCCTCACCAAATACTGCAAAGACCATGATATTTCCCGTTATCAGATTTATAAAGATATGTAAAACCGCATTTTGATACAATCGGCTCCAAGAAAATATGTGAAAAACGCTTGAAATAAAGGCTTTTGGCAGATTCGATAACTTGCCGGAAGCCTTTTCTCTTTATGCTCTGAAACAGTGGACAGCCACTGGAATGTAATTTGACCCCCTTCAACCAATTTGAACCCCCTTGCAAGGCAAAATAATAAAGTATAAGAAACTTTGATAGTTGGCAAAATATGGCAAGGGTTTTTGCAATTCGACAAAGTATGGTGTAGCCATATTGCCTTATTCGAGCGTCAGATTTAAAATAATATTTTAAAAGCAAATGTAATTGTATGAAATATAGAGGCTGAATTGGGGTGAAATAATGAAAAGGATACGAGGGATTATTTCA
>Ga0224746_10113_pt1 | contig 14905 bp, 11 predicted proteins | sample LIM_F_Water_Bulk_FD_183000 | JGI IMG/M metagenome (GOLD analysis project Ga0224746, IMG submission 183000) | Enriched cells from gastrointestinal tract of the lab mouse from Pacific Northwest National Laboratory (PNNL), Richland, Washington... | ecosystem: Host-associated > Mammals > Digestive... | reverse complement strand
TAATTTCCATATACAACCGCCTTCCTTTGTGCTAAACTGTTTACAGATACGAATAAAAGAATTTATCACCTTCTCCCTTTACCACAACATCTGCAAGTTTCCATTCACCACAAATGAGCCAGCCGCATATGTTGTATTTTAGCAGATGCGCATTTCCGCTAAAATACTGCGTTTTACGGAAATGTTTACATCTACAGTTCACAACATATCACATCATCCAGGTACTGGCACTTTGCAAACATATCCGAGGACTTCTGCGCTTCCGTCTGTGCGATGCCCGCCACGTTCCGCATCTTTGTGTATAGGAAAAGATTTTTGTAAAAATGACTCTCGTCTACAAAGAGCCTGTCAACGCCAAGCTGCTCAAAGGTCACTACATTGTCTTTCCTTGATGTATCGTTCAGCTTCTCAAGCCTTGCCTCAAGGAATTTCCTTGTTTTCTCCATCTGCTTAATGGTATAGCGCTCCCCATTGTCGGCTTTCGCCTGCTCTATGGCAAGCTCGATCTCGCTGATCTGCCTCTCTATCATGGCTTCCTGACGCTCCATTGACAGCGGTATCTTCTCAAACTGCGAATGCCCGATGATCACCGCATCATAATCGCCTGTCGCTATCCGGGAACAGAATTTCTTCCGGTTGGCAGGCTCAAAATCTTTCTTTGTTGCCGCAAGGATATTTGCGCCGGGATATAAACGGAGAAAATCACTCGCCCACTGCTCCGTCAAATGGTTCGGAACCACAAACAGGCTCTTTTGGCATAAACCTAACCGCTTGCTCTCCATCGCCGCCGCTGTCATCTCAAAGGTCTTGCCCGCTCCGACACAGTGCGCCAGCAGGGTATTATCCCCGTATAAAACGTGTGCGACTGCGCTTTTCTGGTGGGGCTTCAATTCAATATCCGGTGTCATGCCGGGGAATTTCAGATGCTCGCCGTCATACTCCCTCGGCCTTGTGGAATTGAACAGCTTATTGTATTTCGCCACCAAGTCCTGCCGCCTGTCCGGGTCACGCAATACCCAGTCCTTAAAGACCTCCCGTATGGTGTCCTGCTTCTGCGCCGCAAGGGTAGTTTCCTTCTTGTTCAATACCCGCTTTTCCTTCCCGTCCTCCGTGATTGTGTCATACACCCGGCTGTCCTTTAAATTCAACGAATCCTCTAAAATCTGGTAGGCGTTCCTGCGGCTTGTTCCATAAGTCATGTTCACGAGGGAATTTCCATAATCCGCATTTTTGCCCTTGACGTTCCACTGCCCGGTCACGCCGGAAAACTGTATGCCCATGACGTTCTTCTCTAACAGGTGTTGCGGCGTTTCAAAGGTGTCACGCATGAAATCCTCCAGGTACTCCGGCTTCACCCATGTTGCGCCGATACGCACCTCAATCTCACTTGCGTCAAGCTCTTTGGGCTGCATCTGCGTGAGCGCCTGCACATTTACGGTATATTCCGGGTGGTTCTCCGCATAGTTTTTCGCTGTTTCCAGCTTATCACGGACGTTGCCGCTCAGATACTCGTCCGCCGTTTCCCATTTGTCCGTCACGGGATTCTGGAAGATAATGCCTGTCAGTTCCTCTTTTATCCTGTCAACGCTTTTTCCGGACAGTTCCGCCATATAGTCAAGGTCAACCCTCGCCTTCTCCGACAGCGACACCGCAAGGGCTTCGGTTGCCGTGTCAACGCTTGTGACAACCTCCGCTTTCTTAATGGTGCGCTTCGTGAACATATCCGCCTTGCCGACAAACTTCCCTTCCTCGTCCGTCTTTTCAAGGGAGCATAGCAGACAATAGCTGCTGTCCTGGTTAAACGCCCTCTTGTTGGTCTGGGAATTGATAAGCCCATACTTTTTGGAGAAATCATCGTACAGCCGGTTTAACTCCGCCTGCTTTTCCTTAATGACGGTATCCGGGTATTCCTGAAGCTGCACATTGATCAGTTCCTGCGTACAATCCCGGATGCCCACCATGCCCTTAATGCGCTCCAGCATGGAATCTTTCATATCCACAGGCTTCATGACGGAGTTTTCCCGGTAATAGACCTTATCCTCCACAAGCGTATAACTGTAATTCTTTACCTCCGGGTCTGCCGGGATTGTCTGGTCTGACAGTCCATCGTCCAGCCCGTCAAGCTCTGCCTCCTCAATCTCCCCGTCAATGCGGCTTATGGCTTCCGCAAGCTGCTCCGCAAAGGGTCTTGACGTGTCAGGCTGGCAGGTGCTTTCCATCCCATACGGGCCGGAAACCATCTCCATTTTCCCCACGATCATCTCCGGGTGTTCGGCAAAATAGCTGTTCATGGCGATACCGTTTTCATCTTCCGAAAGGTGTACCCAATCCGGCTCCAAGTCCATAACCCGGTCACGCTTCTTTAAGACTGAACCACTACCGGCTAAAGCCGGTAGGTTCGGTATGCTGCTAAAGCAGCCTAAAGCGTGCACGCTAAAGGTTATCTTTTTTCCTTTACTTCTTAACCTATCTCAAAGTTATCAGAGTTACTCTTCTCCTGTAGATCTTGATTCTGAATATACGCTTTGATTATTTCATCCGTTACGTTCCCGCTACTTGCCACAAAATACCCTCTTGCCCACAAATGTTGTCCCCAAAATTGTTTGCTTAATTCCTTATATTCCATCTGTAATTTTCTTGATGTATTTCCTTTTATATACTGCACTAACTTACTTGCAGACAAATGGGGTGGTACTGATACCAACAAGTGAATGTGATCGCTCCCTACATGTCCTGCCAATATTTCTACCTCATTACTTTGACAGATCATACGAACGAGTTCTCTTGTCCGTATAGCTATCTGACCAGTTATCACTGGTTTTCGGTATTTCGTTATCCATACTAAATGGTATTTTATATCATATGTGCAATGGGACGACTTCCTATAATTCTCCATAATATCACCTCAAGTTTTAGTATCTCTGTTTTCTTTTTTTCTAAACTTGAAGCTATGGGGTTGACCTAAAGGTTTCGCCTTAAGGCGAGGGTTTTAACCCCATTATACAGACAATAAAATATCGGAAGTGACTTCCGTTCCTGCGTTCTCCTTAAAAGCGGTGTTCGGCAGTCTGACCGCCCCCAAAAGCTCCGCCCTCTGCGCAAGGTATTTCCGCACTTCCGGGCTTTTCTTATCCATCGTCCCCTTGCTTGTCACGAAAGCGACCACGCCGCCCGGACGCACTTTATCCAAAGTCTTTGCGAAAAAGTAATCGTGAATGAGGAAATTATTTTTATCATACTGCCTGTCCGCCACCTTGTACTGGCCGAACGGCACATTCCCCACCGCCACGTCAAAAAAATCGTTCGGGTAGTCCGTCTTTTCAAAGCCGGAGATCTTAATGTTGGCTTTCGGGTAAAGCTGCTTCGCAATCCGTCCGGTGATCCCGTCCAGTTCCACGCCGTACAGCCTGCTCTCCTGCATATTCTCCGGCAGCATACCGAAGAAATTGCCGATGCCCATTGCAGGCTCCAATACATTTCCTTTTTCAAACCCCATATGTTCCAGGGCTTCATAGATACTGCGGATAATCATGGGGCTTGTGTAATGGGCATTTAAGGTACTCTCCCTTGCGGAAGCGTATTCCGCATCCGACAGCAGGCTCTTTAATTCCTGGTATTCCCCCACCCATGCGCTTTTGCTCTGGTCAAAGGCATCGGCAAGGCCGCCCCAGCCGACATACTGCGCTAAAATCTTCTGTTCCTCCGGTGTGGCTATGCGGTTTTCTCCCTCAATCTTTTCGAGGGTGCGGATTGCTTCTATGTTTTTCCTGAATTTCTCTTTTGGTGAGAATCCTGCTCCCACCTTTGCCCCATCCATTCCGGGAGAATCTTCTGTGATATGGAAATTAACGGCTCCGGACTTGTCAATCTTCGGTTCTGCCTGCTTTGTGGGAATCCTGATGTCCGGCTCCGGCAAGGCTTTTTCTGTTTCCTCTGCTAACAGCCGTTCAAAATTTTCCTTACTCTCCGCCCGGAAGATCGGGTAAAGCAGTTTCGGGTCACGGAGCTGCACCTCCCTGTCGGAAATATTCTCAATGATAAACTCCGTTCCCTCAATGGTGACCGTATCGCCAACTTTATAATCCGGCTTTTCCGGTTCAGGCTTTTCCTTCTTTAATTTTTCCGGTTCGTCTTTCTCCGGCTCCCCGAAGTGCAGCTTTTCAATAACCACATCATAGGGCAGATTGTTCTTTTCGCCTGGATAGACCTCCACGGTTTCCGTTGTGTATCCCGTCCGGCCAGGCTCTTTTTCTTCTGACGCAAACAGGTGTGAATTCCGTTCATCCTGCCGCAGCAGCTTCTCAAAGCTTTCCTTACTCTCCAAACGGCGAGGGGGATTGGTCAGGGAGCGATCCATGATCTCCACATTCCAATCATCGGTTCGGGTAATCTCATAGGGCTTATTGTCCAGATATACCCTATCCCCAATCCGGTAATCCCGCTTCTGGACATCATGTCCAGAAGTTTCCTGCGTTTTGCCGGACAGCATCTCCTCTTTCCGGGTAAAGTCATTCCAGACACGCTCTGAAACAGCAGAAAAATAAGGCGATTCATCTTCCATGATTTCATACTCAAGCTCTTTCAGAGCCTCAAGGCTTTCTGCCCCTGCTATCTTTTCATGGTATTTAAAGTAAACCGCTTCCCTGCTGAGAATCCCCTCCAGACGTTCTAATTCCGGCTCCGGCATCCGTTCCCATATATCATCCTTTTCTGTATGAATGGTAAAACCTTCTCCGTCGTCGTGGTATTCCAGGGTATATTGCAGGGTATCATGCTCTCCCCGTATGTCACATTCAAAGTCATATACCGTAGTCCGGGAACCCGCAAAATATTCTCTATTGGTCAAGACCAGATTCTGTATATCATCTGCGGTCAGCGGCTTTTCCGTACCATCTTTCTGTACCTGTCCATCAGGAACCGCCTTTGCACGTTCAATCTCAATGGTATGCCACTGATCCACCTCTGCCGCATTCTCGAAATCAATGCCGTTCCTGTGGCAGTAATCTACCGCTTCATCAACCGTTCCAAAAGTAGGCATATCCCCGTGGCTGTCACGGTAGCTCTGTATTTCCTCCCCTGTGCTTCCGTCCATAACGGAAATATAATAACTGTCAGCAGAAGCGTCCGATGTAAGGGAAATGGCATAATAAAACCCCAGCTCTGCCCCGCCCTCAAAACGGGAATATACCTCCGCTTCATGGCGGTCAATATCCCGCATGGCTTCCAGGTCAATGTAATCATCTTCCACTTCATCCCGGTACGGCTTATGGTCATACTCAAAAAAGTCCTTCCCATTTACCGACGCATAGAAGAAATCGCTGTCCTCCACGGAATTGCCAACGACATATATGTTATCCCCGGCATTCCATTCATCCACCTTTACGCATTCCTGCCCGTCAATGGAAATCCTTTCGCCGGACTTCAAATCCTTCTGCATTGCAGAAGGATTGACATCATGTCCAGAAGTTTTTTTCTGCGCCTGTTCTCTTTTATACCGGCTCTGCTTCTGCATGGACTGGAATACCATATCATCATAGGGGATCACATCAATCAGATCGGCGTGATTGTCTATGTACTCCTGCGCCAGCTCCCGGTTGATAAAAAATCGGCCATGCTCCGGATAAGGTATCAGAAGCCCGTCCTCCGCCGTTGTCACAAGGCGGTAGCGCACTCCCTCCCTGCCATCCGCATACTGGTGGGTATAAAATCCTATCGCCGGTTCCGCAAAATCCTCTGAGGATTCCAGCGCAACCGTGGTTTTCTCCATTTCTTCCGCATTGGCAGATTCTAAAGCGTAATCTTCCCCGCTTTCCTTTGCCCCGTCCAGCGTTTCCGAAACGGAAACCGGGCTTGCGTCCGTATCGTGGGTATCATACAGGGCATACCCTTCTACTTCTTTGTCAATCCAGAGAAATTCCCCATTCGGCAGCTTAGCGCTCCACTGTGCGGGCTGTCCGTTATCATCATCCGCTTCATGTATGATGTGCCACTCTAATTCTCCTTCCGCAATCTCCGGCACATCTTCCTGCGTCTGCTCCCGTTCCGCTTCGATCTGAGCCGCAAGCGCTTTCTCACGCTCAATATATCTCCTTGCCTGGTTGATAAAGCCGTTCAGCACGGCAGGGTGGGAAGCGGCGACTATATCCCGGCTCTCATACATGGCATACGGTTCAATGGACTTTGCCCATTCCTTATTCTCTGGGGAAATCCGTTCTTCCTGACTGCGGTGCATGACGGTATTCGCAAGCACATAGCTTACACGCTCTATGCCGTATTCCCGGATAACGCCCTCCGCCGTTCCCTTTGGCAGACGGTGTCCGTCAAAATTCTCTGCGATAGCCCTGTCAATGGCATCCTTGCAGGAAACCTTTGTGTCACGCTCTATCTTCGCCTGCGCCTGTTCAAGCTCTTTCTGCGCCTGTTCCTCTTTATACTCCGCATAGGCTTCCTTGCCTTTTGGGGATAAATATTTATCTTCCCGGATAAGTTTGCGGATACGCTTCTCTACCGCTTTCCACGGTAACAGCACGTCCGCATAAGGGTTTGATAAATCCCCCTTTTTCAGACTGATGCCCTTAAAGTTGTGATCCTCCCAACTGTGGTCAGCCCCCGCCAGTGCATGGGAACTGCCGCCCGTGCCGTATTCATGTTTCAAAAAATCAGCCGCATCCTTGCTGTCATGCCCCTCCATGAAATAATCATAGATACGGAATGAGCCGTGTACAAAGCCGCTTCCTCTGCCGAGCCTGTGGTCTATTTCGTCCTGCGTGATAAAGTCCTCTTTCTTCACCTCCACATGGTCAGATACCGGGAATGTTTTCTTCTGTAAAAGCTGGTTGTCAAGCTCCGCCCTGAGTTCTTCTTTTGACATAACAGAACGGAAACGCAGCTTCTTCTCTCCGCTTTCAAGCTGCGCCAGCGCTTTATCCATATGAGAAGTGACAAGATCAATCCCCTCCGGTGAGGATAACAGTTCCACCATTCTTGCGTGGGCATCCGAACGGTTCCCGACTTTCTCAAAGATTTCCTCCGGCATTTCCCCCATGCCGTCATAGAAAAAATATGCCGCAAAAGTGGCAATTCGCCCACGCTCCACCTCGTCCACAAGGTAAGCTTCATTTGCGCCCATATAAGAACCGTTTTCCACCTGGGAGCGTATCTGTGCTTCAATCTCTTTCCAGTCCATTGTAAGCGCCGGATTCTCCATTGCGGACGTATTCTTTCCGACACGCATTCCCTGTCCATCAAACCACACGGCTACCTGTTTTCCCTCAAACTCAAAGCCTTTCCCGGTAGTGCCATATTCCTTTTTGAGAAATTCCGCCATTTCCTCCGGCGTCTTGCCCTGCTGGTACTTGGCATAAATGCGTTTGCGGCTGTTCTCCCTGCCGCCCCCGCTTCGCAGGATTGTGTCAATCTGCTCCTGCGGAAACGCTGCCTTTGGCTGTCCGGGGCTTGCCTTTTCTGCCGGGAGAATGCCATCCTCCGCTTCTTTCATGGCAATGCCGCCGACCTGCTCCGAGAACATGGAAAATAAATCAAGCTGCTGGTACATCCCGTTTGTGTCAATCTGCTCCGCCTTTTCACCCGGAAGCAGATATACGTTGTCCTCAATATAGGAATTGACAAAGAAACGGGCATCCTCCCATGACAGACTGGTTTCATTCTCCACCCCCGGTTTTCCGGTCATATTGATGTGAATGCCTTCCTCATTGGCATAAAAACCGACAGGAACACCCGCCGCCTCATATCCATAATAGGTGTTAAAATGGAAACAGTTCTTAAAATATTCCGTCTGCAGCATCGCATCCTGCTCCAATGCGAAATATCCCGCTATCTCCGGCCTTTTATGGATAAGAAAGGTATCCGAGCATAAAACCCCTTTCTGAACCTCCATCGCCTTTTCTGCAAAGTCCAGGTTATCCAAAAAAGAGCCGGACAATGAATCCCCTCCATTATCCGGCTTTTCTGTTTCCTTATTCGATTGTGCTTCACTGCTTAAAGGCTGTAGACCAGCTCCGTCAGTACGGTTTCCTCCGCCGAGTGCCGGATGCCGTTCATCTTCGCCACCCATTTCATCTGATCGGACGCTTTCAGCGCTTCGTCCACTCCCTCGGCTTTCGCCATCTGCTCCGTCAGGAAGTCCATCCGTTCCTCCGCCTGTTTCTGTATCTCCAGGCAGTGCGCTTTCAGCCTGCCTTCCATCAGCAGCCCGCTGTAAATCCCCCTCCGGTGTTCCTTCAGGTAATTCTTCCGCATCAGCCCGTACCTGGTCAGCGGCTCCTCCGGCTCGCTGTCCGGCGTCAGGTTGGGTATCAGGTAATCCCCGTTCTTCTCGTATGTCAGTTCCATGCAAGGTGCCCTCCGTTTCTATATGGTTGGTAGTTGTTTCCGGTTGTGGTTCGCTTTCACTTTCACGCTTTAAAGCATTATAGCGTGGTTCCGGTTCATTTGCAAGCGTTTTCTCAGGATTTTTTTCAGCGGTGGCGGCCTGTGCCCCGTCCGTCCTCTCCCTTGCCTTATCTGCGGCTTTCTGCCGTGCCTTCTGGCGGTCATAAGCCGCAACCGTCCTCCCGATCTCCATAAGGAGCGGCCTGCACATATCCGTGGTGGCATTGCCGATCACAGACAATGCCATTGTAGTGTTAAACTCACTGATATAGTCAAAATTCAGTTCGTCTTTCCAGAAGTCCGTCAGCGCCGCACCGGGATAACAGGGTATAGGCGATGCTTGCGGACAGCGTTTCCCGGAGCCGCAGCCCCACGTTCAGCTCATCAAGCCCCTCTAAGAAGCTGCCCTCCTTTGCGTAGGACATATCCTGCATCAGTTCCCCGTAATAATCTTCTGCAATCCTCCCGGCAATCTCCATGAGCCTGCCCTCAAAGGAATTATTTTTATCGGTTGCCCCGTAGGTCTTTTCAAGCTGCGCCAGCACAGCGCCCTTGTGTTCCTCCCGCATTTCCCACAGGTACGGGTCTTTCCCGATCCGCCTTGCCTTATGCACGTCCGACACGTCAAAAACATATTTCAGTCTTGGCCGTTCGCTCTCCCGGTCAAAAAGGGCGATCCCCTTTGCCCCACGGTTTACCCAGCAGAACATTTTTTCATTCCAGGTTTCCATGAGGGCGCAGGCTGTGGCATCCGGTCTTTGTGCGTAGATCAGCATCTGATCCTCAAACGGGTATCGGTACAGCCTTGCGGCAGTGGTCAGGTACTTACTCCATTCCTCCCCGTTCTTTGACACCTGCCTTGCGGTTTCCCCGGCAAGCACGGAGATTTCATGGTATTTCTTTGAAACGTAATATTGTTCAGCCATCCGCACCCTCCTTAATCATAAAACCCGTTTTCCTCAATGCCCTTTTCCAGGATGGACGCTATCAGCACATCCAGCTCCACGCCGTTTATCTCGCTGACCACAATCAGCTTCGCAAGGGTATTCTTTTCCACCGGAACCGAATACCGTTCCTGATCCGGACACAGCTCACGCACACAGACGCCAAGCGCATCCGCAATCTGGCAGAGCGTGTTTATATCCGCCTCACGGATTCCCGCCATGATGTCCAGGAGCGTATCCTCACGGACGCCGGATAATGCCGCCAGCCCCGGTATACTCATATCCATCTCTTTCATCGCATTTAAAACCTTATCACCTGTGCTTAAAATCTCTGCTCCCATTGCCATTCCCTCCTTATTCTGTTTTGCTGCCGAAAGAAAAAGCTGTATTTTCTTTCGCTTTTGTGGCTGCAAACTTTGCTTTGACTTCCGCCACCTTAGACTCCAGGACGGAAAACATAGCCTCCACCTGTTCCGGTGTATAGTCATACGCCGACCTGTTGGCAAGGTTCTCAATCCTGCCAATGGCATCCATCGCCTTATTGATGCGGTACTCCCCAAGCCGGATAAATTTCTCCGCTTTGGTTTCCCCTGTCTTTCCTGCAGGAATGTTTTCTGTTACATTTTCCATTGCTTCACTCATACTGTTTTCCTCTCTTTTATCAAATTTATATAAAAGCGCAGGAGATTGCTATGCCCCTGCGCTCTTTTTACAGTCCTTCACGTAAAAGACTGTATCCTTGGCAATATGAAATCCTGTATGTACTGTTCTTCTTTCTCTGCCGCCAGCCAATTCCGCCCGGTTCTGATGCAGGCTTCTATCTCCGTACCGCTTCCGGCAAACGGTATCAGCACTAAATCGCCCGGCTTACTGCTTGCAAGCAGGATTCTCTCTGCCAGTTTCTCCGGTTTCTGCGTGGGATGACCTGTCCATTCTTTATAATTGGGCATAATGCGTGAAAATTCCCACACATTCCCACAGGACTTCCCTTTCGGATTTTTCCGTTTGTCCTTTTCACCCCCTTTGCTGTAAGCAACTCTGACTTCATCAATATTGAGTGTGTGCAGCGCTTTACTATAAAACCAAAGCAGTTCTGTTTCATTACGGTATGATGCCTTTGCCGGACGCCCCGTTTTATAATTCCATACAATCAGATTCCTTTTTATCCAGTCAAGCCGATCCAAAACAAGGACTGAAAGTTTATCTATCATCAGGCAGCTTCCCCAACAATAGAACGCCCCTGTCGACTTTAATACCCGGCAGCACTCTGCCGCCCATAGGGAACACCATTCCAGATATTCCTCCTCAGAATAAAACACAAAATCGAATCCGCCTTTCATTCTGTAATATGGCGGGTCAGCAATAACCAGATCGACACTTTCACATGGCAGTTTTGCTAATATGTTCATACAGTCAGTTCCGTACACATAGTTCAGTCTGTCCGCAAATACCCGCCCATCCTGCATTGCGGCAGGCACTCCTTCCGTATGCAAATAGATTACCTCCCCTGTTATTTTTTCTTTTTGGGAAATTCCATCTTCACTTTATACTGCGAGCCTTTGATTTCCTTCCCATCTTTGGTATAGGAGTAATTCTCCACGCCCTCCGGTATCAGGTACGCATCATAGCTGCCTTTCTTCCCCCTCAAGCCTTTCACAAGGGTCTTTTTCCCTTCCAGCAGGCTTTTTGCCTGGCTGTCGGTAAGCACTGCCCCCATTACCCTGGACACGTTCATGCCGCATTTATTTTTACAATAAGCGCCGAATTTCCCTTTTACCACATCGCCGCCGCACTTCGGGCATTTGCCAAAAACTTCCTGTGCGCCGCCCCCGAACATGGATTTCTGTTCGTCACTGATACTGTGGTAATTCTGCACAAGCCCGTTTACCAGATCAGCAATTCCGTCCATAAACGCCTGTATGGGATATTCCCCCTTTGCCACAAGGGTAAGGGCATTTTCCCAATCAGTGGTAAGCTGCGGGGATTTCACCACATCAGGCAGCACGGTGATCAGCTTTACTCCATCTTCCGTAGGAATCATCTGCTTTTTCTCACGTTTTACGAAACCGTCCTTGACTAACTTCTCAATCACATCCGCCCGTGTAGCAGGTGTGCCAAGCCCTTTCCGTTCCACTTCATCGCCCATATCCTCCGCCCCGGCACGTTCCATTGCCGACAATAAACTGTCCTCTGATAAGAGTTGTAAAGTGCTGACGTGGAATTATTTCTGATTTTTTTCAAGGCACTCATTGATAATCAGCTTTTGCACTCTGTCCTTAAAGGTTTTGTCAGTGTCTTTACTGAAATGCACCTTGACGGTGTAAGTGGTGTTCCCCAACTTTCGCTTGAAACTGTGGGGCTGTTGCTCGTTTTTGGTTTCTGCCATATTCTCTGCTCCTTTACATAAAAATAGAGCGCATAGACTGGTTTCTATACGCTCTGACGCTGTGTTACTTATTCTGTTTTGATTGTGGTAATGGTTGTTTAGACAAAATGGATATTGAGTTGTTCTTTTTTACTACGAACCGGATTCAACGCAAAACACAAATTCAAACTCAAACTTTGACCAGCCAAATCCATCATGCACTATTTTCAAAGGGCAAGACTGATCAAAAAAGGTTTCATAATTATTTTTCCCATTCGTGTATACAACATTCCCCAAATATTCCGTTCCTTTATATGTAACCTTAAAATAAAGCGTGACATTAAAATCTGTCCAAACCCTCGTTTCCTGCATTTTATATGCAGCGGATTCAACTTCGGGAAAATTTAACAGTTCAATTTCCAAATCTTTGTTCACTTTTGTCTTCACAGTCTTGTATGCGTCAATTGTTACTCTGCGCTTCTTTGGCAATTTCATCTGAAGCACTGTTTCAAACGGAACATCTGCACCAAATGAATCGCTCCAAAAAATATTCGCTTTCCCTTTCCACTTCAAAGTAATCTCATTTCTGCCTACATCCATGATTTCTATTATTCCCTGCGTTACATCCTCATGCTCCAGCACACAAAGAAATCCCGCTTCCTCTCCTTGGTCATTATAGGCTTCTTCCCAGACATACTTTTTCCCTGCCAGTTCCTTTATCCTTTTTACCCCTGTTTGAAATCCATTATTATGGTATAAATGAATCTCTGACAATTCCTGTTCAACTTGGTCATTTTTAGCTGTCACTTCGGGGAATAATTGAATCCCCTCGTTTGTTTCATACACACCGATGCTTGAACTAACTATTTTATACGAAACATCATTTAAAATAAAATATTCTTTTTTCATACTAATCTCTCCTTAATCAGTGATTTGTATCGCTAATAGAATACCACAATCACACTCATATTTCTATCAAATTTCCATTAAATTTCTTCCTCCCTCCGCTTGGTTTTACTTTGTTGCCTGTTCTGCTGTCGGCTCTCGTTCTGAAGTTCCCTCTCAAGGTTCTTTTTATTATAGCCGATTACCTCGGCATATGCTAATTCTGTGGCGGTCTTGGTCTGCTCCTTGCCGATACTGTCGTACTCGGCTTGCAAGGACTGTATCTCTGTTTTCCACTGTTTCGGTGTTATCTTCTCGTCATTCTGTAAAAGGCTCTGCATACGCTCCTTTAATTCTGGGTATTTCGATAAACTGTCTTTATGCTCCTTATCATACCGCATTTTCGCAAGTCCTTTTAATGACTGGCTCTCCTTATAGGTGGCTTGGATTGGTGCATAGAGGGCATACATTTTTGACAGTTCCTTTAATCGGTTTAGTTTCTGCCCCTTTGACAAATGCACTGTTTCAAGCTGGCTGTATTTCTGTTCCCTGTCCGCTGTGAATTTCACAAGGCTCTCAAAGCTGTCTATCTTCCTTGTCGTGATGAATTTCTCCGCATTGTCGGCTGACTGCAAGGCGGTTCGGTCGGATATTCTTCTCAGGTGCTTTCCGCTGACAATCGGCAGGTCAAGTCTGCCTTTGCGCTCCCTCACTTTTGCAATCATTTCCATGACTTCATTTTTCATGCTGACCGCCGCATTTTTAATCTTGGCGTACTGTGCGCTGTGAAGTTCCTGTTTGGCAAGCATGAGCATTTCTTTCGCCTGTTCCAACAGCAGATTGTTCTTGATGATTTCCCGATTGATGTTCCCCCTCTCGGTCTGTATGCCTTTGCGCTCTAAAGCGTTGGCAACCGCCCCGATATGGATTGTCGGCTCTCTGTCAATCCCCTGTTCCTTAAAAGAGCGGTGTTCCCAATGCACCGCAATCCCTAACTGCTCATTGGTGGCATTGATTGTGTCGGCTAAATCCTTGCGCCATATCTTGGCGTTGTCTTTGCTGTTCCAGTCTGTGCTGTCGGCGGTGTGGCATTTCCACTGTTTCCTATTCCGCTTGTCAACTTTCTGCTGTCCTGTCTTTTTGTCAATGACGGGAATACGCTCCCCGTTTTCGTCAAGGTCATAGATTTTCTTCTGTTTCGCTCCCCATTCCCCGTTTTCAGTGAGAGGGCGCATTGTGAGTAAAACATGGATATGTAGATTGCGCTGTCCTTTATCATTCTCGCTATCATGTATCGCCCAATCAGCGCACATTCCTTTATCAACAAAATTCCTCTGCACATAATCCCTCACGACTTCCTCCGCAAGTTCGTAACTCCATTCGTTGGGGAGTGACGCTTTCAACATTCTCGCAAGCTGTGATTTCTGTCCTTTCTCTGACAGTTCAACAGCGTTCCATAAGGTGGCTCGGTCTGCATATTCTTTGGGCGCATTGGGTGGGAGAGTGATTTCGCTATGCACTAAATCCTCATGGTATTTCGGGCGGTAGGTCTGCCCATCATACTCGCTCACAAGAATACTCCTGCTGATGTAGGATGCTTTTTCAACCGCTGACTGCCCCTTGCTCCGCTTGACTATGGAGAAACGTGTGCTTGCCTGTTTTGTGACATTAGCCATACGCAACACCTACATTCTGCCAATAGGGTAGAGGGGCGCACTCATAGACTTTGTGGGCAGATAAAAGCCGTACTTTGGCTTTTGTCTGAACGCAAAGTTCACTAAAGGGTAGCAAGCGCAGCTTGCGAAGGGGAATTGTCGTTTCCCCTTTTGGCTGCCGCAAGGCAGACAACGCCCTCCGCAGGAGTCCATGCAAGTGAAACTTGCTCCCCGAAGGGCGCACATACCACCTCTGGTGGTATATCTGTGCGCACCCCGTAAACGGGGTGAATACGTTACCTCGGCTTTTCAGTTCCGTTGCTCTCGTCATTCTGTACCGCCCTCGCTTTCGTTTTCCGCATTGGGGAGAGTGGATTGTGAGGGAGTGGTTTCTCGGCTTTCCGCTTTAATTTTAGAGATAATCTGCTGACACTCCCTTGTCTGCAAGGCCACTAATAAAATACGGTTTAACTCACCCTCGTCATAGCTGTAACAGTCGGGGAAATACTTCACAATGATACCGCCCATGATGTACTTGTGGTGGTTCTCGGCTTTGCGTTTCTTCTCGTTCTGCTTTTTTCTTTTCGTTGGCTACACGCTGTTGCGCCTGTTTCAATGCCTGCTACCTTTTTTATTTTCAGCAACCACCAACACAGCATAGAAAG
>Ga0224746_10112_pt1 | contig 14909 bp, 14 predicted proteins | sample LIM_F_Water_Bulk_FD_183000 | JGI IMG/M metagenome (GOLD analysis project Ga0224746, IMG submission 183000) | Enriched cells from gastrointestinal tract of the lab mouse from Pacific Northwest National Laboratory (PNNL), Richland, Washington... | ecosystem: Host-associated > Mammals > Digestive... | reverse complement strand
AATTGCCCATATCATGCATATACTCGCAAAGAAGGAAGGGCTTCTTCGGCTGGTTCTCCAAGTATTCCCTGATTTGTTCCGGCGGCGCATACATGCGGCTTTCCACATCGGAAACGCTATCTTCATAGGCCCGGTTATGGAAGACTCCCTCATAATGTACCAGCCTTCCGTCCTCTTTTTCTTTCAAATACCGGTTCATGGCTTCTATATTATCGCCTGCATAAGACTCATTCCCCAAAGACCAGAATAAAACAGATACATGGTTTTTAAAAAGTTCAAAATTGCTTATCATCCTATCTAATACCGCTTCCCGCCATTGCGGCAGGGAACCGGGCACATTCCATGACGGCTCGCATGCCCCCATCTTCTGCCACGAACCGTGAGACTCCAAGTTCGCTTCCGCCATCATATAAATACCGTTTTTATCGCACATGTCATACCAGGGAATCTGGTTTGGATAATGGCAAGTGCGTACCGCATTAATATGGTTTGCTAAAAAACAATCCATATCCTGCCTCATTTCTTCCATTCCGATGCATCTGCCTTTTTCGGCACTCCATTCATGACGGTTCACCCCGTTGATTATCAATCGTTTCTCATTCAAACGGATGACCTTATCCCGTATTTCTATCTTCCTGAAGCCAATAGAGTAAGGCACGGCCTCCACCAGCCCGCCCTCTTCGTCATATAATCGAATCAGCAGAAAATAAAGAACAGGGGTTTTATTTTCCCAAGGAACCACCTTGCCCAATGCCTGCCTTTGCATTTTTCCATATACTTCCTTGTAAATGCCGGGTTTTTCTATATCCGCCCCGTTCGGCGACAGAAGCAGCTCATGGCGCAGCAAACTATTTCCTTCCCCATCTTCCAAAGTAATTTCCATCCTGCCGGAACGCCCTTGTTCCATAGAGACTCTTGCCTCCACCGCCAAGCTTCCCGTTCCGTCTTCCTTCAGTTCCGGCTGCGCCCAAAAATCCTCCACATGCATCTTGGGCTTGGCATATAAGGTTACATTGCGGAATATGCCGAAAAAGCGGAAAAAGTCCTGGTCTTCCAAAAATGCCGCACTGCTTCTTTTATGTACTTCGATTGCCAGCTTATTCCCCTTTTCCTTCAAATAAGGGGTCAAATCAAATTCCGAAGGAGTGAAGCTGTCCTCGGCATACCCGACAAAACTGCCATTTAGCCACAAATACAGAGCCTGCTCCACCCCTTCCAAGCAGATAATCACCCGGCTGCCCAAAAGCCCTTTCTCCAAGTCGAACTCTTTCACATAGGAGCCTACCGGATTATAAGCGGCCTGGCTGAACATCCCTTTCCATCCGGTTCCATTTCCCAGGCTATAGGCCGGCCTCCGGTAAATATGCCCTTCCCACGGGTACATCGTATTAATATAGTGGATTTTGTCATATCCCGCCATTTCAATATGGCAGGGCACCGCAATTTCATCAAAATCCGTATATTCAAAGCCCTCCTTATAAAATTCCGCCGGACGCGATGCTGCATTCGGGGAATAACGGAATTTCCATATACCGTTCAAGGACTGCTCCAAAGCACTCTTTCCTTCTTTCAGTTCCTCCATGTTCCTGTAAAACCGATGGTCGCTATGGGCCGGAAGCCGGTTGACCCGGAACACCTCCGGGTCGTCCAGCCAGTCGATTTCTGCTTTCATATCCTTCCTCCTATTCTTTCACGGCCCCCGCCGCCACTCCTGCCAGAATGTATTTCTGGAAGAAAACATAAATGGCGATGGTCGGAATCATAATGATAATAATGCCGGCCGCTAAAGTCTGCCACGACCCCTGCTGGGCATTGGCATAATTCATCAAAAAAGTCGTCAATGTACGCAGCTTATTCTTCGGCATATATAAATACGGAATATACATATCGTTGATAATATTAATGGCTTTAATTATGCATACTGTAGCCGTAGCCGGTGCAAGCAGCGGGAAAATAATTCTTACAAACAACCCAAAATAAGAACACCCGTCCAACAGCGCCGCCTCGTCCAACGACACGGACAATCCCGAAATAAACTGCCGGTAAATATAAAGCTGCATCAAGTCAGACGCCACATAGATAACGATGGGCGCCCATATGGTATTATAAAGATGCAAACCCTGAATCACCTGAAATCTGGCAATCTCCGTTACAAAAGTGGGTATCAGCATCCCCATAAAGAATAACCCTACCACAATCCCCTTCCCTTTAAACTGGAAACGTTCGATAATAAAAGCTGTCACCGTGCCGAACATCACGTTAAAGAAAAGTGAAACTACCAATATAATACCTGTATTTTTAAACCCAAGCAATAGATATTTATCCGTCAATACATCCTGAAAGTTCTCAAATGTCACCCTATCCCATGCCGGCAAAAGCAACGGCGATGTAGTCGCCATATCCGCCTTTGTCTTCAATGCCGCAAAAAATGTAAGAAGTATGGGAGCAAGGACAATTGCAACCATGCAAAGGCATATGATTTGTTTGACAGTCTGCGTCAATACCCTTTTCTGCATACCTATTTCCTCCTATCCTTCAAAACCAGACCATGAATGAGATAATTCTGTACCACGTAGATGAAAACAATCATAAACATAATTGCCACAGCCATTGTGGACGCGAGCCCAAAGTTCGAGAATGTAAACGCAGTCTTAATCGTATATAACGTAAATGTGGACGACGCATACCCCGGCCCGCCCGCTGTCATAACAAACGGAATATCGAACACCTGCAAAGCCCCTCTGATATTATCGAACAATACAAAGTCTACCATCAGCATAATCGCCGGCACCTGTATGTACTTGAAAAGCTGCCATGTTGTGGCCCCATCCACTTCGGCCGCCTCCAATTGGTCCTGCGGGATGGATTGCAGCGCCGCCATAAATAAAATAATATGATACCCGCTGAACCTCCACAAAGAAACAAACGCCAGCACGTAATTGACAATTTTCGGATCCGACAGCCAGCTCCTAATCAACGATTCCAGATGGACTGCCGATAAAATAGCATCAAACGCCCCGTTAATCGGCGAAAAGAAATAGGAAAAGGCATAAGAAATCGCCACTCCATTAATAATATACGGCATAAACACCATTGTTTTATAAAACTTTGCGGCTTTCAGCTTCCCTGTCAATAATACGGCAAAGGCCAATTCCACCACAATCATAAGTAAATGGATGAAAAAATATACCGCATTGTTCTTTAATGACATCCACAAATCCTTGTTCTGGAACATAGATACATAATTTGCCATCCCGATAAACTCTTTTTCCGGTGAATATCCATCCCAATTCGTAAAACTCATCCGAAATAAATCAATGGCCGGAAAAACAACAAATGCAATCAGGAGAAGCATCGGTACCACAAGCGCGAAAAAAATAAACTGTTTCCTCTTCTTACCTAGTTTGCTCATAACTCCCTCCCGGTAATAATCAGGGGCCGCTCCACGCAGCCCCGTCCTCTGGTTACTGTCCGCTTTCCGGTTTACTGAATCCCTAATTTCGCCCTGGCTTCCGCCCATTTAGTATTCAGCTCATCCAATGCCGCATTCAAATCAAAACCTTCCGTCATCATCTGTGCGCCCAGTTTTTTATAATCAAATGTTGTCTCGTTCTGGATTGCCGTAAAGTCATCGCCGCCTCCGTCATACATTACCAGCACCTTATCCGGGCAAAGTGTGTCGGATTCTGCCAGAACAGGGTCTTTATCCTTCGGGAAATTCTTCATGGAAGAAGCCGAAGATACGTAATTTATGTAAGAAGGATACCATGCTTCGGAATAGAACCATTCTACAAACGCAACTGCCGCTTCCTGGTTTTTGGAGTGTGTCGTTACACCCATAAAGGAATCGCCCTGCACGATTACGTTATAAGGGTCGGATTCCGTATTCCTTGTGGGAAGATAGAATGTTCCAAGTTGGGAAATATCGTCCGTACCATTCATAATATTCTGCAGCCCCCAGTCGCCCAACGCTAGAATCGCCGCGCTCTTCGCCGCAAACAAACTTGTTACCTGATCATTGCCAAGCCCTAAGGGGTCTTTTCCCAGCACTCCCGATGTAAACAGGCTATATACTTTATTATAAGCTTTGTTGATATCCGTTCCTTCTGCAAAAGGCGCATCCTGGGAAGCCATCGTGTTCCAGTTCTGCCCATTCCCGGATTCCAGGGCAGGCATAAATTCCATATAAGGATAGTCCGGCCATTCATCTTTCAATCCGCAGGCAATCGCCATAAAGTCCGGATTTTCTTTTCCAAAATAATCCTGCAAAGTCTTTGCTGCCGCCTCAAACTCAGGCCATGTGGTAGGAACCTCTACCCCTGCCTCTTCAAACATATCCTTCCAATAGAAAACATACTCATAACCGGATGTCATCGGTATGCCAAGCACCTTTCCGTCCAATGCATAACCGCTTGCCAGTTCATTGTTGGCACATGCCTCTGTTCCCGATAAATCAATCAGGTAATCTTTAAACCTTGACAAAGTAAAGGGTTTATTAAACATAATATCGGGAAGCTGGTTCGCCGATGCGCGCATCTTCATCGCATTCCAATATTCGGAATCGTCCTTAATTTTTTCCACTTCCACATCTACGTTCGGATATTGCTCCTGGAATTTTCCTACCATATCGTTTTCTTCAATAAAATCATTCAAATTGTTATCCCAAATGGCAAAAGTAAGCGTACCGCTCAACTCTTCATTAGAAGCTGCAGGCGATGCATTCTCTTCCCCGCCTTCTTCTTCTGCTGCCGGAGCCTGTTCTGTGGAAACCTCTTCATTAGTATTCGCATTTCCTCCTGCGCTTCCGCATCCTATCAATAAAGATGCCGTCATTGCGCACGTTAAAATAGAAGCAATTATTCTTTTTTTCATTCTAATGATACCTCCCGGATTTTTCTCTCCATTGTTTTCCAGCTGGCCAACTGTGTTTCAAGAATATCAGTTTGACATCCTTTCCGCCATTTCATATCTTCATTTTTCTTGATATTTTTTCAGATAATACCAATTTCAATTTTTGATTTTTAGTAAGTTTTTTTGATAAATAGTAAGAAAAACCATGTTTTTCACATGGTTTTTCTATATCGGGCAGGTGTAATTCCATTCAACTTTTTAAACATCCTGTTAAAATGCTCCACATTATGGTACCCCACCATTTCGGATATCTCATATACTTTAAAAGTAGTTGTCTTCAACAATTCTTTTGCCTTCTGCATCCGGAGCGCCGTCAAATAGGAAGAGAAATTTTCCCCCGTTTCCTTCGTAAAACGATTGGTAAAATATTTTTCATTCAGCCCCACATGTTCCGCCACTTTAGGCAGCGACAAATCGCAGTCCTCATAATGGTCTGCCATATACCTTTTCGCCCGGACAATCACATCCGCCTCCGCCACATTCAGTTTAGAAGCTGAATAGTCCATCAGCCATGCAAAGTAATTGGTAAGCCATAGCTTCAGGCTCCGCACATCCTCTATCCGCCCTATCTTGTCCAAATAATTGTACTGCTGCCCAAAGGCATCCGAAAAACGGGAGTTGTCCCTATCAAACCTTTTCCCTATAGCCAGAATCACCGCATATGCCCGCCCACGTATCTCCGCCATCGGCAAATCCGAAAAGGCAACAAACAGCTTATTCTTTTCCTCCGCCATATTCTTTTCCTCCGCCATATACAAAGCATTCGCCAGCCTCTCATACTCTTTTGTCAGCTCCAGCAAACTATCGTCCTTTTCCTCCGCCCTATTCAAATCAATTACCGCATTTTCCCCAATCAGATGGCGCAGACAAATTTTCTTCCTCACATCTTCTTCGCTCTTTGGAAATTCCTCAAACCCAAATGCCTTTTTCCCGATGCATACCTCAATCTTTACCCCAAACTCGTTAGCAGCCGCCCGCTGTAGTTCCTGCAGCATTTTTACGATCCTGTTGCTATATTCTTCTTCCGTCACCCGGTAAAAAGCGAAAAAGAAAGAAGGGTTCTCAATATATGCGATGCACCGGGAAGCATACCTTGGATTCCTTTCAAAACTGTTTTTCAGCCTTACCGCCACATCCATTTCATTTTCAGCCGGGTTCTCATAAATGATATACATACTCATAAGCACATATGGCTCCATAAAAAAGTCCCTCGAGCTTTGCCCTACTTCTTCCGGCGTCATCTCCTTTTTTAATAAAGCTGCCAGATAATCCCCCGGCTTCCGCTCCATATTCCGCACCCGCTCTTCATATTCCCCAATCAACGCCTTTAGCCTGCGGACCATCGCGTTAAACTGATGAATCATATTCCTTACTTCGGACTGGCCGCTGGCCGTTACATGCACATCCAGATTCCCCTCTTCCACTTCCCGGAGACCGCTGCTAATTTCCTCAACCGGATTTACAATGCTCCGCAAAAAATACCGGGAATAGTATCCTGCCAACAGCAAAATCAATACTGCCGCAAGCAACACAAGCACTGCCCGGTTCCAATATTCCAGCGTCAAATCCCTTGTTTCAATGTAGCTTTCCAGATACCAGACCGTATCCTTCAATTCCAATGGCGTCTTGACGCAAGTATATTTCTTACCGGAAAAATCTATCTCCCCCTGGTCCAGCGTGGAAAAAACCAGGTTCCCGCCGCTGTCTCTAATCTGGGTGATACCCAGCTTATTTTTCCCCTCAAGGTAATTCCTGTTATATTCCTTAATTCTGTCCGCCGCATCCGTAGACTGATAGAAAACCACCATTTCTATTTTCTGGGAACGGTCAGTGGATACATCCGGCGCAAGGGCAAAAACAAGAATCAAAAGGTCCTTTTTCCCTCCCACATACAAATCACTGGAAGAAACCGTATCGTAAGAGCCAAGGCAGACCGTATTGCTTTTTTCCAATGCTTTCTGGTACCAGTCCATCTCCCTGATTTCATCCATCGTACGATTGATATCATTTTTTATGTAAGTTTTCCTTCCATCTTTCATATAAAACCCTACGGATATGATATCCTTTACCGGCTCCAATGCCAGGTTCCCCGCCTGCTGCAGCTTTTGCTCATATTCATAACGTCTGCCGAAGTCTGCTGTATCCATCTCCGCCGCATAGGCTAAAATTTCATTATTATTCGTATAAATCAAATGGGAAAGACGCATGGACATAATATCGATATCCGATTTCAGCTCCGTAATCACCGTTTCCTGCGCCTGCCGGATATTAGTCAACGCCTGATTTTTAAACTGCTTATTCAGGACGAAAAGGGCAACCACAAGAACAATCAGAATGGGGATTACTATGAAAAATAAAAAAGAAAGGTAATAAACCGTTTTTAAAGGCAGCCGCCTTCCCACTTGCCCCCGATGCATACTTATCTCCTTTCCTGCCATATCAACCCATCTATTTATATACGGCATTGCACATTTTATGTAACTCTGATAAGTATACTGTATTTTCATTTACATCACAAGCATTAAGAAACCATACCGGCTAAAATCACGCTGGCAACCACCCCTGCCAAAGTAGCGAGCAATGCACCTGCCAAAGTATGCCGCGTTTTCGTCACCTTGGCCGCCAGGAAATAAACGCTCATAGTATAAAAAATAGTTTCCGTACAGCTCATCATGATTGATGTAATTGTTCCAATATAAGAATCCGGCCCATGTGTTTTAAAAATATCAAGCACCAGCCCGGTAGCCGCCGAAGACGAAAACATTTTCACAAACACCAAGGGAACAAGCTCCGAAGGAAATCCTACCTTCCCTGCCAAACCGCCAAACAGTCTCCCCACCGCCTGCAAAAAACCCGATGCCCGCAATACCCCAACCGCTACCATCAGCCCAATCAAAGTGGGCATAATCTGAATTACCGTCTGAAATCCATCTTTTGCCCCCTTAATAAAATCCTCATAAACATTTCTTTTATGAATCAGCCCGTAAGCTACAATATAAAAAATAATAACCGGTATAATAATATTAGAAATATTGGATAATACGTTTAAAATATGAAATCCCTCTCTATTCCGCCTTTATACCTAGTTTATTTAAAAAAAAGTGCATGTATGACTACACGCACTCTTACACTTTTACTTTTTCCCCAGCCATTCATTCAAAAAATGCACTTCTTTTGCCTTATTGATGATGTCTGTGGCATTCTCCCGTATATAAACTCTAAGCTGCTCAATTTCCTCTTCCGTAAAACCGGAAGACTTTACAATCTCTCCCCTCGGCACTACCCCTTCCGCATACCCGCGCTTTCCCCGCTCAAAGCATACCCGTACCATCTTCTCTCCATCTTTTAGCAGCAAACCGGAATATGTCATCCGAAGCTCTTCACCCTTATCCATCACTTTCCCCTCTTCCCGCCTTCCGCATTTTTATTCCCGCGAGCAACGAGCCAAGTGGCTGCTTGCAGACATTTGGCGACTGCCGCGAGGGTCAAATACCCCGCTGCTCTGCCGCGCTGCAAGTTTGATACCCCGTTGCTTGTAGCGGGGTCTTTGATTGCAACTCATGCCCTTTATATCCGCCCTATCGGGCTACTTTTTCATGTTTTTACGGGTCACAAAGTCAGGTATTGACATGCAAGCATGTCATACATGCCCTTTTGACCCTGGCATCATATTAATGATATATTATACACTCTCTACTGCTGTCTGCACAAGCAGCAATTTAAATCCTATATCCCCCTATAATCCCCAATACAGACGGTAAATATGCTTGTCCGAACAGGTTCAAATGGTTTAGGAGATGATACAGATTATACAAATCCCGCCGTTGCCCATACCCCGGCTGCATAGGAGCGGCTTCCTTATAAGCATCGTAAAAAATTTGCGGGAATCCCCCAAAAAGTTCCGTCATCGCAATATCCGCTTCCCCATGCCCGACATATACGGCAGGGTCAATCAGCCATGCCTTCCCGTCATTCCCCGTTATCACATTCCCTGACCACAAATCACCATGCAGCAACGAAGGATATTCCGGCTCCACTAAAATATTTTCTAATTTTTCTAACAGCTTTGTTATCTTTTTCCGCTCCCCTGCCCCAAAATAGTGAAAAGCCTTTTTAAATTGCGGTTCCAGCCGGCATTCACGGAAAAAGGGTATCCAGTTGTCATATACTTCATTCTTCTGGCTGCTTGCCCCAATGTAATTATTGCCGTTAAAACCGAATTTTCCTCCCACAGTCCAATTTCCTGTTTCTGTCCGGTGCATCTCTGCCAGTTCATATGCAAATGTTTCCCAATAATTTTTAATACGTGCCTTCCCTTCAATAAATCCCATTAGCAGAAAGGCGCGCCCCGTGCTTTTATCAACTCCTCCGCCAAGGAGGTGAGGTGTTCCGATAGCGCCTGTCTTTGCAATCGCAGCCAGCCCTGACGCTTCCGCCGTAAAAAAAGAGGCATTTTCTTTCTTATTGGATTTCATAAAAATACATGTTCCGTCAGTTAATGCCAATTTGTATGCCTCATTAATATCTCCGCCGGAAACCCGTTCTGTTCCCGCAATTTTCACACCGCTTCCAAAAAGCGACGTCAATGCATCTTCTACAGACATAAATTGTTGTAACATTGTATCATTCATGCGATAGCCCTGCCTTTTCCATTCCAATTCCAGCCACTGCCAATAATCCCCACAACTCCCAGAATTTCCACAATGAATTATCCATAAGTACTTTTTATCATATAATTCGGGTGTGAAAAGGCCTGTCTGGCACTGCCGGGCAAACCTTTCGGCACCCGAATCATAATATACAAAGGTAATAAATAAAACATATTTTCTGTATTTATGTATGAAATGGAGCGTTTACCGTTACTGTCTGGTATGGAATCTCTATACCGTTCTTCCTAAACTCTGCTACCAGGGCAATCCTGATATCGCTGCATGCCTGAAAACTATCGTTCAGGTTTTCTGTCCATATTGTTGTTTTCAGGACAATGCCATTTTGGGTATACCCGCTTGCCGTAACCGCATTCGCCTCCGTATTCAATGTCAAAGTATGCTCCGCACATACTTTCTTCATAATTTGTATGGCCTTCTCAACATCTGCATCATAGGCAATTTCTACCTCTACAAAATTACCTATATTTTCCGTATAATTCGTATTGATAATCACCGACGTATCCATAACGGAATTTGGAACGATGCAGCTCTCCCCGTTAAACTGGTAAATCACCGTATGCCGCAATGTAACATCCTTTACAATCCCCTCCGCTATCACGGTTCCGCCCTGAACCACTCTTATTTTTTCATCCTCGTTATAGGGCTTCGACGCTGATATGGAAATTCCGCTTATCACATTCCCCAATGCCTGCTGGGCAGCAAAAGTCGCTATGGCAATGATTAAGGAACCGCTCTGCAATAAAACCTTGCTGATATCTTTTGTAATATCAAACTGCTGCGCCAAGCTGTAGATGACAACCACGTCAATCATGACATTCACCACGCTTTTTGAAAACCGCAGATGGATTGCTTTGGTTTTCTTTAATACATATTTATAAACCAGATTAACCACATAATTCAAAACCAAGGCAACACCAATGAAAATGCCTACCTTAAAAAATAAGTCCATCTACCTTACCCTCCCTCCAATCAACTAGCTGCATAAACCCTCTAATTGACAATACCGTACTACTCCTGCAAACCAGTGTCAAGCCAGAAGCCTAATTCTTTCGCTTTTTTCAATATCCCCTTTCTTACTATGCTCCCAAACTGCATTTTATGCAACCCGACACAAAACGCCTTTTCTCGACATATATTGATAATAAACAAAGTATAATTCAAGTCAAATTCCAAAATGGCAACGATAGGAGTTTTCCCATGAATAAAGGAGTCAAATGGTTAAAGAAACAGAGTGGAATAAACAGTTTCGCATTGGGGTTGATTCCATTGACAATGCACACAAAAAACTTTTTTCGATTGTACGCAAGTTAATCCATCTAAGCCAAGATGAAAATAATGGGCAATGGGCATGCGCCGAAGGCATCAAATATTTCAAAAACTATGCCGTCAAACATTTTGCCGATGAAGAAGCCTATATGCAGTCTATCGGCTACAAAGGATATGAAATACACAAGCATCTGCATGATGACATGCGGTATAAAACACTTCCTGCACTGGAAAACGATTTATTGGAATCAAACTATTCCCAAGAATCTATTCATCATTTCCTTGGTATTTGCCTTGGATGGCTCACCGCCCATATTATGATTGAAGACCGAGCCATTACAGGCAACATCCCTAACAGGTGGACAAAAGACCATACCGGGGCAGATATAAAAGCTTTGGAAGACGGGCTTTCCAACACGCTGCAAAACATTTTCAAATTAAAATCAACAGTAGTCAGTGAACATTATAATGGGGAAAATTTTGGAAATAGTATTATTGCCCGCCTGTCTTATCGGCAAAAAGAGGGCAGGCATGTGCAGATTTTTTTAGCCTTTGAAGAAACCCTGGCATGGCAGGCAGTGGACCCTATGCTGGATATACAGCTAAAGAAGTTGGATAAGATTATCAAAAATGCTACTAAGGAAATTTCACAACAAATAGCGAATCAGGTTGGCGTATATCTTCATCTTCATTCACAATACCAACTAGAAAGCAGCCACTTAATGACCATTGAGCAGTTCCAGAAAGAATTTGATACGGGATGTTTTGAATATAGCTTGCTCTTCAACACAGGAACCGGATATTTCGCTTTTTGTATTAAATTGTTGCAATAAATTTTTGTGTTAAATTTTTTGTAGGACAACGTTTCTTTAAAAACGGTTGCCTTGTTTTCCAATATCGCAACGGGCAACGCTACAAACCAAACTATAAGGATTTTCGTCAACCTGAGGATTTTCTTTTGCCCCGTATACACCGGAAATTATAGTAAACCCATTATTTTTTTTGGGGGTTACTTTCATGATACCAGCATTGCCTCCTGGCAATAATATCATGGGAATCCCCAAAAAAAGCTGCCCTATGGGCAAGGCAATTTCCTCTATTTATTACATTTCACGGCCTAACCGACCGCTCATAGTAACGACATTGGCCATTTAAAATCGCCCCATCATTTCTATGGTGGCTAACCGTGCAGCAAGTGTACGATTAGGCCGCGAGCAGTAACTATATTTATTTCATTTGTGCCATTGAGAATAATGTTTCTTGCAAAAGTTTAGAGAAATTGATATTATTTTTTTCGGCAAAAGTATTCAACCATGCAGGGATAGTAAGGTTTTTTCTTATAGCTTTTTCACCATATTTTTCTTCATAGGCATCAATGTCTAATAATAACATATTTATCATACACCCATTTTCAGCAGTTACTTCAGAATAGTCGGAAGCACGAGGGATTTTCTCTCCATCTTCAAGTTCTCCTAATATCCAACCACTGGCTGCGTCAATCGCCATTTCAATAGCCTGTTCTAAGTCTTTTCCCTCTGTTACGCAACCGGGTAAGTCTGGAAATTCTACTACATATCCACCACTTTGATCTGTAAAAGGCTTAAATACAGCCGGATAAATTAATTTCAATATATTCACCTCCATTTAGATTGATTGAACAATTAGAGCTTAAAGCCTCGCTTGTTTCATAATGATTTTACCGTATCAGAATTTAAATCCCCTCCATGTTCTGGAATTGTAACTTTTCCAGGTTTTGTCGGGTGTTTATATTGGTGATGTGAACCTTTTTGCTTTACTTGATACCATCCGTTTTTTAATATCATACTCTCAATTTCTCTAAATCGCATCCAATACCTCCTTATTCATTCATGGCATCTCTCCTTTCCCTTTGTTTGACTATATTATAATGCGCATTATGCGCATCGCCAATAATTTTATTCTTCAAAAATATAAAAGGACATTCTCCAAAATAAAAGATATAATGCCCTTTGGTATATTCGCTATTCAATTTAATATATAAAGCACTTTACCGCTGTTACACGCTTTCTGCCAGTGTCTCTATGCTACATTCCCACCAGCAAAAGGAAATACGCCAGATTTGCCTTATCTGCCGAGAGGCTTTTCAATAAATACTTTTTTACAAAACCAGTCCTCATTTGCTTGTTCGATTTCCATCCCCTGCTGTACAACCGGATGCCCTGCATCGTTAAAGGGAATATAACGTATGATTCCCAGCTTTCCATCGGACATTAACATCTGCTTTGCCGTATAGTTTATCCGCATATTCTTTATAAAACTCATAACAAGTTTTCTGTCCAACCTTCCTGCCATTCCGTTGTAAAACATGTCAAGAACATCGAATGGCATTTTAAGCCCATTACTACCTCTTGTAGATATTATCGTGTCATAAGTTTCCGAAATAGCTGTCACATTTGCGCACAACCCCATATTCCCTACTGCCACTCTTGGTATATTCTGCAAAAGCCCTTCCAATATGAATCTATCCATCTCACTTCGGCTCAACTTAAGCCACTTTGCCTGCATTCCGTTGAGCAGCGCTATATTCAAAGCTTGGCGCTGCATTTTTTCGTTGACCGGCTTTGGCAGATTAATACATTCCAATAAGTCAACCAAATCTAATTCCGTTATTTTATTGGCAATTTCCTGGCTTAACGCTTCTATTTCCTCTCTGCATAAATCCAATTCCGTATTTACATCCTGGAAAAGGATTCCAATATTCTGATGGAGCCTTTGGTAACCCGTTTGTTTCTCTATCTCTTCCTCATCCATCCCCTCAGATATATGTGCATCTGCAGCAATCTTTGAGCAGGCATCCTCATACGGCATAAATGTCTTTTCCCCGCTGTAAAACGAAAACGGCTTTTCCGTCTTGGGCTTTACAGCCGCTTCCTCATTAGGAAATAACATAACTTCCCCAATTCGGCATCCATATTCTTCCAACCCTGCTCCATTATTTTGTATCCGTACAATCTCACATTGCATTTTTAATGTACCCATATTTGTTTTGACTCTTAAAAAATACATTTCGCCTATCTCAAAAAAAACCTCTTCTGCTTTTAACAAAATGCCACTGGAACTCATATCGACTGCCTGAATAGGTATCCCTTTATGGAACAAGATTTTTTTGCCATCTATATATACCCCTTCCATGCTTCCTTCCAGAGCAATGGGATATCGGACTGCCTGACGCCCTTCCATCGTTTCGCATTTTCCAAGTAAAACTTCCAGTTCATTTTCCCTCATCACTCCTCTGATTGTTCCGGAGAATTTATATAAACAGCTTTCGGCAAAAATAATAGCATATACTTGATAAAACTTTTTATCCAATATACTATGAGCCGGAATGATAACAGAATTGACTGCACTGTCATATCTCATAACCTTTGTGTCTGTGATAGTTTTGTCATTTTCCGCGTTTTTTATGATTATCCTGCGATTTTTGATTTCCTTTTCAACCATTTGCATTGTCCTCCATGCCAATCATTTTATGCTTTTGGGTGGGGATGCCAAAAAATATATTCCTGACATTGTTGTCAGACATGCTGTACGATACCAGAATCCCATTTTATAAACAATCAGGCAGGATACTTTTTATCCCATGCCGTACCCTGCCCTTCCATATTTTAAAGTAGATTTTCCAGCCCATAAACCTATTGCTTTTCTATTAACTACTATCCGGTTAATATCCGTTCCTTAGTTTGCCATCCGCTCATGGTCTATATTATACCAAATCAATTCCATGCATCCATTTACTTTTCTTCGCATATCAGCACCGATTATTCGCAAAAATAGTTAACCGGATATCTATTCCATAGCTGTTCCATAACTGTTCTATAGCTTTCCCATCCTCCCCTTTCCCCATTAAATCGCATCTTTGTTTTTTGAAAATCGTTTCTTTCCATACATTTATAAAAAAACCCTGCTTGCAGGATTCTCCGCCTGCGGCGGGTCGCGGCAGCGACATGCTTCCCCTCCGCCGCAGTGCGATAATTGCTTTTTACCATACACTACCGCTATGGGTATCCTTGCAATTGCCGGCGC
>Ga0224746_10111_pt1 | contig 14916 bp, 14 predicted proteins | sample LIM_F_Water_Bulk_FD_183000 | JGI IMG/M metagenome (GOLD analysis project Ga0224746, IMG submission 183000) | Enriched cells from gastrointestinal tract of the lab mouse from Pacific Northwest National Laboratory (PNNL), Richland, Washington... | ecosystem: Host-associated > Mammals > Digestive... | reverse complement strand
TGCTTTCGGTGTGACGTCGTGCCTGTTGGTCGGCCACTCGCTTGGCGGGGCCGTCGCCACAATCACCGCTGCGCGTGGCGTTGTCGATGTGCGTTCCCTGTTGCTTATTTCTTCGGGGGGCTTGGGACCGCAGGTCAATGGTGCGTTCATAAAAGGTCTTATCGGCGCGAAAAGCGAAGCCAGCATCGTTCCCTGGTTGAAACTGCTCGTTGCCGATGAGAGCCATCTGACGAAGCCGTTCATCAATGCAACAGTTGCACAAGCCGCTGATGCAGAACTGCGCGATACGCAGGAAGCGATTGGTCATCGGTTTTTTGCGGATGGCACACAGACTTTTGAGGTTCGCTCAAGCATTGCCTCGCTTGCAATGCCGGTGCGGCTCATCTTCGGTGCCGAAGATCGGGTTATTCCCGTTGCCCAGGCTCATGGTTTGCCGGGGAAAGTTGGCGTCCACATTTTCGCAGGTTGTGGACATATGCCACAAATCGAAGAGCGGGCTGCGGTGCTGCAAATTCTCAAAGAATGCGCAGCCGCCGCCAATTGATGTTCAACTGGTGTGATTAAAAAGAAAGCACATCGTTTTGCGGCGATGTGCTTTTTTGTTGTTACTCGGACTGCGCCCTGTCCTTGAGCATCTGTGTCGCACTTTCTTCATCGGTGATGAGAACGGTGGGTTTCAGAAGTTCGATTGCACCAAGCAGAGCGGCAATCTTCTCTTTGCCGCCTGATGTAAGAATACGTTGCGGCGTATTCTGAAGACTTTCAATTTTGGCCGACATGACGCGGTCGTGCACGGGATCATCAACGATCTTCCCGTTCTTGTCATAGAAGTGGAAAAGTACGTCGCCAACAGCGCCATTTGCAATGAGCGATAGCTTCTGTTCCTCGTCAATCAGGCCGACGCGATAAGACGTGCTGCTGGCGGTTTGAATGTCGCCGACGCTGAGCAGAACCATGTCCAATTCTTCGGCCATATCCAGCACGGTATTCAATCCGCAACGTTCGATAAGAGCGATCCGTGTCTCTTTGCTATCAACCAGAGCAGGGGCGGGGATAAGATAGCCTTCACCCTGAAAAATCTGCGCAAACTGCCAGGCAAATTCCGGCGGATTGGAACGACGTGGTTGCACGATGCCGCCGAGCAGCGAGATGACTTTCAAGTCGTTGAGCGGGCGGGCACCGATGTGCTGCAGAGTGCTGGAAAGGGTACGCCCCCAGCCGACGCCAATCGTCATACCGTGCTGCACCTTTTCCGACAGATAAGCGCCGGTGGCAGCACTAATCGGTGGAATGGGATCAATGTCGGATGAAGAGAGCGGTGCGACAATCGCGCGTTCCAGACCAAAGGTCTTTTCAAGCTCCACTTCCAGTGCGGTCAAGCTTGCCAGCTTGCCTTCGATGGTAATTTTTACTTCATTGCGAGCACGGGCATCAGCAAGAAGGCGAACGATTGTGACACGGCCGACGCCAAGCGCTTCAGCAATGTCGTTCTGGGTCATTTGTTCGACGTAATACATCCACGCGGCACGCGTTCTCAACCGGCTCGTGCGGTTTTCGGCGGCAACGCCTTCCGATCCAATGATGAGGTCAGCTGTCTCCGGATTCTTTTGCGTCTTCTTGCCAGCTTTTTTCAAAATAATCCCTCAAATTATTGGCGCAATACTGCTTTATAGAAGTGATACTCTTAAAGCGAACCTATTGCTTTTCCACGTGAAGGCAAACAATAATTCATGTGCTCTGTCCAGGCTGTTCCGGTGGCGCTTCGGTTAAGGAAAATGAACATGCTACGCATTCTTTCGGAAGAAATTGCAGTCAATCTGAAAGACCGGCTGCGTGAGGTTCGATATATGATTCGCCGCAATCGCCATGAAAGTTTGCAGGGCGAACAAGCCGCTTCCCGGCCGGGTGAAATCGTGTCGCCGGAACTGTTGCTTGGACATGCCGCGAGCATGATGGACAAGGCACTGACGACGGCTGAAACAATCTCCATTTCGTTGATTTCATCGAACCCGAATGTTCATAACAGTGCGCCGCATGTGAGAAGCCTGTCAGTCTATTTCGGCGCAGGAGCTGAAGGTGGGCGCGCGTTCCGCAAGGATATGTACTATCTCACCAAAGAAGTGCTCCGCCGCCATCAGTTGCAGAATGTGCTGATTCAGGAAGCTGTGTTTGTCACCGTGCATGCAAAAATAATGCGCAAACATGGAGCTCTCTTGAAGAGCGCGGTTGCCGCCGAGGCGGGCGACAAAAAAGTAGCCGAAACGGCCAAGGCCATCACGGCCATGTTTTTCGAGCTTCTTGCGGAAAAGCCGGTTCGTTTTATTTCATTGGATGGCCATTGCGATCCGCAGGCTTTACGTAAATTCGAAACAATGTGTTTCGCTGCTGTTGGCTTGGCATGCGGACTGGCCACAGCGAAAGCTGGCGACCTGGAAGGAATTGACCCACTTGAGAGCGCCATTCTGGCTTTGGACGCAAGACATGAGCGTCTGATGCAGGCTGCTGAAGATCGAGATCATCCACAGCTCGAAAATCTGTTCCAGACCTTGATTGCACACCTGCCATAAAACAAAGCCCGGATACGATGATCCGGGCTTTGTTTTATAGATGCGTCGCAGATGAAGTTTAGTTTCCAAACATATCTGCGATCAGCTTTTTTGCGCGGGGAATTGAAGCCGGACTCATGCTGAGCTCGGTCAGTCCCATGCGCAGGAATTCGCCGATGAGTTCCGGCTTTCCTGCAGCTTCGCCGCACATGCCCACCATGATGCCTGCTTCGGTGCCCGCCTTTGCGGTCATCTCAATTGCCGCCATGACAGCCGGGTGGCTTACGTCGTTGAGTTTCGCAACGGTTGGATTGAGCCGATCCGCAGCCATCACATATTGCGTGAGATCATTGGTGCCGATGGAGAAGAAAGCCGCTTCTTTTGCGAGTTCTCTGGCGGCAAAAACAGCTGCCGGTGTCTCAATCATAACGCCAAGGTCGAACTGGGCGAAAGCTTTACCTTCGTTTGTAAGTTCGCTGATGCATTCTGCGATCAGTCGTTTGGTTGCGCGAATTTCTTCGACATCCGAGACCATCGGCAGCATCACCTTGAGGTTGCCATTGACTGCTGCGCGCAGCAATGCGCGCAACTGCGGCTTGAATACATCCAAACGATCCAGACACATGCGAATGCCGCGCCAGCCAAGGAAAGGGTTTTCTTCCTCGGGAAACTCGATGCCTGCAATGGGCTTATCGCCACCGATATCGAGCGTCCGGACAATAACCGAATGTGGTGCAAATGCTTTGAGAAGCGCCGAATAGGTTTCGGCCTGCATGTCTTCGGACGGCAGATGAATATGCTTCATGAAGAGAAGCTCAGTGCGGAAAAGACCAACCCCCATGGCACCGGCTTCGAGCGCGACGTCGATCTCCTCAAGTGCGCCCATATTGGCGGCAACTTCGATAATATTTCCATCTGCGCGTCGAGGAATTATCGAGCGGTAGGCATCAAGCGCCTGCTTTTCCTGCAACGCCGCAGCAATGCGTGCTTCGATATCGCTGCAGGTAGCCGCATCTGGGTCTGAATGAACGATACCGCTACTTCCATCTACAGCAACGACTTTAGCATTTTTAAGCTGCTGAACCGCACTTCCGAGGCCAAGAACAGCCGGAATGCCATGCGTGCGGGCGATGATCGCAACATGCGATGTGGCGCCGCCATGTCCGCACACAACACCTTTGATTTTCTTGAGCGGTGCACGTGCCAGATCCCAGGCGCCGATGTCTTCGGCAATAAGCACCGATCCTTCCGGCAAGCCTTCCAGATTGATATCTTCCTTGCCGAGAAGTGCAAGACAGATCTGGCGACTGACGGCATGCACATCATCTGCACGTGCATTAAGATAGTGATCGTCGAGTGCCGCAAACTGCCCGGCAACCGTGGAAGCCGCAGCAAGCATCGCCGAAATGGCATCTAAACCATCTCGAATGAGCCCAAGTGCTTCGTCGGTCAGGCTATCATCCGCAGCAATATCCTTTAATGCCGCAATGATGCCTCTGTCAGCGTCAGCGAGGTTGCCGCTGGAGAGCGAAGCATCCATGCGTTGCTGTACCGTCGCGATAGCCGACTTAAAATGGGCAATCTCGGTGTCTATTTCAGATGCTGCAAGCTTCCGGCCCAACGGCTTGATTTCTTCAGGAAAAAACGGAAACGCAGTACCCAATGAGATGCCTTCGCTCGCACCAATACCTTTTATCTGACCCGTGGGCAGCTTTATCGAAATCGCAGGCTGAGTAGCGGCTGGCGGCGCGGTTTCTGCTTGAGGGGTAGCAGCGGGTGCAGCGGCCTCTTCAAGACCAGCCTGCGGGTTTTCCAGATAGCCAATCAAAGCTTCGATGGCTTCAATGGCATCGGCACCATCGGCACGAACGGTCACTTCATCAAGTTCTTTCACACCAAGCAGCATCAGCTTGACGGAGCTTTTGGCACTTACGCTTTTCCCGGCCTTGGCGATTTCGATGTCGCTTTCAAAACCCTTGGCCAGTTTAACGAAGCGGGTTGCGGGGCGCGCATGCAGCCCTTCATGCACCCGGACGATAGTCGAGCGTTCCATTTATATAAGCCTCAAAGCGACATCTGAAACATTCCAACATCCTGAATGTCAAAACTTGTTCCAATTATCTGTTTTAACACGTAATTCCAAATCCAATGATGGCCAGATTCAGCCGCCAATGGTGATAATCTGCCCTTCTTTGAGAGCAGCGACAAGCTCTTCGCCGACGATTTCAGTAGCGCAAATTTCGCCTGGACGATCTGTCGATTGTGCGCCCGTAAACGAAATAACGACGTGGCCGATTTCGCGTACTTTTTGCCAGGCGCTATCACCGACAGCAGTGATTTCTGCGTTGAGCGAGCCGATGGTGATGCGGGCTCCGACAGCAGGTGCGGCCGCTTCCGGGCCTTCTTCCACGACATGCATTACGGAAACTTCAGCGAGTTCGGGTGGCGACCCATCTGCAAAAAGAATGAGAACGCCGCCTTCAGCGAGATCCGCAACTTCCGGGCCGATCGCGGTGATCCGCGTTTTCAGATGTATCGACATAGAGGCGGTCCTTTCTTGGTATGGTCTTCGATGCCCGGAAATAGTGATCAGGCGATATCGACATTGCAGATGTTTGGGAGATTGCCTGCCGCCGCTTTTGCTGCGACAGGCTGAACGTCTTAAAGCACTGCGAGGCTGACAACCCATGCGATCAGGACCGAAAGTGGCCCCATGATCTGACGGCTGATCAGAACTGCCGGAACACCAATTTCGATTGTCTTGGGTTTCGCTTCCCCGAGCGCCAGACCAACCGGCACGAAGTCACAACCGACCTGCGTGTTGTAGGCAAAGAGCGCAGGCAGGGCCATGGCCGGAGCGATGGTGCCGTTGGCGATCTGCGGTCCTATGATCGCCACGCCCACGACCTGCGCGATAACCGCGCCCGGTCCGAGGATTGGCGACAGGAACGGCAAGCCGCAGATGGCGGAAAGCACGAGCAAGCCGACAATATTATTGGCTAGGGGGCCAAGCGGCTGGGCAAGAATATCGCCAATGCCTGTATAGAGGATCAGACCGATCAGCATGGTCACGAATGCCATGAATGGCAAAACGTTACGGATAACCTGATCGATTGTGCGGCGACCCGCCTGGAAGAAGATACCAACCACACGGCCCATAACACGACCGATACTGCTGATCAGTCCGACCAAGCCGCCTTCGCTCGGCTGTTCTACCGGTGCAGACTCTTCTTCTTCAACTGCGGCAACTGCAGGGGCAGCGGCGGCCGAGCCATCAGCAGAAACGATGTCTTCCGGCTTCACACCTGACTCGTAAATGTCCTCGGTGATGAACTGCGCCAGTGGCCCGGATTGTCCAACCGGTGTGATGTTTACCGTTGGAATGCGCTTGCGCGGATAGACGCCGCAGCGGGCAGTGCCGCCACAATCGACAACCACGACTGCCATTTCGCTTTCAATTGGTGGTGAGCGGAAGCCGTCAACGGCCTCTGCTCCGGTCAGTTCGGCAATCCGGCGTGCAAGCGGATGAATGCCGCCGCCAGTGACCGAAACCACCTTGTTGCGTTGCTCTGTCGGCTGAATGACAAGCGGACCGCCCCAGCCATTTGAGCCGCGGGAAATTTTAACTGCCTTATAGGTCTTTACCATGTCGTCCTCCCCAATTCCCGCTTAAAGCTCAATGCCTTGACGCCGCGCCATGATGGCGGTGATGCGTTCTGTGAGCATGCCTTTAAGGAGGATCACGACGAGACCAACGATGGCGTACCAGATGGCGACGTTGATGTGATAACCCGTTGGAACAGCGCCCTTCTTCTCAAGTTCGAGAAGTGCAACGAGCACGCCGCCCCAGACAAAGTATTCGCCCGGATTGATATGCGGGAAGAGACCCAGTGGCGGATGAACATAGGAAACAGCCGCGTCATAGAAGGCGGGCTTGTATTTTTCGTCCAGAAACGACCCGAATGTGTAGGCCATCGGGTTGGTCAGGAAGAACACCGAAAGAACCGGCAGAACCGTATAGCGGGTAAGCGCGATACGTCCGGCGCTGCGGGCAATGCCGTGGACGCGCTTTTCACCGACCAGTTCGGTTACGGCATAGAAGGCGGTCATCAACACGACGAGCGTCGGGATAATACCCGTTACAAACCCGGCAAAAACTTCGCCACCCTTCTGGAAGACGCCAATGAAATGCTTGCCGATCGAAGCAAGCCAGCCCAGCTGTTCTTCCTGCTGGACGTTCTGAAGGCGTTCCTTGAACTGATCAACGGTAATTCCGCCGCTGCCGGCATCGGCTGGCGCGGTGGTTGTTGCTTGTGCAAGCTGCAGAAGATCATTTCCGGCGTGCTCTGCGGCATGTTTGCCATGCAGGGCCGCATCGGAAATCATGCTGCCGGCCATATGTATAGATTGCATTGTTACGTCAGCATGTTGTGCCAACATCGTCACTATCGACATTGCTCCTCCTCGATTGCTTGTTTCAGGCAAGCAACTCCTATGCTCCCACTGCCTTCAGACCTTCGAGTTCGATCCCATCGGATTGATCTCTTATGCGACCGATCTGCTCTATCGCCTGCTTGGCAGCAGCCACCACTTCAGGCGTTCCTTCTCCAATTGCGGGATTGTCCTGCAACTCGCTGAGGCGCATTCCCTCAAAGCCTTCGCGGCGGCTGAATTTTGCAAAAACTGTTCGTCCGCTCATTTGCAGGAAGCGTCGCACCACCAAATTGCGGTCTACGACGAGCAAAACAATAACGCCTCTGCCGAAGCGGCCTCGCACATGACCCGCGCCGACAAAGCCGTCAGAATATTTCGAGGTGATGCCTTTCATCACATCGGAATAGTGACGCATCTGAAACCAGACGCCCAGAGACTGAAAGCCCCAAAGCAAGGCGAGCGCCAGCAAAGCCCATTGCCAGATAGCCATTTTGTTCTCCTCCCACGAAGGACGAATAGGATATTTTCCGAGTTCGCCCTTCAGCAAATAGAGAACATTTGTCTTCTTGAATGTCAATATGTATAATTTTGTCAGCAAATGAAGACGAATGACGACTGACATTGCAATCGGTTTCGCATAATGTCGTTTGTAAACGGGAGGCCGCTCGCAACATGGATTTGCTACTCAGAGAACAAATGGCATCGATGCCAGATTTGCGTCATCGACTGCGCCAGCTGCGTTGGTTCAGGGCGACGTTCCGTAAACATGCGAGCTTGCTGCATGAGCTTTATGGCGTCGAATATGAGATTGATGAAAAGAAGCTCACAGAAGCCTTCCTGAACTGGGTGGAGCTCGTTGATCAGAACAAGCGTTTCGCCAAAGTGGATCGTAAGGATTTCATCACCTTTGCTGCGGGCCTTGTGTTGCGAGAGCTGATCCGCTTGTCACCTGCGAAGGTCGTTTCGCCGCCAAAGCACGCTGCAGACGATGCCGCGCGTCTTTACGAAATCGTCAGCTTCTGGCCAGAAGGTTTTCTCTACACAAACTACTGTATCTGCGCGATTGCTGCTGTGCAGGAGCAGGAATTCGGTACTGTTCCGGATATCGATCAGTGTGCTGATGAGCTGCGGACATGGTGGTCTTACAAGGAAAACGTCTCGGAAATGCCGGGTTATGCGATAGCATTTCTTGATAAGTTTCTTGGTAGCGAGCCGAACTGGGTCATGCCGGATCTGGCGTCGGCGCGTGCAGCGGTGAAGCGTGCTTTGGGGGCTGATAATCCGGTCACGAAGATCCAAAATAATTAGTGGCCGCTTTGTTCCAGCGCGGAAAGTGCTTATTCCACTCGGAATATCAGCGTTTAACCAGCACCGGAGCCGGGCATTTCAAAGGCTCATATTCCACCATACCAGTCATAGCCATAGTCCTCCCAGTAACCACCTTTCCCACCCTGAATGGCCGCAAAGCTTGAGACAAGCTCAATCGACTTGATGTATTTGCTCATCTTGTATCCGAGTTGTCTCTCTACGCGCAGACGAAGCGGAGCTCCGTTCTCCACCGGAAGGGCCCGATTGTTGAGACCGTAGGCCAATATAGTTTGAGGATGACGGGCGTCGATGAGATCTATGCTGCCGTAAAATGACGCTGCTCCTTTCGCGCCGTCTACCCGATCGAAGCAGTGGAAGACGACAAAGCGTGCGGATGGCGTGGGACGTGCCGCATCGAGAATCTGGCTCAAGGGAACGCCTGTCCATTTGGCGATTGTACTCCAGCCTTCCACGCAGTCGTGGCGGGTGATCTGGGTGCGCGCTGGCATGTTGCGCAGTTGCTCCAGCGAAAAACTTGCCGGTTTTTCCACGAGACCTGTTACCTGCAAAACATAGTCTGAGAAATCGGCTGCGCGAAGTGCTTCATATTCTTCCGTCGCAGGATTAGTTTCACCATTCGGTTTTTGACCCTGACGCAGCTCGCTTTCCCCATACTCCCTTGCAAGTGCATTATGTCCCTGCAGTTGCCGTTGAATGAGGTAGGTCAGATCGTTCGTCTTTTCGAGGACTTGCCGCGTAGCGCTTTCGTTGTTGCCGACAAAATCGAAAGCATCACAACCGCTCAACATAATGGAAGAGGCTGCGGCTCCGGAAAAAGTTAGGAACTTTCGTCTGGAAAGATTCAGCTTGCTCATGGGTGCCTGTCCTCGTCTTTTTTCGGAAGATCGGCGCGATACCAACCGGAAATCATCGATCGCATTTCGTTGAACGGACCTGCCGCAAGCACCATCACGATATGAATAACGACGAATGCGCAAAGCAGGAAAACGGCTACAAAATGAAGAGTGCGGGCTGTCTGGCGTCCGCCGAGCCATTCCGTCAGCGGCAGTATGGCATCCATGCCGGGAGACATGGCCAGCCCCGTAATTATAACCATCGGGAAAAGCCCGAAAAACACCATGCAATAGGTCAGTTTCTGCATAGGATTGTATGTTTTCCCATGCTGGAAACGAAATTTCAGATGGTTGAGAAAATCGCCGGGCAGGCTCTTTATATCCAATGCAGATGGCAGTAACTCGTTCATCAGATGCCCGTTCAGAACACTGCCTACCAACCATATCATGAGCGTGCCCACCAGAACCCAGGCGAAGAAGAAGTGAACCACACGTCCGGTTGCCAGATCGCGATAGGACGGAATGGTCAACGATGGGGGAAATGCCTGATAGTCGGGAGCGCTTGTGGTTCCTGATACGCCGAGAAAACCGGTTGTCTGGAAGCTTTTGCCCAAGATATCGACACGACCTTCAGGGCCGCCTTCGCCCTCGACGGCATAAATTGCCAGAATGGCATTATCGTAGTCGAAACCGGATTCGTTGCCGAGATAGAGTGTGGGGTGCGCATTGAATATCTGCAGCCCGGACAGCAGCAGAAAGAAGAGGCTTGCAGCCCAAATCCAGTGTGTGAGACGCGTCAGCAGACGCTGGCGATAGATGAGCTGTTTCATGATGTTGCGCTCCGGTAATTTGCCCGCCAATCATGAGGGAAGACTGGCGGGCCAGAACAATTACTGTGGCTTCTTCATGGAGTCGGACTGCATTGCGTCCTGTTTCATGGCATCGCTCTTCATCGCTTTGTCGTCATGTTTCTTCATTTTCTTTTTTGTATCGCTATGCATGGCGTCACCTTTCATGGCGTCATGCTTGCCCATGGAATCCTTCTTCATAGTGTCAGACTTCATGGTGTCGGTTTTCATCGCGTCTTGCGCGAAAGAAACCGGCGTGAAAGATATAGCGGCAAGCAGGGCGAGCGCCGGAAGGACGATGATGTTCTGTTTGATGGTCATGACGATACTCCTGTTCATCTGGGCGCCAGCGGCGCGTAACGGGAGGAGTTTCGACAGGCAGAGGCAAATGGTTACACCGATCACGGCGATGTGATCACCTCATTGGAAGATGTAACCTTTTCCGCTTCTTTCACGAATATGCCGGTGATTGGGAGTTGTAACCTGACCTATTCGAACGAAGAGAGGTTGAAAAAACTGATGATATTGGCGCTCGACGGAGACAAGGCAGCCTATCGGACCTTGCTTGAGGATCTGTCGCGCCGACTGAAACCTTATTTTCTGCGGCGTCTTTTCGGCGATAAATCGCAAGCGGAGGACCTTATTCAGGAGACTTTGCTGGCGATCCATACCCGACGCATAACCTATGATCGAGGCATGGCGTTTCTACCCTGGGTGAATGGAATTGCACATCACAAGCTTGTCGATCATCTACGCCGTCACGGGCGTGAGACTGCTACACCTCTGGAAGAGGATGTTCCTGTGTCCGATGATGCTGAAGTCGCCGATGCGCGCATGGATGTGGACCGGATGTTGAGCGGTGTTTCCGAACGCACGGCAGGTTTGATCCGCAAAGTAAAAATCGAGGGACAATCCATAGATGAAGCCGCACGTGACACCGGCTTGAGCCAGAGCGCGGTCAAAGTCGCCATTCACCGCGGTCTTGCAACAATAGCGAAAAGATTTGGAGGCAAAGGGCATGACCGATGATCTGATCGACAAGCTGACAGCAGATGTCAAACCGGTTGGCCCTCACGCAATGCGCCAGCTTTTCTTGCGCTATGCGACGGGAGGCATTGTAGGCGGGCTTGCGATTATGCTGGTTTTCCTTGGCGTGCGTCACGATTTGTTGTTGGCGATGACGACGACAGCCTATTGGATGAAATTCGGCTACGCAGTCCTGCTTTTATTGATACTGATCCCCGCATTATTCACCTTGTCGCGGCCCGTTCGCACGGGATTGCACTGGTTGCCGCTGGCCATACTTCTGGCTTGTCTTGCAGGCGCTGCATCAATCCAGCTGCTGAACGCCGAGCCCGGACAAGCAGAGGTGTTGATATGGGGGCGGACGGCGTTGGTCTGTCCATGGTTGATTGTTCTCATAGCTCTTCCCATGCTCGGGTTTCTGCTTACTGCCATGCGGCGACTTGCTCCGGCCGATCCTGCTCTGACCGGTCTTGTCGCCGGTATGGTTGCTGGCGCCGTAGGAGTTCTTATCTATTCACTACACTGTCCGGAATCCGGAATGCCGTTTATTGCAATCTGGTATACGCTCGGCATCGCAATCATGGGTTTTTTGGGCATGATTGGCGGGCGCGTTTTACTCAAATGGTAAGACCTGAAAGCGGACAGCTTCTATCCTGGTTTGAACCAGTAACAGACCTCTCACTGGCGAGTTAACTGCTAGCCCCGGACGAGTGGGCTTTGATCTTGGTTGAAACACGGCTTTGCCGTGCGCTCTGCATAACGGTGGCAGAACCTCGTCGTCTTCAAAGCAAACATGGTGAATTAAACTCACTGGGCAATAACGGTCAAAAACATTTTGGATTCTCCCCAGAATGCGTTAGCGTCTTCGCAGTTCCGTGGGAGGACCTTATGAAATGCAGTGGGGGAAGTAATCTACAAAAACTTCCCGCTTAGTCGTGGTGTCTGCACCATGGCAAAATCTATTGGAGTGAGGAGGAAATATGCAAATCTTTAATCGGAAAACGACTGTTTCTCTGGCTACCGCATTGGGGCTTGTGTTCGGTGCTGCTCAAGCGAAAGCCGAGGAGTTTGTAAATATTCTGACCGGTGACACCAGTGGCGTCTACTACCCGCTCGGCGTCGCTATGGAAAAAATCTACTCGAGCATTCCTGATGTGCGTCCCTCGGTTCAGGCGACGAAAGCATCCATTGAGAATATCAATCTCATCAACAGCGGCCGGGGTGAAGTGGCGTTCACGCTGGGCGATTCCCTGCGCGATGCCTATGAAGGCAATGAAGCAGCCGGTTTTAAAAAGAAGCTCACCAATCTGAGTACGCTTGCGGCAATCTATCCGAATTATGTGCAGATCGTCGCCTCCAAGGAATCCGGCATCAAGACATTGGCTGATCTCAAAGGAAAGCGTTTGTCCGTCGGTGCACCGAAATCGGGAACCGAACTCAATGCGCGCACCATTCTGGGGGCTGCTGGACTTTCCTATGATGATCTCGGCAAGATCGAATATCTGCCCTTCGCGGAATCCGTCGAGCTGATGAAGAACCGCCAATTGGATGCAACCTTGCAATCTTCCGGACTTGGCGTCGCCTCGCTGCGCGATCTTGCCAATTCCGTGGACATCAATGTGGTTGAGGTTCCGGCAGACGTTATCGAGAAAATCGGCGCGCCGTATCAGGTCAACACGATCCCGGCGAATACCTATAGCGGGCAGGACAAGGATGTCGTGACAGCTTCCGTGATCAACTATCTGATCGTTCGCCCCGATATGGATGAAGAACTGGTTTACCAGATGACCAAGGGGCTATTCGAAAATCTCGACCAGCTAACTGCCGCCCATTCTTCCGCAAAGGCAATCAAGCTCGATAAAAGCACCATCGTGTCACCTGTTCCGGTTCATCCCGGTGCTCTGCGTTACTACAAGGAAAAAGGCATCGAATAGGCTGGCAGCAATCCTGCGCGGCGGTTGGTACCCGGGTGACAATCCCGGGTTCCTTCCTTTTTCTGACAGACGGTGTCCGATCCTTGTTAATCGGATCGCTCCCTTAACTGTTCATTTTAAATGCACAATCTGATGAAGGTTCGTTCATGACGCAGAGCGAGAACAGCGCCGTAGAATCGGCCGAGCATATTCCCGCCTGGGGCACAGGCACAGGCGCAAAAGTCCTGTTTGCCATCGCCGTGGCTTTTTCGGTTTTCCAGCTTTGGACTTCCGCTTATTCACCACTGCCAAGTCAGGTGGTCCGCTCCGTCCATGTCGGATTTCTGCTTCTGCTTCTCTTCGGCCTTTACGCCAATGCGAGCACAGTCGCTGCAAAGCGAGCGGCCTTCTGGCTGGCGGCCATCGTTGCTTTCGTGCTCAGTCTTTATCATTGGGTTTTCTACGAAGACCTGGTGATCCGGGCTGGCGAACCCAACACGCCGGATATCATAATCGGCATTCTCGTGGTCGCTCTCGTCTTCTGGGCGGGAAAAAAGATGATGGGTTGGACCTTACCTCTCATCTGCGCGATCTTTCTGGCTTACGGCTTGTTCGGACAATATCTCCCGCACCCGTTCAACCATCGCGGATATGATTTCGAGCAGGTGGTCGAAGTTCTCTTTCTGGGAACAGAAGGAATTTACGGCACGCCGATCTATGTCTCATCGAGCTATATTTTCCTTTTCATTCTGTTCGGCGCATTTCTCGAACGCGCGGGCATGATCCAACTCTTCAATGACATTGCCATGGGAACGGTTGGCGCGTCGCGTGGCGGCCCTGCAAAAGTTTCGGTGATTTCGTCGGCCTTGATGGGAACGATCAACGGTTCCGGTGTCGCCAATGTTGTGACCACGGGCGCTTTCACCATTCCGCTCATGAAGCGCTCCGGTTTCCGCCCGGCATTCGCGGGGGGTGTCGAAGCCGTTGCGTCGATGGGTGGCCAGATCATGCCCCCGGTCATGGGGGCGGTTGCTTTCATCATGGCTGAAACGCTGGGTCTGCCTTATGTTGAGATCGTCAAAGCGGCAATCGTACCTGCTATTCTCTACTTCATAACTGTCTTCGTGATGGTTGACCTTGAGGCGCGTCGCCTCAAGATGAAAGGCCTCAATAAAAGCGAAATGCCAAGCGCCCTCGAAGCAATCAGAAAACGCTGGTTTCTGGTTCTGCCGCTCGTCGCATTGGTGTGGCTCCTTTTCTCCGGCTATACGCCACTTTTTGCAGGCACTGTTGGCCTCAGTCTGACCGCGCTCATCATTCTCGGCGTGCCGGTTTCCGGCTCGATGTCGATGCCTTTGCGTGTGCTGTTCTGGGTCGCGCTCGGCGTCATGTCAGCAGCAGCCTTCGGCACGACCTTCAACATTTTCGGCTATGCCCTGCGCGGTATTACGCTGATCATCGCCCTCGTTGTGCTGCTGGTCATGATAAATTTTCTGGTGCGCGGTGGTCGGGAAACGCTCAGTCTGTGTCTTCAAAGCCTCGGGGAAGGTGCCAAGAATGCGCTGCCCGTGGGCGTTGCCTGCGCGCTGGTTGGCATCATCATTGGCATTCTGGCGCTTACCGGAGCCGGGTCTACTTTCGCTCGTGTGATTGTCAGCGTTGGAGAAAACTCGCTGTTCTTTTCGCTGGTGCTGACCATGCTGGCCTGTCTGGTACTCGGTATGGGCATTCCGACTATCCCAAACTACATCATCACATCCTCGATCGCTGGCCCAGCACTCCTTCACCTGGAAGTGCCGCTTCTGGTATCGCACATGTTCGTTTTCTATTTCGGTATCATGGCTGATCTCACGCCGCCTGTTGCGCTTGCGGCTTTTGCGGCAGCGCCAATCGCGCGCGAGTCCGGCATGAAGATCGGCATGCAGGCGATCCGTATTGCGGTTGCGGGTTTTGCCGTGCCTTTCATGGCGGTGTACGAGCCGGTCAT
>Ga0224746_10110_pt1 | contig 14947 bp, 16 predicted proteins | sample LIM_F_Water_Bulk_FD_183000 | JGI IMG/M metagenome (GOLD analysis project Ga0224746, IMG submission 183000) | Enriched cells from gastrointestinal tract of the lab mouse from Pacific Northwest National Laboratory (PNNL), Richland, Washington... | ecosystem: Host-associated > Mammals > Digestive... | reverse complement strand
GAGTGGTATTGTCATGCTTCCAGAAAGCAATGCCATAGCAACGCTGATGCGGCGGTATCGCAAATCAGAAGCATATGCCTTCGATCAAGGCGAATGAGGACAAGGCTGTTATGGTAGCGTTCTGTGACATCATTCCGGAGCGGGCAGAGAAGGCATGTAAAGAATACGGCGCAGAGGGCGCGAAGGTTTACACCGATTACAAGGAGATGCTGGCGGATACGGGCATTGAGATCGATGTGGTTCACGTATGTACCCCCAATGTGGCGCACTGCCCGATCACGGTTGCTTCCTTTGAGGCAGGCAAGCATGTGATGTGCGAAAAGCCTATGGCGCACAATACCGAGGACGCCCGGAAGATGCTGGACGCATGGAAGAAATCCGGCAAGAAATTTACCATTGGCTACCAGAACCGTCTCCGTGATGATACCCAGACACTGCACGCTTCCTGTGAAGCAGGGGAGCTTGGGGATATCTATTTTGCAAAGGCACATGCTCTGAGAAGAAGAGCGGTTCCTACCTGGGGCGTATTCCCGAACAAGGCGCTGCAGGGCGGCGGTCCGCTGATCGACATCGGAACCCATGCGCTGGACATTACACTTTGGATGATGAACAACTACGAGCCGGCTTCTGTATCTGGACAGGTATTCTACAAGCTGGGACGCCAGGCGGACGGCCCGGAAGGAAACGTATTCGGCCCATGGGATCCGGAGACCTTTGAGGTAGAGGATTCCGCATTTGGTCTTGTAAAGATGAAAAACGGAGCGACCATTTATCTGGAAGCATCCTGGGCGCTGAACGTACTGAAGTCCATGGAAGCATCCACCACACTGTGCGGAACTAAGGGCGGAGCCGAGATCCATCACGGCGGAAGCTATCCCCAGGACGAGCTGATCTACAACACGGTAGAGCACAACCAGTTGATGGAAAAGACCATCTCCCCGGCAGGCGTGGTAGACTTCTTCGAGGGCGGTGCGGCAGCAGAGGCAGTGAGAGAGCAGGAGCAGTGGCTGAACGCAATTATCAACGACGGCGAGCCCCTCGTAAAACCGGAGCAGGCATTTGTAGTGACCCAGATCCTGGAAGCAATCTACAAATCCGCAGAGACCGGCAAAGAAGTATACTTTGATTAAAAGTCAGGAACAGCAGCACTCTGTGAAAGCAGATTGTGCAAGCTTGCTTGCAAAGATCTGCTTTCACAGAGTGGTATTGGGCGGGACGCCCAATCAGTCTCAGACAGGAGCAGCGAAAGCGGCGGATAGTCTGCAAAGCAGACGAGTCTGAGACCTGCAGTTCCGGACGGATGAGAAGAACAGCAGCACTCTGTGAAAGCAGATCGTGGAAGCTTGCTTGCAAAGATCTGTTTTCACAGAGTGGTATTGGGCGGGACGCCCAATCAGTCTCAGACAGGAGCAGCGAAAGCGGCGGATAGTCTGCAAAGCAGACGAGTCTGAGACCTGCAGTTCCGGACGGATGAGAAGAACAGCGCATCGCGTAAATTGGTTACAATAAATGCAGGAGGGAAGAAAATGGCGGGCAGACAGATTTATAATCCGGATGGATTTAAGAATGTAGAAGAAAATGGAAAGATTACGGGATATCAGTTTCAGTTTAAGGCGCAGTACTATCGTGGATTTACCTTATCCATCGTGCGTGACATCCAGGTCAATGTGGACGGAGAGGATGCGGCACGGGAGGATATCCGTTTTACCGTGAACGGGGAGACTTTCACGCTGGAAGAAATGCGCACCGTAGTAGATTCTGATTATCGCTGGGAATTTGGCGATTATGCGACAGTGACTGTGCAAAAGGAAGGCGGGCTTGCAAAGGGAGCGCATCATATCAAGGCTATGCAGATCATTGCCCCATCCTATATGCCGTTCCAGACAGAGGCATTGTGTGAAGCAGATTTTGAGATTGCCTGAGGCAATTGTCAGATCATGAACCCGGGGGCATCCGTGACGGCCATGGGGCCGTTTCATAAGGTGTAGAAAAAAGGATGCGCTCAGACAATCAATTTGTTGTGCAAGTGGCTGCATTCAGCAGGCAATCCATTTGCTTCGCAAATTGGTTATAAAAGCAGGAGGAAAAAATTATGAGCTATGATATCAAAAGAAGCGTTTCCCTGTATAGTTATCAGGATGAATATTATGATGGAAAATTAGACCTGGAGGGCTGTCTGAGAGAGACTGCGAAGACAGGGGCAACCGGTGTGGAGCTTTTGGCGGAGCAGATGATCCGCAGGTTCCCGCTTCCGATCGAGACACAAGAATTTAGAGACCAGTGGTTTGGATGGCTGAAAAAATACAACCTGGAGCCATCCTGCTATGATGCGTTTCTGGAAAATAAGATCTATGACAACCGGACCCTGTCGCTGGGCGAGCAGATCAATATGATGAAGCGTGACATCCGTCTGGCTTCCATGCTGGGATTTAAGAATCTGCGTACCCTGGTGTCCACTCCCATGGACGTGATTGAAGGAAGCCTGGACTATGCCGCGGAAATGGATGTAAAGATCGGGCTGGAGGTGCACGCGCCGTTTTCATTAAATTCCGGCTGGGCGGACGGATATATGGAAATGATCCACAAGACCGGAACGAAGCATTTCGGATTTATTCCGGATATGGGAATCTTCTGCAGGAACATTCCGGATGTGCTGCGGGATAAGGCGAGACGGCAGGGCGCATCCGAGGAATGCATCAAGATCGTAGACGATTCTTATGCACAGCGTCTTGAAAAAGGATTTGTAAAGATCAAATACGATCTGAACCTTGGCAAAGCCAACATGGAATACCGGATGGCCAACGGCATGAAGGAAATGATGGACGCTGTAGAAAAGGCAGGCGGCGGCCCGGCAGATAAGGCTTACGCCGGGGCATCCTTTACATATTCCTGGTCCGAGCCGCAGGATCTGATCGACAACATTGATTACATTTTCCATACCCATGCGAAGTTCTACAATGTGCATGAGGATTATGTGGAGACGGCAGTTGCCATCCCGGAGGTGGTAGAGGCATTTAAGAAAGCCGGATATAAGGGCTTCCTGAGTTCCGAATATGAAGGCGGAGAGCATCTGCGCGACGTGGGCGTGGACAGCATCGAGCAGGTACGGCGTCATCAGGAAGCAATGCGCAGGGCGATCGAAGGATAGGAGTGACTGGTCACACTCAATGTTATTTACTCAAGGAAGGGGCATATCAGGAATGATAGCCCCTGAGTCTATTTTCTCTTCTTGAATTTTTCCACTGAAAATTCATATGCTTCTTGAATAAGGGGCTTTAACTGTTCTAATGTCTGATTAGAGGGATTCAGGACGCTTACCCACCCCATCCAAGCATAAACCGGGTGGGAGAAGGGCTACGATCCCTCAAAGGATTTCACAGACCATCCCCTATGAAAAGCGGGAACCTGTAAGGATTTCTTTGAGGAGAGTGTTTGATTTCTAATTCAATAATCGAGTTAAAATTAGAAATTTAACTCGATTATTGAATTAAAATGAGTTATACCAAAATTGAATTAGAGATCAGGAGGGATTGAAATGCGTACATTCCCGAAAAGAAGACTTTGGATACTGAGTTCAAAAGTGATTTCAAATGTTACCCGGATCACGATTTGATAGAAGAAATTATAGGTATGTCTAATACGGCAGGAGGATTTCTGTTCCTTGGAGTTGAGGATGATGGCATGGTTACCGGAGTTCATAAAAAGCATAAGGATTCCATTGGTGTTATGGCATTGATTGCAAACAGCACGGTTCCGCCAATTTCTGTAAGAGCAGAAATTATTACGGAAGAGAATTTGGATGTCCTGAAAATTGAAGTGCCGAGAAGCCGAGGCGTTGTATCAACTGCATCTGGTAAAATTCTAAGAAGAAGGCTAAAATTTGACGGCAGTCCGGAAGTGATTCCCATGTATTCCTATGAAATCCCATCACGGCTGGCAGAGTTGGGAATGCTTGACTATTCAGCCCAGCCCCTTGCAGGGGCTACATTGGATGATCTTGAGAGGGGTCTATTGTATATGGAAGACCCTGGCCGGATTATTCAGAGTCTACAAGCAGAAATGTGAAATTATTTATTCAAAGAGCGAAAGCGGATATGCCATTTGCAAAGTTTGTCGCAGAGGAACAAAACAGGCGGGGAAAACCATTGTCTATCTATACTTTAATGATTCTTTCAGTTTTGAACAATGAAAGAAGAAGTACTGTGGATCGAATAGTAGAATTGACAAATTTGAGCGGGAATAAGGTGAGATCTGCAATAGAAGCTATGATAGAGTTAGGATTGATAGAAGCGTCCGGGAAAGGAAATAACCGTACGTATATTCTGAGGAAAAAATTTATCGGGAAAACAAGAAAGGCATTCAATATGTTCGTCAGACGGACATTGACAGTATCAGATATCCGGAATTAGTAATGAAACTTGCGGATACTCAAAATGGGATCATTACAAAGCAGGATGTTGCTGTACTGCTAAAAGTAACTCCTTCCCAGGCATATACGATAATCAAAAAATTGCAGGATGAAGGCCGTCTGGAATTATTGTGTGGCGGAAAGTATTCCAAGTATAGAGTAGTTTCATTCTAGTACAGCATTGCTCATCCATTTGCAGTGCTGTTTATCGCAATATATTGCTGAAAAGATGACACTGGAAGAAAATACAGAGATTGTCCATTCAGAACGATTGGAAAATGGGGAGACAAAGGTGTATATTGAACCCCCGGATGCAAAGGACTGCTTTCATAGCAGTTACAGGTCACACCTTGACCAGGCGTGCCCTGTAACTCAGGCCGTCATTCTAAATTGCATGCGGCAATGGACGGCCTGAATCCCAGCTTTTATGTGCATCCTCCTGACCAATCAGCGTAGTGATTGGTCAGTGTGTGACATGTAACTCATAGCATCCAGCCTATCAACAGATAGCATAATATGTATTTTATTCTGCCGGATGTCTGTGGTATAATTCCATCGAACAGCGAAAGAAAATATTCTATGAATAGAAAGCAGAGGTTGTCCGATGGAGATTGTAGTGCTGCTGCTCAGGCAGAATCTGGTAATGCTTGTATATATGATGATTGGTTATTTCCTGTATAAAAAGAAGCTGGTCAGCGCCGGAGGAAGCGCGGATATCGGCAGGATCCTGCTGTATATCGTTATGCCGGCGGCAATCCTGAAATCCTATCTTGCGGATTTTTCGCGGGAGCGCTTAGAAGGGCTTTTTGTATCCTTCCTGGCCGCTCTGCTGTCGCTTCTGCTTTCGATTGCCGCGGCCCGGATCGCATTTTCAAAAGAACAGGGAATCGAACGGTTCGGAGCCGCGTTTTCCAACGCAGGGTTCATCGGGATCCCGCTGGTACAGATGACCCTGGGGGAAGAAGCAGTATTCTATGTCTCTTCCTATGTTGCGCTGCTGAACATCCTGCAGTGGACATACGGACTGGTCACGATCACGGGCGATCGGTCTTTGATTTCCGTGAAAAGGCTCAGAACCAATCCGATCCTCCTCAGCTTTCTGGCAGGCATCGCATTATTCCTTCTTCCGGTATCCCTCCCGGAGACCGCGGAAAATATGGTCGGTACGATCGCAGGCATGAACGGCCCGCTGGCCATGATCGTATTGGGAGTCTACCTGGGGCAGGTTCCGCTGCGGTCGTTGTTTTCCGGCCGTGTGGTTTACCGCTGTGCTCTGGTGCGGCTCATAGTGATCCCGGTTTTGACGATGGCGCTGTTGTTTGTGTTTCCGGAAAAATATCATATGCTGAAGCTGACGATCCTGATCGCCGCATCGGCTCCGGTGGGCTCCAACGTGTCAATCTTCGCCCAGCTGTACGGGCAGGATTATATGCAGTCCGTGAAAGAGGTGACGCTCAGTACGCTGCTGTGCATCATCACACTTCCGCTGATCCTTGGAATTGCGGATTATGTGTTGTGAAGCGGCTGAACGGACGTAACAGGATGCGCTTGTGTATATTCTTTGAAATAGCGGACGATCACATCCCGGCAGGTCCGGACCGCAGAGGTTTGGAAACTTTCCGGATTCCAGGACAGCATCAAAAATCGCTCCATGGGCATCCCGGAGACCGCTTTGAGAGACATGGAAGGGGTAAGAAAATCATGCCATGTATATTCCGGGATAAACGCGATCCCGGGTCCGAGCGGAAGGAGGTCCCGCATGACAGCCGGCGTATCTGCGACGGTTGTGACATTTGGCGAAAAATGATAGCGTTCACAGTAATGACGTACAATGGAGGTCAGGTTGGTTCCGGAAACCAGCTCTGAGAAGGATTCACCGCAGATCTCGTCCAGAGTCAGGGCAGAACGGTCCGCCAGCCTGTGGTTGGAGGGAAGGACCGCTTTGATGGGTTCCCGCAGAAGAAAGATCCGGCTGTTACTGTCTGGCAGGAGGGTGTGCACGGAGGTCAGGGACAATGCCGGGAGCGGGTCATTCGGGGAGGGCGGCTGCTGTGTGATCTGCAGGCGGATGCCCGGATCCTTTTCCTGGATCCGCCGGACGATAGCAGGAAGGAGCATGGAGGCGGAGCCTACATAGAGGGAGACCGTCTGATCCTCGCTGGATTTCAGCTCATCCAGTTCCAGCCGGGCATTGTCAAGGGCAGTAAAGACCTGTTCCACATAACGGAGGAAGATCGTGCCGGCGTGGTTCAGGCAGATTCCTTTTCCCTGGCGGTCGAACAGAGAACAGCCAAGTTCGGTTTCCAGACGTTTCAGGGTCTGGCTTAAGGAGGGCTGGGCGATGTGCAGCTTCTGCGCTGTTTTTGAAAGCTGCTGTGTACGGGCGACTTCACGAAAATATTTTAACTGTAGTAAATCCATAGATACCTCACAGATGATTGAAAATGATATATGGCTGCGATACTATTATAGTAAAAGCGGCAGCGCGCGGCAAGACTTTCTGATACATCCGGTTCACGGAAAAATGGTTATATGTAACGAAAAGCCACATGACGGCACCGTGAGCAGCAGATAGTCCGCATCTGCGTTCGGAACAGTTATAGATGAAAAAAGAGAGGAGAAGACAAATGGAAACAATGGAAATCATTCAGGGATTCATGAAAAGGGAACAGCAGGAGAAGATCGAGAAGTACCGTGTTTTGAATGAGACGGTAAAAAAGGGAAAAATTTTGTTTACCGGTTCTTCATTAATGGAACAGTTTCCAATCCATGAGCTGATGATGAACGAGGGGTTGGGACTGACCATTTACAACCGCGGAGTCGGAGGCTTTACAACTTCGGATATGCTGGAAAATATGGAGGAACAGATTTTCGGTACGGAACCGTCCAAAATTTTTATCAATATCGGAACCAATGACATCAGCGATGCGTCACGGTCATTTGAGGCGGTTTTGGAATCCATGCTGGAGAACTATGAAAGAATTCTGACGCAGATCAAGGAGCGTCTGCCGGAAACAGAGGTCTATATGATGGCTTATTATCCGGTCAATGAGACGGATAAGGTTCCGGAGACGGAATGGGCGGGGGCGATGTTCGTCAACCGCAATAACCGGAACCTCCCGATCGCGAATGAGGCGGTGAAGAAGCTGGCGGAAAAGATGGGATATCATTATATTGACGTCAATGCCGGATTGTGCGACGAACGCGGAATGCTCAGGAGAGAGTTTACGGTGGAAGGGGTTCATATGTACGCAAATGGATACCAGGTGGTTCTTAAGAATCTGAAGCCGTATCTGTAGGCAGAAATGCAGCCAAGAAGTCTGCTAAGGCCAAGAAAAAGGAACTGCTCGGTATATTCGGATAAAATGATTTTGACTTTTTGAGAAAGGGGATTCGCCTGGTGTGAAGCAGCACCGGGCGAATCCCCTGTTTGTTTGACAACAAAATACCCCCCCTGCTCTGCAGGGGGAGGGAATCTCTTTAGATCAAAGATCACTCCTGTGCTAAAATAAATGTGGGTCTGCAAACCACAAATAAAAAGCACAGGAGGTCCAAATATGGACAATAACAGTTTAGCCCATACGAAATGGGAATGCAAGTATCATATCGTATTTGCGCCCAAATATAGGAGGCAGGTAATCTATAAAAATATCAAAGCGGATGTGGGGCAAATACTGGGAACGTTATGCAGAAGAAAGGGAATTGAGATTATCGAAGCAGAATGCTGTCCAGATCACATCCACATGCTGGTCAGGATACCGCCAAAATATTCAGTATCAGAAATCGTAGGATACCTGAAAGGGAAAAGTTCGCTGATGATATTTGAGAAGCATGCGAATTTGAAGTATAAGTATGGAAACCGACATTTCTGGTGCAGTGGATATTATGTAGACTTAGACCGATAAAAAAATTAGACCGACAAATTACAGAAAGAACCCTGTTTTTAAAGCATATTTATATTGATTTATCGGCCTAAAACCGTTGTAATAACTCCAAAGGAAGATTATTACAATGAAAAAATTTAATGTTTTTGATGAACTGGCATTTGATACAAAACAGAAGTTACTTTCTTTTTGTGATTATGCCCCCAAAACCCTATCTCGTTATGATAGTATTGTTGAAATGCTCAAAGAAGTAATGGATGGCACAGAAATGGTATTCTCCCTTCACGCACCAAAAAATGGCTTGACTGTTTCATTGTATTTAACAGCTACAGCGATTACACTTACAAAAAAATAGGAGGATCATTCTTCTTCTCAACGATAATTATATCGGAGAACTGAATTACTGGAAGATTTCCTGAAAACAGCCAGTCTTTATGAAGAACATCTGAAATCCTGTGAGTATGCAGAAAAAACTATTTATATCAGAATGTCATTTGCCTATGGTTTCTTATACTATCTGGAATCAGTTGGAATTGACGATGTAAGACTGATTACAGCTTTTACGGTTTCTGATTATATTAGTTCCGCACACTTTAAGAACAGAGCACCGAATGGAGTTTCAACAGAGATTATTGGAATCAGGCACTTCCTAAGGTTTCTTGAAGATAGAGATTTCATAAAAAAGGCATTCATTATGCCTGCTTTAGCAGGAAGAACAAGAGCAGAAGGATCATTTCTACTTATACAGATAAACAGGTAGATATTCTCTGCGGAGAATATCAGACACTACAGACGAACCTTAGAAACTGCGCTGCTTATCTGCTTGCGTTAAAATGCGGTCTGCGCGCCTGTGATATTATGAACCTTAAATTCGAAAACATAAATTTTAAAGAAAGGACAATCCGTTTGGTTCAAAATAGGACTAAGGAGGTTCTGGTAATCCCTTTTGATACAGAGGTCTCGAATGCCCTTATCAGATATATTTTGGAAGAACGCCGGGAATGAAGCAGTAATTATGTTTTTGTTACAGTGACAGGGCCTGTCAGAAAACTTACCCATCACTCGTCATTCAGGACAGAAACCAGATTCAGGGAGACTGATGAGTGTGACAGGCCCATACATGACGGACTCCACATTCTCCGGAGAACTTATGCATCGGAACTGCTAAAATCGGGAATCAGTGTATCACTCATTGCTTCAGCCCTCGGGCATGCGGATACAGGTACTGTTGACCGGTATCTTGCGGTAGAGGAAGAAAAAATAAGGAAGTGCTCCCTCCCTATCGATGAGATTTCCTATAAGGGAGGATTATGACGATACAATCAGAAACTTCCTTAAGTACCTGATAGAATCCGGACATTCCCTGTCTACAAGAAATATTAAACTTATTTCGATAAAAGGATATATCAGATACTGTGCGGAAAAGGACATTACCTTATTGCCCTTGCAGCTAAAAGTTTCAAAGATTAAAACAAAGAAGATTCAGCCAAAGAAACATAACTGGATATCGTCAACACAGGTAAAGTGCCTGTTGGAACAGCCATCTAAAAATAGAACCGGTATCAGAAAACGATTCATTATGTTGATACTTTTTTCTACCGGGATGAGACTGAATGAACTGCTTGAATGCCGGATTGGCTCAATCCACCTATGCGACAAAGATTCCTACATTTATGTCAAGGGAAAAGGGGTAAAGAAAGGGTGGTTCCAATTACCAGAGAAACGATTGATAATCTAAAAGTCTATCTGGATCTTTTTCATAAAAATACCGATAATGATGATTTTCTCATATATACCATTCATGATAGGCGCAGACATAAAATGTCGGCTGATAATGTACAGAGGATTATCAATAAGTATGCCGGTATGGTCAGAAAGACTGATAGTGAAGTTCCTAAACTCCATCCACATATGCTCAGGCATTCTTATGGAGTGATTTTATACAGAAACAACATGTCAAAAGCAGAGATCGCAAAACTATTAGGCCATGAACAGGAATCTACAACGGAAATTTATGTTGAGACCGATGTAGATATGCTTAGGAACTCTTTAAAACGGATCTCTAAAGAAAATCAGGAGGACTTATATGAATCATTAAGTCCAGACGAAAGGAACAAGATCAAAGGGCAGCTTTCGTAAGATTTTAGACCGATAAATTAATTTGAATATATCAATATAGTAAGGCTTTCCTTGCGATGTATCGGTCTAATTTTTTTGTCGGCCTATGTAGACACAGTGGGGAAGAATACGGCTGCAATCAAAGCGTACATCCAGAATCAACAAAAAGAGGATTTGGAATACGACCAGATGTCATTAAGTAGAGTATATCGACCCGTTTACGGGTGAGTCGGTGAAGAAACACAGGAAATAAACCACTTGGAGTGGTAGTAGGAAGTCAAAGCAAACCAGCAAGCCACTTTTGGGGCTGTGCCGGAGTAAGGGAGCACTGACGAGGCACTTTTAAGGGTAGTTGAAAATGTGGTGCAGTTGGCAGGCCCTCAGTGCACCTTCCGGGCGCAAGCAGGTAATAGCCCCTTATAAGGGCAGTGCAAGCCACCGGCTAAGCCGGTGGTCCTGACTATTTTTTTAGTGATGGTTTTCGGGGCGTTTACATATTCATTATAAAATATTAGAAAATATGCTATTAAAAAGAAAATGTTTTGCGGCGTTTAAAACATTTTTTTTTTTAATGGGAAAAGAGTCGTGATCTGTTCTAATAAAGTCGGATTTCTTTGAGAAAAAGGTGTTTGCTTTTGCTATACTGAATTATAAATAACTGTTGGAAAGACAGAAAAAAAGAAAGGGGATCAGGATGAAGATTTTGAGGAACATGAAAAAGATGGTAGGGCTGTTTTTTCTGGTGGTCTGTTTAGCGGGAAGCAGTATTGGCTGTAGCAGGGGGAAAGATTCTGGTGATGCAGAGGACAAAAATGTGCGGAACGAAGCATCAAATAAAGAGAGGCAGGGCGAAGATTCCGGCGAGATCAAGGAAATTACCTGGATGTACGCGCAGATGTCCGGGATGATACCGGAAGATCTGCAGAAGGTGCAGGAAGCGGTGAATAAGATCACGGAGGAAAAGATTGGTGTCAGGGTAAAACTGAATCCAATATCATTTGCGGATTATACGAATCAGATCAGTCTTGTGATGGCCAGTCAGGAGAAAGTAGATATTATTACAACGGCGGGAACAAATATATGGGCATCACTTTTGAACCAAAACCAACTGACTTCGCTGAACGAACTTCTGGAACAGCATGGCAGTGATATTAAGGAAATCCTGCCAGAGGCATTTATTGATGGAACAACCGTTGACGGAAACATTTATGCGCTGGTGAATAACAGTGCGGGAGTAGGGACATGGGGAATCCAGATGAGAAAAGACCTGATTGAAAAATATGGTCTTGAAGAGGAAGTTGAGAAACTTCAGATGGTAGATGACATTATGGATATGGATGAGAATATAGCAGTCTTGGAACATATTTTCCAGACGATTAAAGAAAATGAGCCTGAACTGGAAATTTTTTATCCATGGGGAGCACATCTTGCGGTCAGTTATGATGGATTGTCAGATAAACTTGGAGTGATGTTGAAACATGGCACGGAGATAGAAAATTTATATGCGACAGAGAATTTTGAGAAGCTGTGCAGCACTATGTATGGATGGACACAGGATGGATATATCATGAAGGATGCCGCTGTCACAACAGAGTCAGTTGGGTCTTTGATGCAGAGTGGACGGCTTTTTGCGTTTGGAATCAATACTGGAAGGAATAATTTTGTGGGTGAAGAAAATGGATATGAGGTGTATTCCGTAAATCTCAAACTGCCCACGATCGACAATGGAATCACGATATTCGCGAATTGTATTCCGGTCACTTCGACAGAACCAGAAGCGGCTATGAAGTTCTTGAATCTGCTTTATGGAAGCGAAGAACTGGTAAATCTGCTGGCATACGGAATCGAAGGAGAGCATTATGTGAAAATAGAGGATGGAAAAATCGCATATCCGGAAGGGGTGGATCCAAGTACAAGCAAATATCCGGGGGACCAGTCTTATATGTATGGAAACGCAATGCTTACATATTTTCATGAAACACATACGGTCCAGAGCCATGACGAAGAAATTGCTTTCCGTGATATAGCAGAGCCGATGAGCTGTCTTGGATTTAATTATAATCCGCAGAATGTAAAAAATGAAGCGGCAGCCTGTACGTCTGTTTTAAATGAATATGTAAATGGATTAACCCTGGGCGCGCTTGATCCGTCAGTTGAGCTTCCGAATTTTTTGGAAAAACTGGAAAAAAGCGGGATTGATAGAGTAATTGCTGAAAAGCAGGAACAGTACGAAAACTGGAAAAAGGGAAAAGAGGCAGAATAGGAGGCGATCGAATGTCATGTGGAGATCTGCAAAAAGCCGGCGGTTCAGAACCGGCGGGTATGAAAGTCTTAAAGGCGGATTGTAATATTGACTATGTGAAGGTGGATTTAAATCAGGTTTATGCGGATAAGGATGAGGCCACGCTACATCTTCAAATCCTGACGCCGCAGACGGGGCGAGAGAGATATCCACTCGTGGTCTTTGTGCAGGGATCCGGATGGGGAAAACAGATCCTGGGGCTTCAGCTCCATGGACTGTGTGAATTTGCTGCAAGGGGATATATTGTAGCTATTGTGGAATACCGTCCCTCTTATATATCCCCATTCCCGGCCCAGATCAAAGATTTTAAAACAGCAGTAAGATTCTTGCAGGAACATGCCAGAGAGTATCAGATTGATACGGAACGTATCTATGCCTGGGGGGATTCATCAGGTGGGCATACCATTTTGATGTCGGCTCTTACGATGGAACAGATGTATAATGATGAAGACGGTGAATTAAATATCAAGGGATTTATAGATTTTTATGGTCCGACAGATTTGCTGTCAATCAGGAGACAGTCTGAGACACAGGACCATACTTCAGCGAAAAGTCCGGTGGGAATGCTTCTGGGCGGGTATCCTCTGGATGACAGGCTGGAGCTTGCCCAAACAGCCAGCCCTGTTCATTATATTGAGCAGGCAAAAGAAGTCAGACCAGTTTTGATCATGCATGGTGATAAGGATGAGATCGTGCCTTTTGAACAAAGCGTGCAATTTTATGAAAAGATGAGAGCCTATGGAAAGGATGTGCGATTTTATAAATTAGAAGGAGCCGGACATGGAGGAGATGCTTTTTTGAAACAGCCGGTATTAGATGTAATAGAAGGTTTTATTAATGAGATCAGATAAATAAGAAAATGTACATATAGAGATCTGGGCTTTTCCCCGCGGTTTTACGCGGGGAAGTTTATTTACAGGCATATTTGTGATATACTCATGAAAAACATTGGATGAACACAACCGGGAGGCGCGGCATTATGATTTACGAAAATAGCATGAAGAATGCGGAGTATCCACTTAAATGTGCGGTGATGCGGGGGAATCTTCCGTTCATGAACCACTGCCATCAGGAACTGGAGATCCTGATGCTGCGGAAGGGGAGACTGCAGGTATTTTATGGGAATGAAGCGTATGAGCTGCGGCAAGGGGATGTCTGGATCGTTCCGCCTTTTGGCAGCCATGAGATCGGGAATGGAAAGCCGGACTGTGAGAGACTCTCGGTTTTGCTGGATCTGCGGCTGCTGGGAAGCAGGACGAAGGAGAACCAGGAGGAACTGTGGATCCGCAAAGAGCTGGAAAAGAGGGATATGTTCAGCAGACACTGGGAAGAAGCAGTCCAGGAGAAGGTGTCGAAGATCGTGGGAAAGCTGTACCAGGAATATAGTGAAAAGGGCTATGCGTGGAAACTGTCGGTGAAGGCTCTGATCAGTGAACTGATATTAGCGGCTCTGCGGGAGATGCCGGAGAGGGAAATCGGGGCGCGGGAAAAGGATGTGGTTCAGATCAGGCACATCCTGGAATATATCGCTCTGCATTATTACAAGGATATTACGCTGCAGTCCTGCGCGGATGAGGTGGGATTTAACAGTACCTATTTATCCAGATACTTCAGCAGTGCAATGGGCATCACATTTCAGGAATATATCAAACGACTGCGGATCGACAGGGCAAAGTGGCTGCTGATAACGACGGAAAAGCTTCCGGTGACGGAGGTATGCGTACAGTCCGGATTCCGGGATATCAAAACATTTAATAAGCTGTTCAAGAAGGAGTGCGGGATGAGCCCTACGGAATTCCGTAAAAGTATGTTGACGGAATAAAACAGACCGTCTGCGGCCTGCTGTCCGGAATCGCTACGGATTTTTAATAAAAGAGGTCGTTATAGTGTTAAGGGTCTCCGGGAATTTCAGATATAATGGTATTAAGGAACTGTGAGGAATCTGTCCTCCAAAGGACAGATCTGCCCGACCGATTTGAATATGAAATTTTCAGGAGGCGTATGATGATTCAAAGGATTTATAAAAAAGAGTACAGCGAGATTTCCCATCCGTTTCCAACGGCGGTTAGAAAGCCAGGCTTTATGGAAGCGGGATATGTGGAAGAGGAATATTTTTTTGAGGGAACGGCAAATGTATATGAAGAGACAGGGGAAAAGACCAGAAGAGTGATACATGAGAACCTGCCCTACTGCAACCGGTTTCTTGTGAGAAAGCCGGCGCGGGGAGAGCGGTTC
>Ga0224746_10109_pt1 | contig 14983 bp, 10 predicted proteins | sample LIM_F_Water_Bulk_FD_183000 | JGI IMG/M metagenome (GOLD analysis project Ga0224746, IMG submission 183000) | Enriched cells from gastrointestinal tract of the lab mouse from Pacific Northwest National Laboratory (PNNL), Richland, Washington... | ecosystem: Host-associated > Mammals > Digestive... | reverse complement strand
TATGATTTTGTGGATAATTATTCTCTCCGGCAGTTTATTGAAAAAATACAATATGACAGAATAGCAAAAATGTATTATTTTCTGCGAAATGGGAAAAAAATGTATATCAGCAGGAAGTATAATACTGCTGAGATGGCGGCTGTCTGCTATAAAAATATATGTGTAGAACAGGATGAAAGTTCGCCGCATAGATATTTGTCAAAGGATTTTAATGTTACAGAGGGAGGAATTTTGGTTGACATCGGGGCGGCAGAGGGATTTTTTTCGCTCGACAATATCCAGAATTTTAGAAAAATTTATCTTCTTGAATGTGATTTTAATTGGATAGAAGCACTCAATCAGACGTTTTCAAATGATATTGGTGAGAAAGTTATAATTGTACCGAAATTTGCTTCTGACGCGAATGGCAGCAGTTGTATCACAATAGACAGACTGCTGCGGAATGAAACCTTAGATAAGCTGACGATTAAAATGGATGTGGAAGGTGCAGAAGCAAAAGTATTAAATGGATGTAAGAAATGTTTCGCATTGGCTAAGGAAGTATCGGCTTTCATAACATGTTACCATCGTCCGGATGATAGTAAAGAATTATTGTCTTATATAGAAGGCTTTGAATACGAATTTTCACAGGGGTATATGATAAATATATTTGAGAAAAAATTGTGCAAGCCTTATTTCAGGAAGGGGGTCATTCGTGCCAAAAAGAAATAAAGCCCTTTTATTTATTGACATTTCAAGTGAGAAAATATATAATCTATACGTGTTTTTGCGTGTATAAATCGAGTATATAAGCAGTGTGGAGGGAAAGGTTCAAGAAATGTTATTTAATACGGTGCAGTACCTGATATTTTTGCCGATTGTGGTTTTGATTTATTATATTCTTCCCCCAAAGGTGCGTTATGTGTGGCTGCTGGGTGCAAGCTGCTATTTTTATATGCAGTGGAATAAAGTGTATCTTCTTCTGTTATTATTTTGCACCATAGTCACTTATACAGGGGGGAGGTTAATTGAGCGCTTTAAGGATGAACATAGGCAGAGTGGCAGGAAAGGGCTCAATAATAAAAAGCTGTACCTTATTGTGTGCATTGTACTGAACCTGGGAGTTTTATTTTTCTTTAAATATTTTTCATGGGGAGTCTCCATGCTGAACCGCGTTCTTTCGGCTGTCCATGCGGGTGAAATCACATGGGGGATGTCGATAGTGCTTCCTGTCGGGATTTCTTTTTATGTATTGCAGTCGCTGGGGTATCTGATTGATGTGTACCGGGGAGATATCTATGCGGAGAAAAATTTTATCCGCTATGCGCTGTTTGTCTCATTTTTCCCCCAGCTGGTGGCAGGACCAATCGAGCGCTCTAAAAATCTGCTGGTGCAGCTGCACGAGGCACATGGTTTTCAATACGAGAATGTGAGAAAAGGCGCCATACTGATTTTGTATGGGCTGTTCCTGAAAGTGGTGATTGCGGACAGGGCGGCAATTGTGGTGAATACTGTGTATGAGGACAGTGCGGGCTATCCCGGCTTCTTTATTTTGATTGCGACGGTCTTATTTTCCATTCAGATTTACTGTGATTTTTATGGGTATTCCACAATTGCGAGAGGTTCCGCACTGCTTATGGGCATACGGCTGATGGATAATTTTGACGCACCGTATTATGCCAGGAGCGTTCGGGAATTCTGGCGGAGATGGCACATTTCGCTGTCGGGATGGTTTCGGGATTATCTTTACATTCCGCTTGGCGGCAGCAGAAAGGGTACAGCGAGGAAAGAGTATAACCGGATGGTTGTGTTTGCAGTGAGCGGGCTTTGGCATGGGGCATCGCTTAGTTTTTTGTTCTGGGGATTGTTAAACGGCATGGGACAGGTTGCCGAGGATCTGGCAGAAAATATTAAAAAGCGTTTGGGGAATCCACACATGCAAAAAGCAGTGTGTTTTAGTAAAAAGCTGTGCCAGACACTCTGTACCTTTGGGTTTGTGACACTTGCGTGGATGTTTTTCCGTGCGAGTGGATTAAAGGATGCATTTCTGATTCTGCGGGATATGTGCAGCTGCATGAACTGGACGATTTTGTTTGACGGTTCGCTCTATGAACTTGGCGTGGCGCGGGGACCCATGAATATGCTGCTGATGGCGATTGTGGCGTTGTTTGCCGTGGATTACCTGAAATATAAGGGGCATGACGTCGCGGAGCTGTTTTTGAAGCAGGACTGGTGGTTTCGCACAGTTATAATTATGGCGATGACTTTTATTACCCTGCTGTATGGTTGTTATGGAACCCTTTATGACACCACGCAGTTTATTTATTTTCAGTTTTAAGGTTAGGGGGCGTTCAGAAAATGAAATGGTTTCGGAGAATTGCAAGAATCATGGCGCGCGTTTTAATTTTCTGCGTCGTTTTGAGCGGTCTGAACTATATTTATGTAGATGTCCCGCCCTGGGAGCGCATTCTGTGGCACAATTTTTATCAATCCGAGGGGAAAATTGATAATCTGTATCTGGGTTCTTCCCATGTGTACTATGACATTGACCCTTTTCTGATGGATGAATTAAACGGACAATATAATTTTAATCTGTCAACTTCCGGTCAGGTGATGAACGGCACATATTATCTTTTGAGGGAGGCGGACAAGCATAACGATTTGTCCCATGTCTATATAGAATTGTATTATGGCAGGAATACCGGGGGGGATGGTGACCGGGTTACGCAGGAACCATGGTTCAACTGGCAGAACACGGACTGTATGAAATGGTCTGTCAATAAGATCCTATATATGCTTTCCATTACCAATGATGTTGAAAATTATATTGATTTGCTGATACCGTTTAGCAGATACCGCGAGCATCTTGGGGACTATGAATATATCAAATCAACAATTGAAACAAAAGTGAGCGGGGAATATCAGTACGTTGACGAGTTTGAGGAGTACCTGGATAAAGGGTTTCGATATTCGGAGATTGTATATAAAGCAGAAGACAGGGCGTTTAAGAGAAATCAGACTCTGGGCGAGAACCCAATGGCACAGAGCTGTGAGCTGTATCTGCGCAAGGCGATTGAATATTGCCAGAAAGAAAATATTCCTGTCACGTTGTTCATATCGCCGATGTATAATCTTCAGCCTGTCAGTGCAGGAAATTATGACAACTATATCAACCAGATAAAGGGAATTGCTGCTGAGTATGGTTTGGATTTTTATGATTTTAACCTTGCAAAGGATGCATATCTGCCAATACAGAAACTTGAATATTTCAGGGATGTTGACCATCTGAATTCGGCAGGAGCAGAGGTATTTACGCAGTTTTTTCATAAAGTGGTAACAGGCGATGCGCGGCAGAACCAGAAGTATTTTTATGATTCCTATGCACAGAAGCTTCAGAGCCTGGAACCGGAAGTCTATGGAATCCATTACTGGAAATCGGGCTCGGAGACATTTATGAATGTCGCGTCAAACAGGGATTCCGGTATGGAATACCGGATTGTCATCACGCCGGATGAATTTTCGGGCAGGGAACCATACGTCGTGCAGGATTTTTGCGAAAATAAGGAATTTACCATTACGGATGGAAATGGAATCTGTACAGTGGAGTATCGCATAAAAAATGACCCTGATATAGTGCATATTGTGGAGGTAGCCTTTAAATAATACTTTGTGGTAATTGACAGTATTTATGGAAGGAAAGACCAGTTGAGGGAAAGATTATGGGCATGAAGAAGAAAAAAATGATAACGATGGCTGTCATAGTTGTATTGTCGGTACTTTTGGCATATTTGCAGTTTGTGCAGGCACGGTGCAACTCGGATGATGCGGGAACATATATATATATGTACAATTATTTTGAACTGGGAAATAAAGCGCTTACCATAAAAAATTTTTTAAATCCATGGTTTTACTGCGCAGCAGCAGCGTATCTGTTAAATGTTGGAGGAAGCGGGGCATTCAGTTCCCTAGCCTACCTTTCCTTATGGTATGGGGGGGCAGTTTTTTTCACGTTTCTTTTGACAATGAACAAGAGGGATTCCAGGTGGATGCTTGCGCTGGCAGTATTTATTCTTCTGCCATACAGGCAGACGAATAAGTATCATATGATGGCGGCGCTTGTCACACTTTTTTCAATATGGGCGCTGCAATGTTATAAGGATACCGGGAAAAAGTGGATTTTGGCAGCTGTCGTTCTGATGGCAGTATATTCTTTTTTGTTTACAGACGACAGGCTGCTGCTGCTGGTCTTTCTGGCTGCGACAGGGATTGTTTATTTTGCGATTCTTTTCTTTCAGGATCAGGACAGGCGCAAGTATTTGTACATGGTGGTATTTGGTGGGCTACTGGCTGCGGGTGTGCTCAACTTTGCCGATATCATTATTGGAAAGCTTCTGGGGCAGGGCACTGGAATTTCGGGTGTGCTGGGTGGCTATGGGGGTGCCGATTACTTTAACTGGATCGATGTGGAGAACTTTTTTTTGAAAGGAATCCCATCTATTATCGGTTCGCTGTTCGTTCAGTGGAATATTCCCATTCAGGGTGGAATGATGCAGTTGAAATCCATTTACTGGATTATCAGGATTGTCATTGCATGTCTGGCATTGGCTGCCTTGTTTGACCGGTGGAAGCTGATAATCAGAAAGGGAATTAAGGATGTAGAGCTATTGGACGCGCTGTCTGTAATATGTACTACGGTTGCCCTTGGCGTCAATGCCCTGAACGGAATGGTACAGTACTATAGCGTGACGAACGCCCCGATGAACAGATACGCAAGTGTATGCTGGTTTTTGCTTGTGGTCATTTTGGTAAGATGGCTGGACGAACGTCTGGAAAGAATAGTCGTTTATCCAAATATATCCAACAATCTGTTCCTCGGGGGAATATTTGTCCTGCTCACGATAGGGTATGTCAATCCGGTTTTTTCTCCGTCAGAGGACATTGTAAACAGTTCCTATACAGTGGAACTTGATTATTTAAAGGCGCATGGAGATACGTACAAATATGGATTGGGAAGCCATTGGAAATCGCTGCCTATAACGGCAGCGACAAACGCAGAGTATGTAATCTGCAGCGGCAGGATTGCGGAGGATGCGCTTGTATGCAGCAAGACGGATGGATTCTATGCAGATGGGGGAAATTATTTCAATTTCATTGTGTCTGATATCAACAGTGAGATGACGGTGTCGCCGGAAAATATAGAGCGTGTGCGGGGAGATTATACGGATATTTATTCCAATGGGGACACAATCTATATGTATGATTATGACATCCGGTTTGACCCGACAATCGTCATGGATACGGCAGGCATGGGGTATGAGCTTACAGATACGATTGTATATCAAATGGAATTGCCGGTAGGAACGAGCAGGATAGAAGTCACAACAGCGGCGAAGGATAATCTGGTACTGGCAGTTGTGGACAATCCGGACATCACAGATGTGAGGATTGGCAGCAAGGGGGACAATATCGCGACCGCCGAGGTTACGTGTCTTCAGAATACACAGATAGGATTTTCAGTAGGACGCAGGGAAGATATTCCAACAGAGCTGTATAAAGTAGAAGTGAAAAGAACGGCAGGGGCTGTCTATGTGGATGCAGGACAGACAGCGTTGCCGCTGAATGATGGCAGCTATATCGTTACATTTTCCGGCGAGGACTTGAAAGGCATGGAAGTAAACTGGAAGGTTGACGGTGAGGTGACGCAGCTGACAAACGGAAGGATAAAAAGGCGTTACCTGGTCAGGGTATCAGGGAAACAGGATGTGCAGTATGAGATGATACCCAACGGCGCCGTTGTAGATTCGGTATATTATGAGAATGAGGACTTGTTCGGGAAATAAAGGACGGCTTTGACAGGCTGGAATGGGAATTTGGTATGGAAAAACGTCAGAGTAATTTTGAATTGTTGCGCATTTTGTGTATGGTTTTGATTGTGGGATTCCATATGATTGGTCAGACAAAGATGGATGGTTGTGGACCGGAGGACGGAATCGCTTATTATTATTGTATATTCATGGGTTCAGCCGGACGGCTTGTCTGCAACACCTTTGTCATGATAGGGGCGTGGTTTTTGGCAGACAGTAAATTCAGGCCAGAGAGAGTTGTCAATCTGTGGCTGGAAATTTTTATCTACTCTGTCACTATAACTGTGATATGTCTGGGAATTGGGTGTGAGGATGCTGGTATTGTTACGCTGATTCAGTCATTTTTTCCAGTTTTCGGGCGGCCGGTATGGTTTGGTGCAGAATATATCTGCCTGCTTCTGCTGACACCATGGCTAAATGAGATGCTTGACGAAAAAAATGTGCACAGGACAGGGCGGATAGTGAAACTATTTGGGATTTTGATTATAGGATGTGCCACTGTGTTTCCGATAGGGCATACGACACCTGCATTCAGTGAGCTGGTCTGGTTCTGCTTTTTGTATCTTTTTGTAGGGCTCTATAAACGTGGGGAGATGCCAGGCTGGCAAAAGATTGAGCGGTATAGTTTGATATGGTTTCTGCTGAGTTATCTGGTCTTGTGTGGCATGAGGATTACGGCAGACAGGATGGGGATTGAACCGCTGCGCTATCTGTATGTTTATTATCGAGGACATTATGAGGCTATTCTGGGGTTTGCCTGCTCCCTTTTCCTTTTCCTTGCATTCAAAAACTGGAAGATAGAACACTGCAGGTTTGTGAATCTGATTTCGCGTTCGACATTTGCTGTGTACATCATTCATCAGACGCCGGCATTTTATGGATATATGTGGAATGGCATTTTTCAGGTAGATGCATCTGTTGGGAATGGAAACGTGATTGGGTACTCCCTTTTTGTAATGGCTGCGATATTTGTGGTGAGTGTCTGTGTCGACAATATAAGATTATTTGTGATGGACAGGCTGGTATGTAAATGCAGGGCTTACCAAATGGTGTGTGGACGATTGCGGAAATTTTATTAGTGCAGTTAAAAGGAGAAATGGTTATAATGAACAAATCAATATATTTTTTTATTGGGACGGAGGCGGAGCTCATAAAGGTGTTTCCCGTAATTATCGAGTGTCAGAATGCCGGAAGGATATGCCATATTGTTGCATCAGGGCAAAACGACCTGGGCAAAAGCCGTATCATGGAATTTATGGATTTAAATGGCAGAGCTATTGAATTGTCAAAGGAAACGGACATCAAAAAGAGCGCCGCGGGACTGCTGCGCTGGTTTCTCTGCATAAAGAAAAAAGCGCCGCAGATAATGAAAAAGCATTTCCGTGCAGCCGAACTTAGGGGGGCTGATTTGGTGGTACATGGCGATACGGTTTCCACAATGATGGGGGCGTTTGTGGGCAGGAAACTGGGAATGCGTGTCTGCCACGTCGAGGCAGGGCTGCGTTCCCATAACCTGTTGAATCCGTTTCCGGAGGAAATTGACCGGTTGATTACCAGCAGGCTTGCAAGGGTGCACTTTGCGCCGGGGAAGATTCCTGCACAGAATCTGCGCAGGGCAAAGGGAGTTGTTGTAAACACAGAATATAACACGATTTTAGACAGCCTGGCATGGTCAAAAAAAATGGAAATCAGGACAGAGGCGGTGCGGGAGATACAGGGGAAGGATTATTTTGTATTTGTCATGCACCGACAGGAAAACCTGATGAATCATGACTTTGTCCGCCAGGTATTGAAACAGGTCAGGATGCTTTCCAGGGAAAAGAAATGTGTGCTGATTCTTCATAAAATTACGGAGAATAAGTTTCAGGAGCTTGGTATTTTGGATAAGTTAAAAAAGGACCGTCGTTTTTTGCTGCTGCCGCGGGTGGACTATTTTGATTTCATGAAGCTGCTTGATGGGGCGCAGTACGTGATAACGGACGGGGGCAGTAACCAGGAGGAACTGCATTATATGGGAAAACCCTGCCTTATCATGAGAAAGACGACCGAGCGGCAGGAAGGCATTGGGGAAAATGCAGTCATGTATTCTGGAAGGACAGAGAATATCAAAAAGTTTGCAGAAAACTATAAAAGCTATCAGAGGGAGTGTCTGTTGGAAAAGTGCCAGCCGAGCAGGATAATATGCAATACATTATGCAGGCAGTAACGTGCAGCTGGGAATTTTAACAGGCAATTGGTTCAGCAGGATGGGGAATTGGTCAAGGAAGCCTGTAATGGAGAGAATGTGAAAAAAGTCTGTAAATAAATAAGGACAAGGCCTTCTATGATAAAATCTAAATCATAGGAGGTCTTATCCTTATAAATTATTGCAAACGGGAAAAAAAGAAGTTCACAGACCAAGAACCTTTTCTATACCTTACCATCCCTGCCGCTTGCAAAATTATTTGTTACATCGATAATACTGCCATTTTTCACCTCGTATACTCTGTTACAGTTTTTGATAGTAGACAGCCTGTGTGCAATAATAATCAACGTTTTTTTCCCTTTGAGCGAATCTATTGCTTCCATAACAGCCCCTTCTGTATCATTGTCCAACGCCGCTGTTGCCTCATCAAGCAAAAGAATATCCGGACTGGAATACAGCGCCCTTGCAATAGCTATACGCTGTCTCTGTCCACCTGAAAACCTCACACCAGCTTCTCCCACGACTGTATCCAACTTATCTGGAAGGTTCCATACAAATTCTTTCAATTGTGCCTGTTCAAGAGCATCCCAAATCTTTTCTTCATCCGTTGCCACACATCCAAAAAGAATATTTGCCCTTACTGTATCGTCCAATAAGTATACGGTCTGCGGAACATAAGAGATAATCCGGGACCATTGTTCCGGAAAAGGGTATATATCCTGCCCATCAACAAGAATCGTTCCCTTTATAGGCCGGTATAATCCTAAAATCATGTCAGCCAGCGTTGTTTTACCTGAACCCGATTCCCCAATAATCGCAACCGAATCCCCCTTGCGAATCTCCAAAGAAGCATCATCAAATATTTTTGTCCCGCTGGCATCATATTTCCATGTAATATTCTGTATGCTAATACTGTTCTTATAAGAAAGAATGTTCCCTTCCTTGGTACGTTTCTGCCCATTTTCAGCGTGTTGAATTTTTTTAGCTTCACATATATTCTCATAAGCAGCATTTAAAGACGGATTATAAAAAATAATCGAGTTCAAAAAATTAGAAAACTTATTTGCAGATGGAAGCAGCCTGTAGGCAGCCATCACAAGTGCACCCAAGTTGGGAATAAGCTTTGCAGCATCTGCCCCGCCGCCAATACGCAGCAGTACCAATATCAAAATATCCATTACAAAAGCTGTTTCAATAATTCTTTCTGGTACTTCTTTTATAATAAAATAATTTCCTTTTGCTACCTTGTATTCGTCATATGATTTTTTGAATGCATCATAAAAATATTTTTTCCTCTGCATCACAAAGATGTCCTTAATTCCTTGTGAAATCTGCATGATTCCTTTATTTCTTTCTATGTCTGTCTTTCTAAACTGCTCACCACTACGTTTTAATATACTTTTAAGGCAAAGCGTGAGCACTATAATCAATATTCCAGCAACTAAAGTGACCCCGACAGCCATAATCCAGTCCATGTATACAATATATGCCACAATAAATAATACAGTTATACTTTCTGCTGCCAATTGGCATACGGTTTGAATAATGACATAAATATTATATACATCATCAATTGTTCCCTGCCTTATATCACTGCTGTTTGTTTTTGCATAATACGAATATGGTCTGTCCATATATGATTCCATCATAAACAATGACAGCTCTTCCTCTATCTGACATTGGAATCTCGTCTGCACAGCCCTGGAATATATAAGCAGCAGATTTTTAATAATATAAACCAGAATAACGCCCAATACCAGTATTGCAAAATATCCCATGTACGAGCTAATTTGCATCTTATCTGCAATCCATGAAATATAACTGTTATCCAACAGCCTGTCCTGATCAAGAATCATCTCGATAAAGGGAATCATTATAGATACTCCCAACAGCTCAAATACGGAAGATATCAACATCCAAAACAGAATTTTTATCCCCCGCAGCTTTTGCTTTTTATTCAATATAATATTCAGCTTTTTAAATACATCAAAAAAATATTTTACATTTTTCATTTTGATTCCCCATGGTACACAAACTGGAAACACTCATTCAAATCAACGTCCATCCGTTACAATATACATCTGGTGTTTCTTTAACATTTATCCATCTGCCGGGACACAATACTTTTTTCTCCGGATTGTTATTAAGATATGCGGCCCACCAGCTGAAACTACTGTTTGCAATAATCTGGTGTCTGCATGCTGACATCAGTCTCAGGTCAATATATCCCTTATCCTCATCATTTTCTTCCACATATACATAATTTTCTTTATCCCCAAATGTATCCCTTGTCCACTTCATATCGTTTGAAAAAAAGAAAAAAGTCGGACATTCAACTATCTGATTTATTAATTCTATTGCTTTATTATAATATTCTGTTGTACATATATTTCCATATATTTCCTGGTGTTTTACATAATCTCCCCTACGGATGTGAACGGACACGGAATTTGTACTTTGAATTTGTATTTCAGCTTGTCTATTTTTACCTGTAAGTTCATTTTTAAACCGGAATGCGTTTCTTACATCTTGTTCTACGTTTTGAAAGTACTTCCATGACTGCCAGTACCCATCAATATAACCTTCCTTAATCTGCAATACACCTGGATCATATTCGCGGTCTGATTTTTCATAATAATGGGTACTCTTATCACCAAACAGCCTCATGAAAACCCTCGCAGTCATCCCCGTTCCCAATATATATTTTCTTGCCTCTTTCCTGGTACATAGTTCATATTTTAAATCAAAACAGTTAAAGTCCAAAAAACAGCCGCGTTTCTCATCTATGTGATTAAATTTTGACCTGTCGAGTCTCACTTCTTTCCCCTGCGCCCTGAATGCCAAATACAGCGCATATTGAAACATTTGGTTTCCCATACCACCCATTAATTTTACAATTATCATTTTTATACCTTTCCGCCCCTCAAAAGATACAAGCAAAACTATATTTGAAGTTTATACATTAATCCATACCTAAACTTTCCTACAGTTATTTTCCACAGCGTTTTATTGAATCCAAATAATTTTATTGAGCTTTTCTCCAAAATCTCCCGTAAGGATTTGCACTTTACCATTTTTAGCCTTTTATAATATTCCTTATAATATTTTAAGACCATTGCAGTATTTTTTTCACACTTTTCCCTGTCCGCTTCACTTGTTACGGTTTGATACCATATTTTCAGAATTACCAGATAAAAACCAACAATTTGCTTATCATACGCAAATTTGCATCCCATCTGCTCATAATACTCGAGATTCATTTGATTTGCCAATGCGGATTCATAATGCAAAGCATTTGGTTTAATGCTTCTGCTGTCTGTATATTTAGATATTCTATGCAAAATATATACCTTATTTAACAATACGGCTTTCTTCGTATTAAGCAGGAAACGTGGAACACAATATACATTACTCATATAATTTTGTGGTAACGTATTTTCTGCCTTTTTCATAACTGGCTCCATCCTCTTATAAAAATTTCTATTTATAAGCATTCCCCACAGATATCCAATACCGCCACTGTTTTTATCCGGATAAAAATATCTGTATAATAATTCTTCCCCAGACATAAACTCTATAATAGGAGAATCTGACTTCCACTTATATTTTAGAATGCGTTCTGTATTGACATGCCTAAAACAAACTTGTACAATGTCATAGTCTTTATATTTCATCATATTTTCAAACATGTCCACTGCAAAAATATCATCGCCATCCAAAAAGGCAATACTTGTATGCGGACAGGCCATGTTATATCCATACTCCATCGCTTTTGACTTACCTTCCTTTTTTTGATGGTACGCTTTTATTCTGTCATCCTTCTGCGCATATTCGTCACATATGTCGGGAGTCGAATCTGTAGAGCCATCATTAACTAAAATAAGCTCAAAGTTTTTATACGTCTGTGCCCGTACACTTTCCAATGTATCCCTTAGGAAACGCGCCCCATTATATACAGGTATAATTATACTCAACTCACACTGTCCCATTATGTCTCCCCCTGAATTTCAACCTAATCCATTGCACCAATAAGCCTTGATGCCGCCTTTTACTCCCACACTGCTTATCAGTGGAAAATGTATTATCGTATTCCCATCTTTACCAAAAGCGGTCTTATTTTACCAAAAAGAATACGTTCTTTCCATGTTATCTTGGCATATTGACTGCACAGTTCATCATATCCCTGCTTGTGAAACACATCCCAAAATTTTTTTCTGCCCTCAAAATCCACAAGACATTCATTATGAATTTTCAAATTATCAGAAAACTGCATTTCCATGCAATCCAAGTCGTCCAAAACATCATGAAACCATTCCGCACCCTTGTCTGTATTAATCTGAACGATGGAAAGTCCTTTATTATCTTTCCATTTTTTGGGTAATGAAACCCTGTTCCAGAAATCCCCAATTGAAATGTCAGCCCCGCTTTTCCCACCAGAATAACGGCAGTCCAGACAGGGCTTACGCCGGCTGAAATTACCTCCCAGAAATTTATTCCAACCTGAAAGCAAAAAATCCGTATGATAACATTTCCCTGAAATACGCTGGTACATTGAAAATGTTTTCCAGCCATTTGTCTTATCCCGAAAGGACACTTCCTGTAACATCCCTTTTTTTCTATATAATTTGCATTGTTCCTCCCATAGAAACGGACTCACCTTTCCAGAACACTTATAAAAGTCAACCCATGCAACATTGTGATCATCTATCCCACGTTCTCTGCACAAAGCTTTCATGCCCGCGATTTGACATGATGTTGCTGAAAACAATATCTTTTTCCTACTGGAAACATCATTTAAAAAGACTTTAATCAAATCTTCTGAAATAAAAGCATCTACGTATTTGCTGCCGCGCATCCGGCATACATCTGTATAGGTTTCTCCCCTTGTATACTCAACATGGAAATCTTCACTAAATGCAACGCCGTATACGACACCTTTCTGCCCGATACAATACGCTGCCAAAACTCCAAATATCCCTCCAGAAGAACTTTTTAACAGGATGTCCTGATCCATAGATCTTGCTGCATAAATGTTATTGGAAATACTTTTCCCGGTCTCAAGTTTTTGCAGGGCAGGGCAGAACACAGTGCATTTTCCACACCTGATACATAATTTTTCAGAGACAACCGGATATTCAAAACCTTCCTCGTTTTTTTTCATACAAATCGCATTCGCCGGGCATATTAAGGCACATGCTTTGCACCCTACACACTCATTTTCTTTCACACAATCTACATTGTATTTCTCCATTTTTAATCCCTCAACATGCTTAGTAAATACGCTAATGACTTTTCCCTCATATCTACAAGTTTGCTATTTATCTGTCCATACTGTATCTTCTCCGTTTTCACTGCTGCAGAGTCACCTATAAGACGTTCGTTCAGCCCCAGTTCATTTAAAAAATCCGTAATCCGTGAAGATGACTCGGTAAAAAAGGATTTTTGCGTAACTTCCACATAAAAATCCTTGTTAAAATTAACAGAAAATGCCACACCATGAAAACTATTCGTAACCACGCATTCTGCATGAAGAAAATATCCGATCCATTGTCTTGGACCTATTGCATTGTTTTTTTGTATGTCGCTATAAATTTTTACTATTTTCAATTTTTTATCCTGCGAAACTCTCTCTGCGAATTTCAATAACCGCTCTGACTTGTCCAGCATATAGAGCAATATATATTTTTCGTTTCCTATAACAGAGATGTCTGCAATCTTTTCCCACTCAGCCTTATCTAACAAAAGCGTCGGATCCACGACCCACTCCGCTTTTCGTCCGGTCAGGTTTTCTATCAGCTTGCTTCCCTCCCGTTCGCGGCATGATAAATATTTAAACTTATTCCAATACTTTAAATATTTCTTTTTATATTTTTCTGGTATTTTCTTCAGCCCTATACTTGAAGCATAACTTCCCTTTTTCGTATCATCACTTATAAAATCAAGCAGGTATGTCGTGTCAAGGTTCAGTCTTCCGCAATTCCATACCTGGTCACTCCCGACAATAAATATATCATACTTATCCTCAATTTTTCGCAACTCTTTTTTATTCAGCTTTTGTGAAAAGTCTGTATATCGCCAAAACTTTTCAAATTCTTTTGCTGCCCCTGAGTTTATTCCTCCGCTTCTTGATCTGACAATCCCTAAAAATTCCTTTATCGTCCATGAAGGAAAATCATCTTTGCGCATAAAACCATACAGCATTTTCCTGGCCAGCCATATAATAGAATCCCTATAAAAATTTTTATGATAATTTAAATACTCACAGAATATATTTTCATTTCCATATTTTTTAATTGCATACTCCAATGCATATTCCTGCAGACTTCCACCGTAATTTATATTTTTTACAAATGACAATAATGCAACTTTCACTGTGCCCCTACTTTCCAAACGTTATGTTTCTGCGTTCACCGCCCATTATTTTGACCAGTCCCAACACTGCAATTTGAATGCATACATAATATAAATATATAAAATGGAGCAGATATGTCGGATTCTTATACACTACACAAAGCCGCAAACTGTCTAATATCGGCAAAGGAATAAATAGGGCATAAAAACAAAATAAAATTTTTCTGGCTTTTAATTTCCTGCTGTAAACCTCTTTTGACGAGAATCCGCTCTCCCTTTTATTAAATAAATTATTAATAACCCGGAATTTAAGCTTTGAGAAATAGGTTCCAAATGAGGAATTACAATTATGCTTAATATCATCACCTTTTATAACACCACACAATTTCGTGTCCGCTATAACCTTATCATATGCCGCACATACAAATTCAATCGTGTCGTATATATCTGGATACTTTTCTTTCATATATTCAAGTGAAAGTATGGATGTGGCGCTGTCTGCCAAAGGATATATATCCCCCTGCCCAAACTCCATAATTGCACATCGTCCCTCTTCCCTGATAATATTCTTACGGTATGTGTCGTATTTATCAATTTTTGTGTT
>Ga0224746_10107_pt1 | contig 15004 bp, 12 predicted proteins | sample LIM_F_Water_Bulk_FD_183000 | JGI IMG/M metagenome (GOLD analysis project Ga0224746, IMG submission 183000) | Enriched cells from gastrointestinal tract of the lab mouse from Pacific Northwest National Laboratory (PNNL), Richland, Washington... | ecosystem: Host-associated > Mammals > Digestive... | reverse complement strand
GTTTGTATGGTTTGTGATTTCGCTGGGTATCTGTGTGCTGGGATTACGTGTAATTTATAAAAATGAAAATGATTATGTGAAAATGGTGTAGAGATGAGTGAAATAGCGATAGAAGTAAAAAATGTAAAAGTTGTATACAAATTAAACCAGAAATTTTCCATTCAGCGGAACCTGATCAGAAGAGATGCTGAGAAGGCAAAGGTATACGAAGCGGTAAAAGATGTCAGCTTTTCTCTTAAAAAGGGAGAAATACTTGGCGTCACTGGTAAAAACGGAAGTGGAAAATCAACACTGCTGCGGGCGCTTGCAGGAGTGTTCAGACCAAATGAAGGTACAATAGACCTGCATGGCAACTCCATATCGCTATTGTCATTAGGCATTGGATTCAATGATAATCTGACAGGAAGGGAAAACATATATCTGTCAGGCATGTTATTGGGATTTACAGAGGCAGAGATCGAAGCCAAAGAAAATGCCATTATTGAGTTTGCCGAACTGGGAGAATTTATAGACCGTCAGGTAAAGACATATTCGAGCGGTATGTATAGTAAGCTTGCATTTGCGATAACATCAAACCTCGAAACGGATATCATATTGATTGATGAGGTGCTGAGCGTCGGAGATGAACATTTTCAGCGAAAAAGCCTGGCACGAATGGAAGAACTGATACGCGATGATAACCGAACTGTTGTATTGGTAAGCCACAATATAGAGACACTTGAAAGGCTGTGTACCCAGGTTATGTGGATGAATGATGGTATTGTTATGGAACATGGAGATACAGAAGAGGTATTGGAGCATTATAGGGAGTTTATGAGTTAGTCTGGTAACGTATAAAAATATGGGTAAATAAGGGGTATTTTATGGAATACATGCAGGCAATATTGATTGTATTCAGTCATGCACTTCGTGCATACGGATTTTCGGATGTTTTGTACCTGATGGGCGCATTTGCGCTGCTATGGTATTTGATAAGAGGAAAAGGAAAGGCATTGATGCAGATCGCAGTGCTCTATCTGATCATCGTGCTGTATACGGTTCTGGTACAGTTTATCTCTGTTGGGGATCAGTGGAAGGGTGTCAGTACATTCCTGATACATATGCTGTGCAATGTATCGCTGCTGGTCTTTGTGTTTCGAAATCGCTGGAAGTGGATGACGGCGAACTTTATATGGGCGGTATCCCTGATACAGGGAGCAGAGACCGTTGTGGCGATGTTCATGAAGGACTCTAATCTATTCTGGAAAGTCAGTGAATATCAGGATGGTGTCACACTGAACAGATTGAAGCTGTTATATGAAGAGCCGGCGTATCTGTCATTTATATGCGGCATCATGCTGCTATTCTATGTATATCAGATCATTTCCAGGAGATTTAGCTGGAAATTACTGGCTGGCGCGATTATTTGCCTGATTGATATGGCCCTGTCGAATGGGCTTGGGGGAATGATCGCATGTACGATCTCTGTCATTGTCATGCTTGCCGGATATGTGGTAGTGCATCGTGAGAAGCTTCAGGAAGATTTTGGCAGCCGTATCCGCTGGATGGGAGCGCTGGCAGTGGTCGTGCTTACGATTGGCGGGATTGTAATCCTGTTTCCCATTTACGGAAGCCGCATTTTTGACATGACACAGGGAAGTGATACCGGGTTTATGTACAATCTGCAGTCACCAATCAGGAACCTGTACATCATCATGGAACAGACCCGGGGCAGAGGTGTCGGTATCGGGCAGCTGGTAGGCAGCGATATAGGCAATCAGTTAGGCATTTATACACAACTGAACAATTCATTTGTGAATTTTTTTGCTGAGTGCGGTACATGTGGAATCGTGTTCGTAGGGATATTGATTGTCTGCCTGTTCGCAATGTGCATGGTATATGGCAGCAGTGTGACAATCGCTCTATTCCTGTATCTGATGATTTATCAGTGCGCAGCAGGCAGATTTGATGACCCTGTTATCTGGTTCTTCTATGGATGGATCGCCGCCAGCTGCAGCCAGAGAAGAGAGCGCGTCAAAGAGGAACTGGAAGCACAGCCGCCTCATGAGGAAAAGAAAGACGTCGTATGTGCCATCATAGGAGCAAAGGGATTGGCGAATTATGGCGGTTATGAAACCTTTGTAGATAAACTGACAGAGTACCATATGGATAACAGCAATATTCATTACCTGATCGCGTGTAAGGCAAACGGTAAAGGTGCGATGGATGAGACAAAGCTTAAGGGCGCTGTACCAGTAGGACCAAATGAATTTCTGTACCACAGTGCGTACTGCTTCAAACTGAAATTACCATCAATCGGCTCCGCACAGGCAATCGTATATGATGTGATGGCGGCAATGTATGCGATTGATTATTTCAAGAAGCACCACACAGAGAAGCCCATTCTGTATATTCTTACCTGCCGGATAGGACCGTTTATTGACATTATTGCCAAAATGGTGCATGATTTAGGAGGAGAATATTACGTCAATCCCGATGGACATGAATGGAAACGCTCGGTGTGGTCCCCCAAGGTACGTATGTACTGGAAAATGTCAGAGCGGCTGATGGTCAGAAAAGCGGATCTCGTTATCTGCGACAGCAAGAATATCGAGAGCTACATCAAAGAAACTTACAGTAAATATAAGCCAAAGACTACCTACATCGCATATGGAGCCGAGATGGAACAGAGTCAGCTGCAGGATACGGATCCAAAGTTTGCAGAGTGGCTAAAGACATATAATATTAAAAACAAAGAATATTATCTGATTGTAGGCCGGTTTGTCCCGGAAAATAATTATGAGTTCATCATAAAGGAATTTATGAAGAGTACCACGAAGAGAGAGCTGGTCATCATCACCAACATCAACAAGTCATTTATGGATGAACTGGAGCGTAAGCTTCATTTCGTCAAAGACCGCAGGATCAAATTTGTGGGAACGGTGTATGATCAGGAACTGCTCAAAAAGATCAGAGAGAACGCCTTTGCATATTTCCATGGACATGAGGTGGGAGGAACCAACCCCAGCTTAATCGAAGCACTGAGCAGTACCAGACTCAACATGCTGCTCAATGTCGGATTTAACCGCGAATGTGGTGAAGACGGCGCCCTGTACTGGGAGAAGGAAGCCGGAAGCCTTTGCGCACTGATTGATAAGGCTGAGACCATGACAACAGAGCAGATTGATGAACTCTCGATGAAAGCGAAGAAGAGGGTGAAGGAAGCGTATAGCTGGGGATTTATTGCGGATCAGTATGAGAAAGTTTTATTGGAAAAATAATTGAATTATGTTTTATTGCGATTGCTGTGAGATACAGTAGACTTAGAAACTCTGCTGTGGATGAAGTAGACTGCAGAGGAACAAGGGAGAGGGAAAACTTGCCGGATTGCTCGATCAGGCTGATGGCATGAGCGAAAAACAGATTGCCGAGATAGGGGAGAAAGCTAAAAAGCGTGTGACAGAGACTTATTCGTGGGAAAAAATTCAGAGGGTAGTATGAAGAGATATTCATGATAGCGACGAAAGGTGATCGTGAGTGTTAGCAAGTAAGAATAAGTGAAACCAGAATAGCCAAAACGGAGGAAACATGGTTGAAGAAAATATTATTGTTTTTAATTTATTTTGGAAAATTACCTAATTATTTTCTATTGTGGCTGAATGCAGCAAAATACAATGAGAATGTCGATTTTTGTATTATGTCAGATTGTTGTTTTGACGAATTTGACTTACCATCAAATGTTGATTTGGTAAACATGCCTTTTGATGAACTAAAAGAAAAAATACAAAGTAAATTTGATTTTAAAATTTCACTTAATAACTATGGCAGAATTAGTCAATTCAGACCGGCGTTGGCATACATTTTTCCTGAAATTGTCGAAGGTTATGATTATTGGGGATTTATTGAATGCGATTTGATTTATGGGGACATCCGGCACTTTATCACGGACAATGTATTGGAGAGTCATGATAAGATATTTAAATTGGGACATTTCCAAATATTTCGGAACAATGATTCGATGAATACATTGTTTATGAGGAAGTATCCGAATGCATTGGATTATCGTTTTGCATTTAGCAAAGATATTCTTTTTTTTGAAGAACTGATAGGAATGCAAAATATAGCAGATGCGGCAAATTGTAAAACGTATGAAAATAATATTTTTGCAGATGTGAGAAGCGGTGAGCTAATGTTTAACACATCTACTTATGGTTATAACGATGAAAAATATGCAGGTGAATGTTTGTTTGAGTATACGAAAGGAAAACTTTATAAGGTAACGTATGATAAAAAGATCTGTAGAACAGAGATTTTATATGCACATCTTCAGAAAAGGGATATGGAGATTTCAACTACGAACACCGCTGAATATTTAATTGTGCCGAATCGATTTTTGCCGTATGAAACGATTACAGAAGACTTTTTTCAAAATATTCGTTCTTCTCTTACTGCGAAAGCGAATTTATATAGAAAAATGATAGACAATAAGTCTAAGGAAGCTGCAAAAAAACGAAATCGAAAGATTTGCTGGTGGCAGTTACGGCTGCGCGGGTTTAAAATTCGCGGGGGGGGGGTATGGCCTAAACGGAAAGAAAGCGAAAAAACCGAACAGGTAAAGACGACATATCGGATTGCAATTTTTGTATTGTATTTTGGAAAACTGCCGGATTATACACAGCTGTTTTTAAATACGGCGGCATATAATCCAACGATAAACTTTAGATTTGTTACGGATCAGGACATGGAAAAATATAAAATTCCTGAAAATGTTATGATAGAAAGCTGTACATTTGAACAGATCAGGGAAAAAATTCAATTTAAGTTTGATTTTAAAATAAATCTTGAAAAACCATATAAATTATGCGATTATAGACCCGCATATGGATATATTTTTGAGGATGAATTATCAGAATTTGACTTTTGGGGGCATTGTGACCTTGACATTGTATTGGGGGATTTGAGAAGTTTTCTTCGAGAAGAAATATTGGAGAAGTATGAGAAAATATACCAATGGGGTCATCTGTGTTTGTATAAAAATTCAAAAGAGAATAATAGGAGATTTACTGCTGACGCAGGGATGAATTACAGAAAAGTATTCTCTTCACCGATTAGTTACGTATTTGATGAGATAGAGGGAATACAGAAAAAATTTGATATTCTGCATATTCCGACTTATAAGAAGAGAGATTGCGCTGATATATCTCCCTGGCATTATCGGTTTGTCAGGGCAGAGTCATATGTCACGAAAGATGAGAGGAAGGATTTAAATTATAAAAAGCAGCTGTTCTACTGGGAGGATGGAAAGATTTACAGGGCTGCAATTGTAAATCATCAGGTGGAACAAAGGGAATTTTCATATCTTCATTTTCAAAAGCGCAATATTATTATGCGGGGCGATCAATTTTACGAAGCGTTTTATATTACGAGAGACGGAATTATTCCTAAAACACCAAGGAAGCAGATCACTGAAGCGGAGATGGAGAAACAAAATGGCAGCAATTTTTGGAAAGAACTGATTTTTAGGATAAACTATCATAAATTTATATGGAAAAGAAGACTTAGCAAATATTTTTTTAGAAAATAAAACAGGATGTGACGAACAATGAAGATTTCCGTTCTGATGTCAACCTATAATGGGGAAAAATATATAGAAGAGCAGATGGATTCCCTGGTGAATCAGACGAGAGCGATTGATGAGATCATAATGATCGATGACTGCTCTACTGATGGAACGGTGGAAATCATCAGGGATTATATATCGAAGCATTGCCTGGGCAAGCGCTGTAAGTTATATGTGAATGAATGTAATAAAGGATGGCGCAGGAACTTTATCGAGGGGATTCAGAGGACGACAGGTGAACTTTTGTTTTTCTGCGATCAGGATGATATTTGGTTTCAGAATAAAATAGAAATCGAAGCTGGAATACTAGAAGACAGTGATAAAATATCAGTGGTGGCGTCGGCGGAAACCCTATGGTCAGGCGATGGCAGGGAGAAAGAAGAACTGCTCTTGTCTGATGTAAAATGTGAGATTCTTGCGATGGATAGTTTAAAAAAATACTTTATTAACTGTTCAGGCTGCACAATGGCCTTAAAGAAGAGCTATGCAGACAAAATCATGAAATATTATGCAACCGGATGGGCGCATGACGATTTTTTTTGGAAAATGGGCGTGATGGATAGAAGCTTTGCCTTTATACAAGGCTCGACAATTCTTCATAGAATTCATGGAAATAATGAATCAAGAAAAAAGCGAAATTATAAGTCCACGGTCGAAGGTGTAAAATTAGATATTCTTATCTGCGACAGACTGACATACTACCTGAATGAGAATCAGAAAAGCGCAAGTGGGGATTCTTATCAAAAAACCTTAGAGATACTGAATCATAAACAGGATGGGAATAGGTGTCGACTGAAGTTTCTTGAAAGCAAAAAGCTGACGCTGTTTTGGAAAATCGGCATTTCCTATAGCGATTTGTACAGAACGAGAAAGCAATGGATTGGAGACCTGTTCTTGGCGCACGGATATCGGGGATGAACGATGCGGAGATATTGCAAGGGAGATAATTTAGTGAAATATATTAATAATAAAAGAGATGGTATTATATATAGTTGTTTTTTAATATTGATGGGAGCATTACTTTTGATTCATTATATATGTATTCGACCGATAATGATATGTGATCCGGACGATTGGACATACATTTCATATATAAGACAGGCCGTACCTTTATGGGGGGCATGGAATCCAGCAAAGATTTTTCCGGAGACAATAGAGGGGCTGCTGGGTGATTTTGCAGCATTTGTAATATATCCCATTGTGGGGAAATATGGTTATGCGATGTCTTATGTTTTCGGTATCTTTCTTGTTATCTGTATTTTGATTTATGTATATGCTTTTTCATCCATGATTAGAAGCGTTTATGAGCTAAATGTATATCAAACTTGTATATGCTCTTTTATGTTTTTAATTCTTCATTTTTTAGTGTTGAAATCATCAGGGGTAAGGGACAAATATCTGTTGACGGCAACGAATGCAAATTGCTTTATGAATTATTTAGTGCCTGCATTATTTTGTTCCAGCCTAGGCTTCTCTTTTATAAAGAAAAGGATGTCGATGGCACAATTAGCTACAACTGATTTTAACAAAGGTATATTTTTCTTTTTGCTTTACATGGCTGTTTTTAGCAATATGGCTTCAAATATTGTCTTGCTGGCTCCAATTATTTATTATTTTTTTGCGGATGTATTTCAATTAGTAAAGGATGCAAGTAAGAGTGGAAAGGATAGAATTCACTATTTATTTGTAGGGCAAGGTGGGCTTTATAGTATAGTTATTGTATTAGAGATGATTTGTCTTGTTTATGAATCGCAGGGAGGACGAGCGAATGATTTAGAAATGAATTTGAGAGAGGAAGCTGCTTCAATGGCAGTGAATCTAAAAATGATTATTAATGATGATATAAATAAAGGCTATCTGTATTGTATGATGGGAGTGATTGTCATTGCTGTAACTGTGTGGGGGGCGAAGAAAAAAGCCGGTGAGAAAATAGAAGCCAGATTTCTCAATGTATTCAAACTTTTTACATTTTGCACAATACTGTGCAGCATATATACGATAGCTTTATTTATTCGAGTGGGAGCGGATAAGATTCTGAGATGCGAAAACATAATGGTGATGTATATGTATTTTATTGTTTTATCCGTAATGTCGTTAGGATATATTCTAAGACAGATGAATAAAACAATAATTGCTATGCCGACGGCATGCTTTATTTTATTCATAAATGCATGCATACCGGGGGGGGGGGTAATGTATACAAACAATCCGGAACATTTAACATGCCTATGTACAAAAACGAACAGATTATTGAGAGCGTAATAGGGCAGTTTCAGGAAGCAGATAAAAATAATCAGACAGAAATTGATCTGCATTATCCTTCCAAAATTTCCTTATCAGACGGCTTTGCACAAAGGATTTCGAATACATTATATAATCATGGAATTATTGAAAAGAATATGACCGTCCATGTGGTTCCTGATGAAAGCCTTGATGTGCATTGATGAGATAATGGATGTGAATGATGAAAGGAAGCATATGTTTACAAAACAAAAAATGTGGGTTCAATATCAAAAAATGCGATTAAAATGGAAAAAGGTAAACCGGCATAATTTTTCATATCCCGGATTTTATTTTGATATGAAAAAGGTTCATATCGGAAATTATACTTATGGTAAAATCAATGCTCATATGTCGGGCTGTGAAAATGAATTTCTGCAAATCGGGAATTTCTGTTCGATTGCTTCCAGCGTGAAATTCATGCTTGCCGGAGAGCATGATATGGGAATATTTTCAACATATCCTTTTAAGCAGAAGCTAATGGGAAGCTGCGTAGAAACAAAAACAAAAGGAAGGATCGTGATTCAGGACGATGTATGGCTGGGAGAAAATGTAATCGTATTATCTGGTGTTACGATTGGTCAAGGAGCAGTGGTGGCGGCGGGAGCTGTTGTCGTCAAGGATGTAGAACCATATACGATAGTAGGAGGGGTTCCGGCTAAATTTATTAAAAAGAGATTTAACGATGACATAATCGATGAACTTTTAAAAATCGATTATAGTAAGATAACACCTGAAATGATTTGCAATAATATTAACGACTTGTATGAGTATGTTGATAGTGCTGAGCGGGCGGAAAATATTAGAGAAATACTAATGTAGGTGATATATGAGAGAAGAAGTTTATGGAACAGACTTGAACAACAGAAAAGCAGGACTTGGATTTAAAATCTTTTTTTTGCTTTACCTTATTTTGCCAGAATATTTTGCAATTGAGTTTTCGGCATCATTTCCGCTGCTTACAGCCAGCAGACTGATCCTTTTCTTTATGCTCATATTTCAAACTATAAAGAACAGGGGAATAATTAAATTTGGCTTATGCAAAAATAAGAAATTAGAAAGAGCCATATTACTGTATATTTTCGGAATGGTTACAGTTAATTTCTTTCATATTAATTATACGGCTGAATCGGTGAAAGAAATATTTACATTGATTTTTGAACAACTATGCCTTGTGTGGCTCATTGCGCAAATAGTCAATACCAGAAAGCGTTTTATCTATGCGCTCCGTTTGCTGGTGTATTCTTCCGGAATCGTGGCAGTGATTTCTATTGTGAGTTCTATAATAGGATATAATCTGTTTTATCTGTTGACGACGGTCAATAGAACCATGATTCAAGCGGGGTATGTAAGAATGGGGGTTCTTAGGGCGGAGGCAGGTTTTGGACATGCAGTGTATTATGGGATGTATTGTGTGATTATGACGGTACTCGGAGCCTATTTATATGAAAGGGATAGTGGCAAAAAAATCCAGGCATTATCTTGTGTGGGATTAAATATAGTAGCGTGCTTGTTTGCAAATTCGAGAGGCAGTCTTGTCGTGCTTGTAACCATGCTTGTGCTGACCTTGTTTAACAGAAATAGTAAAATAATCAGAAAATATATAGTTTGGATAGGAATCGGCATAGTTGCGCTTATAATTGTATGCATTGTATTATCTCCAATCAGAGATTTTATAAGTGGCATGGTGATGTCTTTATTGGCTATAATGGATAAAACAATTTCACTGGAGAATTATGGAGCTAATGAAGGCGGTATGGATTCGAGATGGGCGCAGTTGACATGCTTATATGATGTTGCGAAAAATAATTTCCTATTTGGTTATGGAGCTGGTGCACATAGCCGTGCGAGATTAGAAGACGGGCTGAAGTGCTTTTGGATGGGCAAGTGGAGACCACTGGGTACGTTTGACATGGGTTTGGCTGCTACTGTGGGACAATATGGATATGTGGGTGAGGCTCTTAAAATATGCTTATTTGTGAGTTTGCTACAGAACAGTTGGAAAAAAAGAAAAACAGATCCGGTTTACAGAATGCTGCTGCTTGCTATTATTGCATATCTGCTGGGGCTGCTGACGATAAGTGCATTAGATAATGTATTATGGGTTTTGATTGGATTGCTTGTCAGCTATGTTAATATAGACTATAAGGAAAGACAAGGAGGAACTGTTTAATGCGGGTTTTGTGGTTCTCGGTTACCCCTTCTTTATATGATGAAACAAAACATGGGGGCTGGGTGGCTTCATTAGAGAAAATAGTACGTGATTATTATCCTGATATAGAGCTAGGAATAGCTTTTGAGTATGGAACCAATGAAAAAAAGACGAGTAGAGAAAATGTTACCTATTATCCAATTAAAGTGATGGATGGCATAACAGATGGTATCAGAAGAAGGCTGCAAGAAAGCTTTTATTGGGAAAAACTGCGACTTATAATGATTAACATTATAGAGGATTTTAAGCCCGATTTAATACAGTGCTTTGGGTCGGAATGGTTATATGGTATGATAGCAAAATATACCGCAATACCGGTCGTTATTCATATGCAGGGATTTTTGCATATATATGATATGTGCGGAGAAATGGCTTATACAAAGCTTGATGATTTGTTAATAGGAGGGTTTACGCCGAAAGCAATATATCGTTTTCTTTTTCATGAGAATATAAAAAAGCACAATAGAAATTGTGAAAAAGAATTGATGTTTAGGAATTCCTTTTTTATGGGACGGACAGAATGGGATAAAAATATTGTTCGATATTTCAGTCATGACTCGGTTTATTATTATTGTCCAGAGGCAATTCGGGAAGAAATATATAACAGTGGTCAAAGATGGAAATTGTTGCCCAAAAAGAAATTAACACTGGTGACGATTACACAGGGGAGCGTTCTAAAGGGAAATGAAATAATATTGAGAACGGCTCAAATATTAAAGCAACAGTTTCATGTCAATTTCGAATGGAGAATTGCAGGAGATATCAATTCTATAAAAAGATTTGAAAGAAAAGTAAAAATTAAATTCAAAGATGTGAGTGCTACTTTGCTTGGTATGATTGACCCGAAAGAAATTGTTGAGGAACTGCTGAATGCGCATATGTATGTACATCCGGCGATCATTGATAATTCGCCGAATTCATTGTGTGAAGCCCAACTAATAGGCTGTCCTGTGATTGCGGCAAATGTAGGCGGAATTTCCAGCCTGGTGGACGATGGGGTTACAGGTGTTCTATACCCATATAATGAACCTTATGCGTTGGCATTTCGGATTATGACGATGTTTGAAAATAAGAATAAATTAACCGACTTGTCACAGAATGAAGTGAAGTGCTCGACGGAAAGACATGAACCTAGGAAAATAGGGGAAACAATTATCAATATCTATCATGACATATTAGATAGAAGTGGAAACGGAGAGTGAAAATGAACGCGTTAATTCGCAAAGCAAATAGTCTATATAAAGTGATTTCATCAAATATATCAATTAGAAAAGAATATAAAAATGAAGTGACAACAAGAATAAACAATAATCAAATTGCTATTTTAAATACGTCACTTGGGACGAGTAACCTTGGTGATGAAATTATAATGTTTTACATCAAAAGGAATATTAGTGAATATCTTCAGGGATACGATATTATTGAAGTGTCAACACACTTATACCCGACAAAAGAACAAGTCGAAAAATTGTTGGACTCCAAATATGTACTTATTTATGGTACAAATATTTTATCACCAAGAATGGAACTTTATTCTGGCTGGAAATTTGATGAACGCCTTATTCATCTACATAATGTAATTTTAATTGGTACGGGATGGTGGGGATACCAACATACGTCAGCTTATTCAAAATATGTGTATAAGCGTATTTTGTCAACGGAATGCCTTCAGTCTGTTAGGGATGAACAAACTTGTCAAAAATTAAGGAAGATAGGAATTAGCAATGTTGTCAACACTAATTGTTTGACAATGTGGGGATTGGACAAAAAGTGTGATAACATACCAACCTTCAAATGTGATACAGTGGTCTTTACTATTACGTCTGTCCTTCGACAGGCAGAAGCAGACAAAAAACTTATTGAGATTTTATTAAAAAATTATACAAGGCTATTTTTTTGGCCGCAAGCTGATACAGATATGGAATATTTGGTGGAGATTATGGGAGACGGAATGAGAAATATTAACGTCATTGAGAGATCATTGTCAGCATATACAGCTTTTTTAAGAAAAACTCAGGTGGATTATGTAGGGAGCAGACTACATGGTGGCATTCATGCTCTTCAAAATGGTAGAAGAACTATAATAATTGCAGTGGATAACCGGGCGACTGAAATAAAAAAGGATACAAATCTTCCTGTAATTGCGGTTGAGGATGTAAAAATATTATTAGAAGATATGATAAACTCAGAATGGAAAACGGATATACATTTGAATACTGAAAATATTAATCACTGGATGGGCTCTTTTAGTGCAACGCTACGGGGAGAGTGAGCATCAAAACTTGTATAAGGAGTGGTGCACAAGTTACAATAGGGAGAGGTGTGGGATATTTTAAAATTTGCGATTGGAAAATAATCAAGTTTAGGAGATTTTGATAATTATGGGTCGATATAAGCTTTTAATAAAGAATATAGGACTGCTCACCTTAAGTAATTTTGCAACCAAACTTCTTTCTTGCACCGCTATATTAAATATCTTAACAACGACCGAATATGGAATCTATGATTTGTTTAGCACGACGATTGGTTTGTTGGTTCCGCTTCTTACGCTTGACATACAAGCAGCGTTGAGGAATAAAAACTTTTAGCACTAAGGCATTCAGTTTTATGCAGGGTATCCTCCTGTGTAGTAAAACAGAATTAAGAAATTTTTCGCATGGAGGATGCTGCAAATGAAAAAAAGAGAAAAAAGGAAAGCAAAAGAACAGGATTGTGGAATAGTTGATTTCATGATGGTAATAAACCATTTTTTACAAGCTGGGTGACTGGATTTCGGAGATGGAAAGATCAGTTTAAATAAATCAGAGGAAATATATTATGTCTGAAAATAGAACAAAGAAGGCATTTGTAAATGTTGCATTTAATTTTGCAAATCAAATAGTAACGTTGGTTTTATCCTTTATATCTCGTACGGTTTTTATTTATGCATTTGGAGTAGAATATCTGGGAATAAATGGTTTATTCACGGATGTCCTTGGGCTGTTGTCAATGGCTGATTTGGGATTTAATACTGTTATGGTATATAGTCTATATCAGCCTTTGGCAGAGAAGGATACAGATAAAATTGCTTCTTTAGTATTCTTTTATAGAAAAGTATATATTTTTATTGCAATAGTGGTTTCTGTTGTTGGAGTGGCTTTCATTCCGTTTTTACCATTCGTAGTAAATTTAGAGAAAGAACTGAAGGATCTAAATATTTATTATTTACTGTCACTGGCTAATGTGGTCTTCTCGTATTTGTGGTTTTATAAAACTTCGATTTTAACAGCAGATCAAAAAAATTATGTTATTGTAAAAATATCTATGTTGATGAATGTTTTGAAAATAATAGCACAAATTTTTGTAATTATGATTTTGCGTAATTATATAGTATATTTGGCAATAGGGACAGGTTTTGTTTTAATTAATAATATTGTAGCGTCAAAAGTTGCAGTAAAGCATTATCCATTTATTAAGCAAGGAAAAAGTTTGGAAAAGAGAGAACAAAAGGAAATAATGAAAAATATTGGTTCGGGATTTTTATATAAGGTTTCCTCTGTTCTGCTTAATTCAACTGACAATATTTTAATTTCTGTCATGGTAGGCACTGTTGCCGTGGGATTATATTCTAATTATTTGATGTTACAAACAAAGATATCTTGTTTTTATATATTGGTGTTTTCTTCAATAACAGCAAGTATTGGTAATTTAATTGCAAAAGAAAATGAGCGGAAGAGGTACGAGATTTTTCAATGCGAACAAGTGGTTAGTTATATTATTTGTGGGGTACTTATTCCGTGTTACATATCGCTTGTTAATGATTTCATTGTATTGTGGCTTGGAGAAAAATTTGTTTTATCTGATTTAACGGTTTGGATGATAGGGCTTAATATGTATTTAGGATGTGTTTTACAACCGCTCTGGTCGTATAGAGATGCGACAGGATTGTTTAGAAAAACAAAATGGATTATGGTAATTTGTGCAATTTTTAATATAGTATTATCTGTCATGTTTGGGGTATTAATGGATTTACCAGGAATTTTATTAGCTTCGAGCATTTCTAGGTTGTTGACATATGTGTGGTATGAGCCTAAGGTGCTATTTAAAGAATACTTTAATTTGCGACCTTATAAATATTATTTCAGCCTTGTGGGAAATTTTGTTCTTATTTTGGGACTGAGTTATATAGGTTTTCGTTTGGGGCGTGGATTAGTTGTAGAGTCTGTAGGGGGGTGGCTTTTAAAGGCTATTATTATTGGTAGTGTAAGCGTGTTAATAACAAGTATGGTATATAAAAACAGTAACGGAACACAATTGATAAAAGAAAAGATTGTTAATATGTTTAAAAGAGATGAGGATAATAGAAACTGAATTATATTAAATCGAGGAACAGTTATGGATAGTATAGAAAAAAAGCGTATAAAAATTAAATTTGTGGATTTTTGGGGACATTGGAATGAAAATGATAATTTTATTGTTAATTGTTTAAAAAAGTATTATGATGTGGAAATATCTAACAAACCTGATTATGTATTTTTTTCGACCTTTAATGGCTTATTTGAACATATGGAATTTGCGGATTGTGTTAAAATTTTTTATACACAAGAAAATCTTTGTCCTGATTTTAATTATGCGGATTATGCTATGGGATACGAAATGATGTCTTATGGAGATCGTTATTTATGGTATCCTAATTTTTTGGTAGAGGAAAGGTATAAAAATTCATGGGATTTAATGAAGGTCAAGCATGTGAATAATGAAGGGTTGGTAAATAGAAAGTTTTGTAGCTTTGTGGTCTCAAATGGGATGGCTGATTCGATAAGAAATGATATGTTTATAAAGTTGTCATTGTATAAGAAAGTCGATTCAGGAGGACGGTATAAGAATAATATTGGTTTGCCTAATGGAGTAGATGATAAAGTAGGGTTCGCAAA
>Ga0224746_10106_pt1 | contig 15022 bp, 24 predicted proteins | sample LIM_F_Water_Bulk_FD_183000 | JGI IMG/M metagenome (GOLD analysis project Ga0224746, IMG submission 183000) | Enriched cells from gastrointestinal tract of the lab mouse from Pacific Northwest National Laboratory (PNNL), Richland, Washington... | ecosystem: Host-associated > Mammals > Digestive... | reverse complement strand
CAATTTCAAAAGAGTCGTTGTCATGTGTAAAGGAAAAGTACTGTTAGACGGAAAGACTGAAGAAGTATTTTCACAGGTGGAGACACTGAAACAAAGCTTTGTCACTCCGCCGCCCATCACCAAAGTGGCACAGGGAGCCGGATTAAAAGAAACTGTATTTACAACAGAAGCATTTATAGAAGCGTTTGAAGCATGCAGAAAGGGGTAAAAAGCTATGGCAGATGTGATAATTCAGATTTATGGAATCAGGACAGTAGAGGATGCAAGAATGGTCATCGATATGGGAGGGCATCATATCGGCGTATCCTATGGCAAGATCAAGAGGACGCCGGGGCAGCTCACCTGTGAGAAGGCGAAAGAGATCTTCGAAGGAGTACAGCCTGAGGCGGTGAAGATCGGCCTGACCGTAGCGGAAGACATTGAGGAGATTACCGAAAACCTGAAAGTGGTTCTGCCGGATGTCCTGCACTTATCAGGGGATATCGAGGGGATCAAACCAGATCAGGTACAGGAATTGAAAAACCGCTTTCCAGGGCTTCGGATCATGCAGGCGATTCCGGTGCTGGCGGGCGTGCCGCTGGAAGAGCAGAAGGTCATGCAGTATATCAAAGATTATGAGGCAGTCAGCGACTTCTTCCTGATCGATACTAAAGCGCCCCAGGCAGGGGATATCGGGGCGACAGGGCTGACTCACGACAGGGAGATTGACCGGGCGATTATTGAAAGCACAAAAGTACCCTGTATCATTGCGGGCGGACTGGATGCCGAAAATGTGGCGGAGGCGATCCATATCACACACCCGTATGGAGTGGATTCTTTCAGCCTTACCAACTACGAGGACGAGGAGAAGCGTACAGGAAGCTGCAAAGATCCGGCAAAGGTAAAAGCATTTATCGAGGCGTCTCAAAATGCGTAGGGTATTTGTGCTGGGGGATGCCAACGTGGACATTATCGTGCCCTATCCCAAATACCTGAACGAGGAGAGGTCCATGGTTGAATATCCGTCTCCGTCTCTTCAAGGAGGCGGAACCTCGTCCAACACCGCAGTCGCTCTTGCAAGACTGGGCGTGTGCACGTCGTTCGTGGGAACCATCGGTGATGACCAGTATGGAAAATACATCCGGGCCGATTTTGAAAAAGAGGGCGTGGATATATCCCAGCTGGTCGTGGAGCCGGATCTGAACACGGTAGGGGTATTTGCCTTTATTGATGAATACGGGGAACGATATCTTTGGGGATGGCCAAGGGAGAACCAGGCGTTCAAGGTCCTGGACGAACATAAGATTTCCCTTGAAAAGCTGATGGAAGGAAGCTGGATACATTCCTCCGGGATGTCTCTGGTGTACGATACTTCCGCCCGGAAAACCATCATAAGGATCTTCAGAGAAGCATACGAGCGGGGGATTCCGACATCCTTTGATCTGAACCTGCGCGTGGATAACGGCTGTCTGGAGCCGGAATATGAAAAAGCAGTCCGCGAGATCATCCGGTATACGACCGTTTTGCTGGGTTCAGGTACGGATGAATTTGCCTGGCTCGGAGACGGGGGTTGGAAGGAAAACGCCCGAAGTTTTGTGAGCGATAAAAGGACTGTGATCGTAAGAAACGGAAAAGAAGGCTCCATTGGCTTTTTCAGGGAGGGAGAAACCATTGCGCCGGCGTTCAAAGTGAAGGTAGAAGATACGGTGGGAGCCGGTGATGTATATAATGCGGGATTTATTTTTGCAATGCTGGAAGGGAAGCCGCTCGGCGAGTGCCTGGTATGGGGAAATGCGGTCTCCGGCTTTACCGTGGCGAAAAAAGGGGCCAGGGGATGCCCTACGAAAAAAGAACTAGATGAATTTTTAGAGGAGGAGCAGGATGAAAAAGGTAATATTGGACTGTGATCCGGGGCATGATGACGCATTTGCCATTATGCTGGCGGCACAGCATCTGGATGTGCTTGGAATCACAACAATCGGCGGAAACTGTACGCTGGAAAATGTAACAAAAAATGCACTGAAGGTATTGGAAGTGTTGGAAAGGACCGATATACCGGTCTATGCCGGACACTCAAACCCCACAACGGTACCGCTTGTAACGGCGCCCCAGTTCCATGGGGAAACCGGTCTGGACGGGCCGGTGCTCCCGGAGCCGGCGGTAAAACCGCAGAAGCAGCATGCTGTCGATTTTATTGTGGAAACGGTGATGAATACGGACGATGTGACGCTGATTGCGACGGGACCGCTGACCAATATCGCGGCTGCAATCAACAGGGAGCCGAGGATTGTCGGGCGTGTAAAGGAATTGAGCATCATGGGAGGCTCGGTTACATTTGGAAATTGGACTCCGGCTGCGGAATTTAACATTTTTGTTGACCCGGAAGCTGCATACAAGGTTTTTAACTCCGGACTTCATATAAAAATGTGCGGCATCAACCTGACCCGGCAATGTTGCCTGACCGCGGAGCATGTAAAGAAATTCCGTGAGATTGGGACAAAAGCGGCTCACCTTGCGGCGGACCTGACGGAATTTTTCATTGATACGACGATTAAGAGCGCATCGCTTTCCGGAGCCAATATGCACGACGCATGCGCGGTGGCATGGCTGATCGATCCGTCTTTGATCAAGGCGGCAGATATGCACATTGACATAGAGCTCAAAGGAGAGCTGACAAGAGGGATGACGGTATGCGACTACCGGCATCTGCGCGGTGTGGAACCAGGGATCGACCTGTACAGGGAACCGCAGATGGACTTCCGCGGAGAGAAGCCGAATGCGGAGGGCGCCCTGGAATTGGATTTCCCGGGATTTATGGAGCTCCTGTATCGGACGCTGGAAAATTATAACCAAGGGGGAACTCAAACGACATGTCACTGCGGGGCGGACGGTGTACGTCCGGAAGAGTATAATTAATTGGGGGAATGCGCATGTTTGCCGGAACCAGAAAATATACCCTGATAGGGTTTTTGACAATCATCATATGGGGAACAAGTGCAATCTTCACCAGAAATCTGAGCACAAACATTGGGGCGTATACCTCAGCGGCATTGGTAAACCTGATTGGCGGCATTGTGGTGCTTGTCCAACAGGGGGTGAAAAAAGAAGGACTTCAGGAGTGGCGAAGCGTTCCCAGGCGGTACTGGCCGATATGCGGCGGGTTATTTATCATTTATACCGCCTCTTCCTATGTATCCATGAGTATGGTTGAGAGCGACGAGGCGGTGGTAACACTGGTGCTGATACGGTTTCTCTGGCCGTTGTTTACGCTGATATTTACAATACCGATTTTAAAGGCAAAGGCATCCCCATGGCTGATCGGCGGTGTGTCCGTCAGCATGGCGGGGATCATAGTTGCAAAATTGGGAGAGGCTGTTCTGGACCTGCCGGGTTTTTTACATAATGTACTCTCAGGCGACGACATGGCAGGGTATCTCATGGGATTTGTTGTTGCGGTTTCCTGGGGGATCTATACGAACCTTACAAAAAAATATGTGGGTATGAAGCGGGTGGACGGAGTTGGGATCTATATGGTCATAACGGCGGCCGTGCTGGGGGCGATCGCGTTTTTTACAGACGAACCGAGGCGCTTTACCGCAGACCTGACCGGGCAGATCCTGTATGCCGGGGTCGTAGTCGGCTCTCTCGCAAATGTAATGTGGAATCTGGCAATCAAAAAAGGAAACATGCTTCTTGTGGTGCTGGCATCCAATTTTCTGCCGATCATCTCCACGGTGATGACCTCGTTTATGCTTGGCGTAGGCATTACGGTTCCGATACTGGCAGGTTCGCTTCTGGTCGTGATCGGTACGCTGTGGAGCAAGACATGCTTTCGCCATTTTGACGCATCAGGAAACACGGATTGAATGTGAAGGATGAAAAAATGAGATGGAAAGCAATATTATGGGATTTTGACGGGACGCTTGCGGATACGGGCGAGGACGTGTGGGAATCTCTGCGGTATGCGGCAGAGCTGTGCGGGGGTACGCTTCCCGAAGGATTTACAAAAGACAGCAGCAATCTGGGAAAATCCGTAAAAGAAATATACGGGAAGCTAACGCCTTATCCGGGAGAAGGACAGTATGCCAGATTTGAGGAGCTTGTCCGTATACATTACCGACGTAAGAATCCCTATGTCCATACCTGCTATTATCCCGGGATTGAGGAACTGATCGCAGTAACCGGAAAACAGGGAGTCAGACATTTTATCATTACGATGAAGCCGCGGGAAGCTCTGAAGAATATTTTTTTAAAGAAAGGGTGGAAGCCTTTTTTTGAAGAGAGCGTGTCCCCGGATTCCTTTGAGGGGACCGTAAAAAGTAAAAAAGAGATGATTGCGTATATTCTGGAAAAATATCAGATGCAGGAGAAAGACTGTGTTTATGTGGGCGACACGTGGAGCGACATACGCGCGGCCAGAGAAAACCGGATCTCCTGTATTGCGGCGGCATACGGGGACGGGGACGAAGCAATGCTTCGAAGAGAACAGCCGGATTATCTGGTATGGGAACCGGAGGGGCTTATGAGGATCATGGAGGGCCATGCGAGTGCAGAAGGTTCCGGAAACAGCGGCGCTCCGGAAGGATGATAATTATGGAAGAGGTGTGATATGCTTCAGGATTTTTCGATTTGTATACAGACAAAATTTGTATTTGGAAAAAATGCCGCCGCACAGACGGCGCGGGAAATCAAACTATTTGGTGCAAAGAATGTGCTGATCCATCATGACGGCGGAAAATTTTTATATGATACGGGACTTCTGGCAGAAATTGAAAATCAGCTGAAAGCGGAAGGAATCCGGATTGCGGAACTGGGCGGGGTGCTTCCCAACCCAAGGCTCTCCCTGGTAAGAGAAGGGATCGGGCTGGCGAAAAAAGAACAGATTGATTTTATTCTGGCCATTGGCGGCGGAAGCGTGATTGATTCCGCCAAGGCAATCGGACTTGGCGCAGCGGCGGATACAGATGTCTGGGATTTTTTTACCGGACAGAGACAGCCGGAGAGAACCCTGCCTGTGGGGGTCATCCTGACCTGCCCGGCCACGGGAAGCGAGTCCAGCGCGGTGGCGGTGGTCAATAATACGGAGGTGGGAAAGAAGCTGCTGATCAGCCATCCCGTTGTACGTCCGGTGCTTGCCGTTATGGATCCGGAACTGACCTGCTCTCTTCCGAAGTTCCTGACTGCCTGCGGCATTGTAGACATGTTTTCCCATGTCTGCGAACGGTATTTTTCACCGGATGAGGAAATCGGTGTGATCGACCGCATGGCAGAGGGCATTTTAAAAACGCTGATAGAGCTTGGGCCGAAGGTGTTAGAAGAACCGTCAGACTATTCGGCCCGCGGGGAGCTTATGTGGATCGGAACCATTGCCCACAACAATACGGTAGGGATCGGAAGGGTACAGGACTGGGCCACGCATGAAATCGGAAATGAATTAAGCGCACTGTATGACACGCCCCACGGCGTGACGCTGTCCGTGGTTATGGGCGCCTGGATGCGGTATGTATATCGGAAAAAACCGATGCGGTTTGCACGATACGCCAGGGAAGTGTTCGGAGTGGAATGGGACGGAACCAATGCATTGGAAGCTGCGGAAAAGGGAATTGAAATGACAGGGACATTTTTTCAAAAGCTGGGGATGCCTGTATCCTTTGAGGAATTTCAAATTCCCACGGACCGGATCGAAGACATGCTGGATCGGATCGCCTTTTGCGGCGAGGACTGCAGCATTGGCGGGATCGTCAGGCTGAACAGGGAAGACTGCCGGAATATCTATGAACTGGCAAAGAAAAAAGCATGAGTAAAAGAATGTATGATCAAAACAGGAGGGGCTGCCGATAAACTGCAGCCTCTGCTTTCTTTTTAGGCGGAAATGCGCGGATCTCCGTCATTTTTCCGGGTTTGTGAAAAAAATATGAAAAAATCGAAAAAACCACTTGAATTTTCCAGAACTATTCGTTATACTGAAAAAGCTGTGACATGATAGCGATGAAGCGTGAGGTTGCTGCCAAGTGCATGAACCATGCAGGAGGGCAGGTTTTCCGTGGAGCGAATGTCAAGTTAGGAAACTGGCGACAAGTCACTGTACGAATCACAACAGACTACTGGTCTGCCGTAAGGCGCAGTAAGAAGTAACGTGTATGTTTCTCACGACACACACGGGAGAGTGTACAGTCACCGCTTGTCGTACTGAAGTGAATAGTACGAAAAGGAGGCGACTTTTTTTATGGCAAGTCAAGTAATGAGAATCACATTGAAGGCATACGATCATCAGCTTGTTGATGCATCTGCCAGAAAAATCATCGAAACTGTAAAGAAAAACGGATCTCAGGTGAGCGGTCCGGTACCACTTCCGACCAAGAAGGAAGTAGTTACAATCCTGCGGGCGGTACACAAGTACAAAGACTCCAGGGAGCAGTTCGAGCAGAGAACTCATAAAAGACTGATTGATATCATCACACCGACCCAGAAGACAGTAGATGCATTATCCAGATTGGAGATGCCGGCCGGCGTATACATTGATATCAAGATGAAAAACAAGTAATTCATGAGCAGAATCCTATACCCTGTCGGACATGAGTCCGTAGTCCGAAGGACATTAGAATTAGATAAGGGATGCCCTTTGGGTACAATTTAGGATGAGCACAGATGTGCTCCGCTGTAAATCACAGGAGGTAATAATAATGAAGAAAGCTATTTTGGCTACAAAAGTTGGAATGACCCAGATCTTCGACGAAGACGGAGTCCTGATTCCGGTAACCGTGCTCCAGGCAGGCCCCTGCGTGGTGACACAGGTAAAGACAGAGGAAAACGACGGCTACAGTGCAGTTCAGGTTGGATTTGTTGACATGAAAGACAAGATCGTCAGCAAGGACAAGAGCGGCAAGAAGGAAGTTGCCCACAGAAACGGCGCGACCAAAGCGGAAGCAGGCCATTTCCAGAAGGCAGGCGTTTCCTCCAAGAGATTTGTAAAGGAATTTCGTTTTGAAGATGCGGAAGAATACGCACTGGCTCAGGAGATCAAGGCAGATATCTTCGCTGCAGGAGACAGGGTTGATGCGACGGCGATCTCAAAAGGTAAAGGGTTCCAGGGTGCGATCAAGCGTCACGGACAGAGCAGAGGGCCTATGACCCACGGTTCCAAGTATCACCGTCATGCTGGTTCTAACGGTGCGGCATCCGATCCGAGCAAGGTATTCAAAGGGAAGAAGATGCCTGGTCAGATGGGAAACAAGCAGATTACTGTTCAGAATCTGGAAGTAGTAAGGGTTGACACAGAGAACAACCTGCTGCTGATCAAGGGTTCTGTACCGGGACCGAAGAAATGTCTCGTAACGGTAAAAGAAACAGTAAAGGCTGAGAAATAATCTGACAACATAGAAAGGAGGAACACACAGATGGCAACAGTATCTGTTTATAATATCGAAGGTAAAGAAGTTGGTACGATCGATCTGAACGATTCCGTGTTTGGTGTCGAGGTCAATGATCACCTTGTACACAAAGCAGTTGTGAGCCAGCTTGCAAATAACCGCCAGGGAACACAGAAGGCAAAGACACGTTCTGAAGTATCCGGCGGCGGAAGGAAGCCATGGAGACAGAAAGGAACCGGTCATGCAAGACAAGGTTCAACCAGGGCTCCCCAGTGGACAGGCGGCGGCGTGGTATTCGCTCCGGTTCCGAGAGATTACTCCGTAAAGATGAATAAGAAGGAAAAGAGGGCTGCTTTGAAGTCCGCACTTTCTTCCAGAGTAGAAGAGAAGAAGTTCATCGTGATCGACGAGATCAATTTCGATGAGATCAAGACAAAGAAGTTCCAGAGCGTTCTGGACAACTTAAAGATCAACAAGGCATTGGTAGTGCTGGAGGACGACAACAAGAACGCAGAGTTTTCCGCAAGAAATATCCCGGATGTAAAGACTGCACACACCAACACAATCAATGTTTACGATATCCTGAAATACAACACAGTAATCGCAACGAAAGCTGTTGTTGCAGCGATTGAGGAGGTGTACGCATAATGGCTGATATCAAATATTATGATGTAATCCTTAAACCGGTCATTACAGAGAAGAGTATGGAGATCATGGGAGACAAGAAGTACACATTTTTAGTGCACACAGAAGCTACAAAGTCCCAGATCAAAGAAGCTGTTGAAAAGATGTTCTCCGGAACAAAGGTAGCAAGCGTGAATACAATGAACCGCGGCGGAAAGAACAAGAGACGCGGCATGGTATACGGAAAGACTGCCAAGACAAAGAAAGCGATCGTGCAGTTGACAGAGGACAGCGCAGAGATTGAGATTTTCCAGGGCCTGTAGAGCCTGTAGACTTAACGAAAGCAAGCAAAGCGCAGATTGAGTTTTAGTCGGGGCTCGTTCGACGAGGTTGGCGAGGTTTTTTCGAGCCTAGCGAGTCGAACATGTACACCCTCTGAACAAAATAAATCAAGGAAACACTAAGCTCGGAAAGACCTTGCTAAGTGTTCAGTAATAAGGAAACACTACGCCCACTAAGTTCGAAAGAACCTCACTAAGTGGATCGAGTGTATTTTCACACTAAGCTCGGAAAGACCTCGCTAAGTGTTCAATATATACGGTGCAATTCCGTGAAACTAATAATTAGAGCGAACGAAAGGAGAGACAGTAATGGGAATCAAAACATACAACCCATATACACCTTCCAGAAGACAGATGACTGGCTCTGATTTCTCAGAGATCACAAAGACAACACCTGAGAAATCCCTTCTCTCATCTAAGAAGAGAACAGCCGGCCGCAACAATCAGGGTAAGATCACAGTAAGGCATCGCGGAGGCGGCGCTAAGAAAAAATATAGAATTGTCGATTTCAAGAGAAAGAAAGACGGCATCCCGGCAACCGTAATCGGGATCGAATACGATCCGAACAGAACAGCCAACATCGCACTGATCTGCTACGCAGACGGCGAGAAGGCTTACATCCTGGCTCCGGAAGGGCTGAAGGATGGAATGAAGATCATGAACGGACCGGAAGCAGAAGTAAGAATTGGAAACTGCCTGCCGCTGGTAAATATTCCGGTTGGTACACAGATCCACAACATTGAGCTGTATCCGGGAAAAGGCGGACAGCTTGTACGCTCCGCTGGAAACAGCGCGCAGCTTATGGCAAAAGAAGGAAAGTACGCGACCTTACGTCTTCCTTCAGGCGAAATGAGAATGGTTCCGATCATCTGCAGAGCATCCGTAGGTGTCGTAGGCAATGGAGAGCATAACCTGATCAACATCGGTAAAGCAGGACGTAAACGCCATATGGGCATCAGACCTACAGTACGTGGTTCCGTAATGAACCCCAACGACCATCCGCACGGTGGTGGTGAAGGCAAGACAGGCATCGGCCGTCCGGGTCCGTCAACACCATGGGGCAAGCCGGCGCTGGGTCTTAAGACACGTAAGAAGAACAAAGCTTCTAACAAGCTGATCGTAAGAAGAAGAGATGGAAAAGCTATCAAATAATTAGTTTACAAGGAGGTTAGAACCTATGGCTCGTTCACTTAAAAAAGGACCATTTGCAGATGAAAGTTTACTGAAAAAAGTCGATGCTATGAACGCATCCGGCAGTAAATCAGTTATAAAGACATGGTCACGTCGTTCTACGATTTTCCCGTCATTTGTCGGCCATACATTCGCCGTACATGACGGAAGAAGACATGTGCCGGTATATGTTACAGAAGACATGGTTGGACACAAGCTCGGAGAGTTCGTAGCAACCAGGACGTACAGGGGACATGGTAAAGACGAGAAAAAATCCAAAGTAAGATAAGAACAAGTATTTGAAAGGAGGGTTTATCCATGGCAAAAGGACATAGATCCCAGATCAAAAGAGATAGAAATGAGCAGAAAGATACACGGCCGTCAGCAAAGATTTCCTATGCGCGGGTATCTGTTCAGAAGGCATGTTTCGTGTTGGATGCCATCAGAGGCAAGGATGTTAAGACTGCGCTTGGTATTTTGGCTTATAACCCAAGATACGCTTCCAGTATTATAGAGAAATTATTAAAATCAGCCATCGCAAATGCTGAAAACAACAACGGTATGAGTACGGAGAACCTTTATATTGAAGAGTGTTACGCAAATAAAGGGCCGACGATGAAGAGAATCAGACCAAGGGCACAGGGCAGGGCTTACAGGATCGAAAAGAGAATGAGCCACATCACAATCGTGCTGAATGAGAGATAAGGAGGGCAATAATGGGACAGAAAGTTAATCCTCACGGCTTAAGAGTCGGAATTATCAAAGACTGGGACTCCAAATGGTATGCGGAAAAAGATTTCGCCGACAACCTTGTGGAGGATCATGAGATCAGAAAATTTCTTAAAAAGAGATTATACAGTGCCGGAATCTCCAGGATTGAGATTGAAAGAGCTTCTGACCGTGTGAAGATCATCGTTTATACAGCAAAGCCGGGTGTTGTAATCGGCAAGGGCGGCGCAGAGATCGAGAAAGTAAAAGGCGAGCTCGCGAAGTACACCGACAAAAAGCTGATCGTGGACATCAAGGAAGTAAAGAGACCTGACAAGGATGCCCAGCTTGTAGCTGAAAATATTGCACAGCAGCTTGAAAACCGTATTTCATTCCGGCGTGCTATGAAGTCCTGCATGTCCAGAACAATGAAATCCGGCGCACTCGGTGTAAAGACCGCGGTAGCAGGACGTCTCGGCGGAGCCGACATGGCGCGTACTGAATTTTACAGCGAAGGAACCATTCCGCTTCAGACACTGAGAGCTGACATTGATTATGGATTCGCAGAAGCTGACACAACTTACGGGAAGGTCGGTGTGAAAGTCTGGATTTACAAAGGCGAGATTCTTCCGACGAAAGCTGATAAGGAAGGGAGCGATAAATAATGTTAATGCCAAAAAGAGTAAAACGTCGTAAACAGTTCCGTGGCTCTATGAAGGGAAAAGCCCTCAGAGGAAACACGATTACCTATGGTGAATATGGCATCATCGCAGCGGAGCCATGCTGGATCAAGTCCAATCAGATCGAGGCAGCCCGTGTTGCCATGACACGTTATATCAAGCGTGGCGGTAAAGTCTGGATCAAGATCTTCCCGGACAAACCAGTGACAGCAAAACCAGCAGAAACTCGTATGGGTAGCGGAAAAGGTGCATTAGAGTACTGGGTAGCGGTTGTAAAGCCAGGACGTGTAATGTTTGAGATCGCAGGCGTTCCTGAGGAAGTAGCAAAAGAGGCTCTTCGTCTTGCAATGCACAAATTACCTTGCAAATGCAAAATCGTTTCTCGCGCAGAATTAGAAGGCGGTGATAACAGTGAAAATTAATACATTTGTAAACGAATTAAGAGGAAAATCCGTAGAAGAATTAAAAGAAGAATTAGTAGCTGCTAAAAAAGAGCTTTTTAACTTAAGATTCCAGAATGCGACGAATCAGTTAGACAATACAAGCAGAATCAAAGAAGTGAGAAAGAATATCGCTCGTATCCAGACACTGATTACTGAGGCAGGGAACTGACATTGAGCACTTAGTGAGGTTTTTTCGAACTTAGTGCGAAAGTCGTTCTTTGAGATTGGCGAGGTATTATTGAGCCTAGCGAAAAGAACATCTGCATAATAATTGAAAGGAGTATCACCGTGGAAGAGAGAAATTTGAGAAAAACCCGTACCGGCAAGGTTGTCAGCGACAAGATGGACAAGACAATCGTTGTTGCCGTTGAAAACCACGTTAAGCATCCGCTTTATAAAAAGATTGTAAAGAAAACCTACAAGTTAAAAGCGCATGACGAGAATAATGAGTGCCGTATCGGCGATACCGTTAAAGTAATGGAGACAAGACCTCTGTCCAAGGACAAGAGATGGAGACTTGTGGAGATCATGGAAAAGGCAAAATAATTTTTTATGCCTTAAGAGAATTGAAGGAGGTTTACCTGCATGATACAACAGGAAAGTAGACTTAGAGTAGCAGATAATACAGGCGCTAAGGAATTACTTTGCATCCGTGTACTTGGCGGTTCTACCAGAAGATATGCCAGCATCGGAGATGTGATCGTTGCGACTGTTAAAGATGCAACGCCAGGCGGCGTTGTTAAAAAAGGCGACGTAGTGAAGGCTGTAGTTGTTCGTACTGTAAAGGGTGCCCGCCGTAAAGACGGTTCCTATATCAGATTCGATGAAAATGCTGCTGTAATCATAAGAGATGATTTGAATCCGCGTGGAACACGTATTTTTGGACCTGTAGCCAGAGAGCTGAGAGAGAAGCATTTCATGAAGATCGTTTCCCTGGCTCCGGAAGTACTGTAGGAGGTGCCGATATGTCAACTATGAAGATTAAAAAAGACGATATGGTAAGAGTCATTGCCGGAGCAGATAAAGACAAAGAAGGCAAAGTACTTGCTGTAAATAAAAAAGACGGAAAAGTCCTGGTTGAAGGCGTCAACATGCTGACAAAGCACACAAAACCCACCATGGCAAATCAGAATGGCGGTATCGTACACCAGGAGGGACCGATTGACATTTCCAACGTAATGTATATCCACAAGGGAAAAGCTACAAGAATCGGTTTCAAGATGGACGGGGACAAAAAAGTACGTGTTGCGAAGTCAACAGGTGAAGTGATTGATTAATCCAGGAAAGGAGGTCCAGGACTTTGAGTAGATTGAGAGAACAATATCAGAATGAGATTGTTGATGCAATGACAAAAAAATTTGGATATAAAAATGTAATGGAAGTGCCGAAGCTTGATAAAGTTGTAATCAACATGGGCGTAGGTGAAGCAAAGGAAAACGCGAAATTACTGGAATCTGCGATGGCTGATCTTGAAAAAATCTCAGGTCAGAAGGCAGTGATCACAAAGGCAAAAAATTCCGTAGCCAACTTCAAAATCAGAGAAGGTATGGCAATCGGATGCAAGGTGACGTTGAGAGGCGAGAGAATGTACGAATTTGTTGACCGCCTGATCAACCTTGCGCTCCCTCGTGTACGTGACTTCAGAGGCGTGAATCCGAATGCGTTCGATGGAAGAGGAAACTATGCACTCGGAATTAAAGAGCAGTTGATCTTCCCGGAGATCGAATACGATAAGATCGACAAGGTCAGAGGTATGGATGTGATCTTTGTCACAACCGCCAAGACGGATGAAGAAGCACGTGAATTGCTGGCACAGTTCAATATGCCATTCAAAAAGTAAGGAGGGAAATCATGGCTAAGACATCAATGAAAATCAAACAGCAGCGCAAACCAAAATTCTCTACCAGAGAATACAGCCGCTGCCGTATCTGCGGCCGTCCGCATGCATATTTAAGAAAATATGGAATCTGCCGTATCTGCTTCCGTGAATTGGCATATAAAGGTGAGATACCGGGAGTGAAGAAGGCTAGTTGGTAATCTGCCGGTGCCATAACAGATAAATTGATATAGAAGGAGGATGCTTCGACATGACTATGAGTGATCCAATCGCAGATATGCTTACAAGAATCCGTAATGCAAATACTGCTAAACATGATACAGTAGATGTACCCGCATCAAAGATGAAAACCGCGATTGCAGATATTCTTTTAAATGAAGGCTACATCAAAAAATATGACATCGTAGAAGACGGAACATTTAAGACGATCCACATCACATTAAAATATGGTGCGGATAAGAACGAAAAAGTAATTTCCGGCCTTAAGAGAATTTCCAAGCCAGGTCTCCGCGTATACGCAAACAGCGAAGAGATGCCGAAGGTACTGGGCGGACTCGGAATTGCAATCGTATCTACAAATAAAGGTGTTGTTACCGACAAAGAAGCAAGAAAGCTCGGCGTAGGCGGAGAAGTATTGTGTTTTGTGTGGTAATTCCGCGCCGTTCAAATTTAACAGATCAACTGAAAACAGAGCAGACTCAAGCCTCTGCTCCGAAAATTTAAGTTAGGAGGACAAAGGTATGTCACGTATAGGAAGACTGCCGATCGCAGTCCCTGCAGGTGTAACTGTAGAGATTGCTGAGCATAATGTAGTGACCGTAAAAGGTCCGAAGGGAACTCTCGTAAGAGAACTCCCGGTTGAAATGGAAATCAAGCAGGAAGGCGAAGAAATTGTTGTCACCAGGCCAAACGACTTAAAGAGGATGAAATCCCTTCACGGCCTGACACGTACACTGATCAACAACATGGTAATCGGTGTCAGCCAGGGTTATGAAAAGGTTCTGGAAGTAAACGGTGTTGGTTACAGAGCAGCGAAGTCCGGCAACAAGCTGACCCTCAGCCTTGGATATTCACATCCTGTTGAGATGGTTGATCCGGAAGGGATCGAGACAGTTCTGGAAGGCCAGAACAAGATCACGGTAAAAGGGATCGACAAAGAAAAAGTTGGCCAGTATGCAGCAGAGATCAGAGACAAGAGAAGACCGGAGCCGTACAAGGGCAAGGGAATCAAGTACGCTGATGAAGTGATCCGCCGCAAGGTTGGTAAGACTGGTAAAAAATAAATAAGGAGGGTGTGAAAATGGTTAGTAAAAAATCAAGAAGTGAAGTTCGCAGAAAAAAGCACATGAAATTACGTAACCGTTTCAGCGGTACCGCTGAGAGGCCGCGTCTGGCTGTGTTTAGAAGCAATAATCATATGTATGCACAGATTATTGACGATACCGATGGCAGCAGCAAAACACTGGTAGCAGCGTCCACTCTTCAGAAAGACGTGAAAGCAGAATTAGAAAAGACAAATAATGTTGCGGCTGCAGCATACCTTGGAAAAGTCATTGCTGAGAAGGCAAAGGAAAAAGGAATTACCGACGTTGTCTTTGACAGAGGCGGCTTTATCTATCAGGGAAAGATCAAAGCATTGGCAGACGCAGCAAGAGAAGCTGGGCTGAATTTCTAGGAAGGGAGAACACATATGAGACAGGAACGTATTGATGCTGGTCAGTTAGAGTTAGAAGAAAAAGTGGTATCAATCAAACGTGTTACCAAGGTCGTAAAAGGTGGTCGTAACATGAGATTCACAGCTTTAGTAGTTGTCGGCGATGGAAAAGGCCATGTTGGTGCAGGTTTAGGAAAGGCTACCGAAATTCCGGAA
>Ga0224746_10103_pt1 | contig 15098 bp, 15 predicted proteins | sample LIM_F_Water_Bulk_FD_183000 | JGI IMG/M metagenome (GOLD analysis project Ga0224746, IMG submission 183000) | Enriched cells from gastrointestinal tract of the lab mouse from Pacific Northwest National Laboratory (PNNL), Richland, Washington... | ecosystem: Host-associated > Mammals > Digestive... | reverse complement strand
CCGATATAGGATTTGATATTGAAAAAATAAATGTTTGCGGTCCCTTAAAAGCAATCGGACAGCAAGAAAAAGCTATACAGACAAATAACAATAGAGTAATAGGTGTGTGCTTAACGGGAACTGAGGATGATTCGACAATAATAGATTATATAAGTAAGATCGATAATAATTATTCGTTAATATTAAGACCTCATCCCTTTTCGCCCTTGGCTGATATGACTTCAATAAAATATAAAGATATTATTATAGATGATGTTAAAAAACACAGTTTATACGACTTCAGTATGTTATGTGATTTCATTGTTACAGGAGGCAATTCTACTGTGTTCTCAGATTTGATAGGGAAAGGAATTCCGGCGGTTCGAATAATAGTTAAAAATGACGCTTATGAGAAGGTGGAAGAGTTAAAGATAAATAAGTATTGTGACTTAAAAGATTGGATTGATTTATACTATTCGAACCCGGATGAAATCAGGAAAAAAGTCAAAGAAAATAAGAAATATTTTATGCCGGCCGAAAAAGTGGATTATTTGTATAAAACATTTTTTAGTCAATTTGATTAACTGCAAGTTTCTAATAGTTATGAGTTCTGATGTTTAGACAGCAATTGAACTTTAAAATTTATTTTACAGCGATAAGGAGAGAAATGGAGGAATCTCGTACAAAAAAGACGAAACGCAATATTATGGTTTCGTTTTTATACACAGCTTTGCTAATGCTTTTTCAATTTGTTTCAAGATCAGTGATCATTAAATATCTGGGTGAAGAATACTTGGGACTTTCGAGTTTGTTTGCATCGATACTTCAAGTACTAAATATGACTGAATTAGGATTCTCCGGCGCTATTGTATATAATATGTATAAACCTTTGGCCGAAAATAATACACAAGCAGTTTGTGCGCTGCTTGCATATTATAAAAAAGTCTATAGGACAATCGGCTTGATCATTATGATAGCGGGTATTACTATTATTCCGATAATACCGAGATTAATAAACGGGTTATCCATTAGTAAGATGGATATTTATTTTCTGTACTGTCTTTATTTGGCAAATACAGTTGTAAGTTACTTTTTGTTTGCATATAAAACTTCTCTTTTAGAGGCAGTACAAAGGATGGATTTAGCGAAGTTTTCATACATCGTTGTAAGTATTGTTCAATATACATTGCAAATTTTATCAATCGTTATACTTAAAAATTATTATATGTTTGTTTTTTTTATGTGTATAGGGAGCTGTGCTAAAAATTATGTTGCGTCATATCTATCAAAGAAGTATTTTCCCCAATACGAATGTTATGGAGAACTGACTCAGCAGGAAAAAGAAAACATTATAGCCAGGGTTAAAGGCCTAATGGTTGGGAGTATTAGTTCCATAAGCTATACAACTTTTGACAGTATTATTTTATCTTCATTTGTTGGGTTATCTTCAGTTGCGATATATAACAATTATGTTACAGTTATGACAGGAGTAACTACCATTATATCCTTAATACGGAATGCGATGCAGGCAAGTGTTGGTGATAGTATAGCAAAGGATTCAATAGAAAAAAATTATTCCGATATGATTTTGTGGCAGTTTTTATTTTCATTTGCAGCTTCGTGGTGTACAGCGGTTATGTTTTCATTATTTCAGCCTTTTATGTTATTGTGGATGGGAAGAAAGATGCTATTGCCTACATATGATGTGATCTTGATTTGTGCATGGTTCAATATTACGGTTGTGCAGCATTCTTTTCTTCTGTATTTAGCCGGAAACGGGCTTTGGTGGGAGGTAAGAGGACCATACATTTGCAGCACTATAGTCAATCTGATATTGAATCTGGTATTAGGGAGGCTATATGGCATAACAGGAATAATTTTTGCAAGTTTGTTTTCTATATTAGTTTTTGGCCTTATTTGGCACTGTATCGTAGTTTTTAAGGAATATTTTAGAAAGTCACCATCAAGCTTTTTTGCTAAACAGCTGTTTTATTTATTTGTTTCTGTGGTTGTTTCTGCAATTACATATTTCATTTGTTTGCAGATATCCGTTGATGGCTTACTAGGATTATTGATTAAATTGTTTGCCAGTGCAGGGGCTGCATTAGCGGTTTTAGTATTAGTATATTGGAAGACATCAATATTCAAACGGTCTCTAAAGTTTCTTATATCAGTGATCAAATCTTAAAAATGAACAAGAATAATTGATGGAAAGCAAGCGCCAGGATTATTAAAAAGCAGATAAAAATATAGAAAGTTTGGGGAATATAAATGAAAAAAGTATTAGTAACCGGCGCCGATGGCTTCATCGGCAGTCATTTGACAGAAAAATTAGTGAACGAGGGATTCGAAGTAAAAGCCTTTTCCTTTTACAACTCCTTCAACACCTGGGGGTGGCTTGACACTCTCCCGAAAGCGGTCATGGATCACGTAGAGGTATTTCCCGGCGACATCCGGGACCCTCACGGTGTAAAGGAAGCCATGAGAGGATGCAGTGCAGTGTTCCATCTGGCAGCATTGATCGCCATTCCTTTCAGCTACCACTCGCCGGATGCCTATGTAGATACTAACATAAAGGGGACACTGAACATCCTCCAGGCGGCACGGGAGCTAAACATAGAAAGGCTGCTGGTGACTTCCACGTCTGAGGTCTACGGTACCGCACAGTATGTGCCCATTGACGAAAACCATCCCTTTCAGGGACAGTCCCCCTATTCCGCCACAAAGATTGGGGCCGATCGGCTGGCGGAGTCGTTCTACCGCTCCTTTGACCTTCCGGTGACCATTGTCCGTCCGTTCAATACATATGGCCCAAGGCAGTCCGCGCGGGCGGTTATCCCCACGATTATTACCCAGCTTCTGGCTGGCGGAGAACAGATCAGGCTGGGGGCTTTGTCTCCCACAAGGGACTTTAACTACGTAAAGGACACTGTAAATGGGTTCTTTGAGATTTACAAAAGCGGCAGGACCATTGGGGAGGAGATTAATATTGCAACACAGCGGGAAATATCCATAGGTGAGATTGCGGGGGAGCTGGTCCGACAGATTAATCCAAAGGCTGAGATCATCTGTGAGGAGGAGCGGCTACGGCCGGGAAAGAGCGAGGTAAACCGTCTCTTAGGGGCCAACCGGAAGATTATGGCCCTGACGGACTGGAGACCCCGCTACACCCTGCAGGAGGGACTGCAGGAGACCATAGAGTTTCTGCAGCGCAATCTGGAGCGGTATAAAGTTGACATTTACAATATCTAAACAAAGGGGCTGCCGGTTCCTTTCCTGCAAGCAGCGGCAGCATGAAGGAGAATGCCATGGGACGATTCATACCTCTCTCAGTTCCAAACTTTGAGGGAAATGAGAAAAAATACGTAACAGAAGCCATTGAAACCACCTGGGTGTCCACAGGTGGGGGATATATAAAGAGACTGGAGAAAAAGCTGTCGGATTTTTTGAATACAGCTGACACGGCGGCGTGTCAGAGCGGCACGGCGGCGCTTCATCTGTCGCTGATAGACGCCGGGGTGGGGCCGGGGGATGCGGTCCTGGTTCCGCCTCTTACCTTTATTGCGGCGGTAAATCCGGTGAAATACCAGTTTGCAGCGCCGGTATTTATTGACTGCGACGACAGCCTCTGCATGGATCCGGAGAAACTGAGATGTTTTTGTGAGCGGGAGTGTATTTATAAAGAGGGCCGTCTCACATATCGCGGCAGGCAGGTGAAAGCGGTTATTGTGGTCCATGTCTTCGGCAACATGGCGGACATGGAGAAGATCATGGACATAGCCGGGAAGTATGGGCTAAAGGTGATTGAGGATGCCACAGAGGCATTGGGGACACGGTATCTTGCCGGGACCTATAAGGGGAAATATGCGGGCGCCATAGGGGACTATGGGGCTTTTTCTTTTAATGGAAATAAGATCATCACAACAGGAGGCGGCGGTGCGGTCACCGCAAAGGAGAAAAAGGATGTGGGGCATATCCGCTACCTGTCCACCCAGGCCAAAGATGATGAGCAGTATTACATTCACCATGAGGTAGGATATAACTACAGGATGACAAACCTGCAGGCAGCGCTGGGGGTGGCCCAGATGGAGGAGCTGCCGGAATTTATCAGGCGGAAGCAGAAAAATTATGACTGTTACCGGGAACTTTTTGACGGATTTGAGCTGGCACGGCTTATGGGATTTCGGGAAACCATTGATTCCAACAAATGGTTTTATTCCCTGCTGATTGACAGGGACAGGGTCAAAGCTTCCATGAGGGAGATCATCATGGCGCTGCAGGATGAAGGCGTGCAGACCCGGGCCATATGGGGGCTTATCCATGAGCAGAGGCCCTATGAGAATGAGGAGACTTACAGGCTGGAGAAAGCTCCCTATTACTTTTCCAGAATCGTTAACATACCGTGCAGCACGAATCTGACGGAGGATGATATTGCATATGCGGGAGCGTGTATTAAAAGAGTGCTTGAGGGACTGGCGGATGGAACGTGAGGAATTACAGAAGTATCTGGGGACGGAAGACATGTCTGTGGTGGAGGCTATGCAGAAGATAGACCGGAATGCAAAGGGCATCCTCTATATCGTGGATGAGCAGGAGCATCTTTTAGGGAGCCTGACAGACGGGGATATCCGCAGATGGATTATAAGGACAGGGGATTTGACCGGGCGTGCGTCTGACATGATGTACCGGGCAGTACGTTTTCTGACAGACGATGACCGGGGAAAGGCCGCGGATGCTATGAGACGGTGGCAGATCAATTCCATACCGATCACAGATCAAAAGCGCCAGGTGACAAATATTGTCATAAGGTCAGAAAGGTCCGGTGAGAAGGACAGAAAGAGGAAGGATGCCCTCAAGGGGATTCCCGTAATTGTGATGGCGGGAGGGAAGGGGACCAGGCTGTACCCCTACACCAAGATCCTGCCCAAACCCCTGATCCCTATTGGAGACGTGCCTATCTTGGAACGCATTTTGAATGCGTTCTGTGAGTACGGAGCCGACGAATTTTACCTTACGGTGAACTATCGGAAGGAAATGATACGTTCCTATTTCAGTGAGCAGAAGGTTTCTTACAGACTGCATTACGTGGAGGAGGACAAAGCCCTGGGAACGGCTGGGAGCATTGGGTACATAAATGAGGTATTTGAGGGGCCGGTGATCATTACCAACTGCGATACGCTTATAGAGTCGGATTACGGAAAGATGATGGAGCACCACAGGCAGAGCCAGAACGGGATGACGGTGGTGTCTTCTTTAAAAAACACCACCATTCCCTATGGTGTGATCCATTCCGGTGAGGACGGAGCGGTTTCGGATATTGAGGAGAAACCGAAGCTGTCGTATTTTATCAATACGGGAATGTACATCGTGGATCCAGAGTATCTGGAGGCGATACCTAAGGGTGAGTTTTTCCACATGACGGACCTGGCGGCAAAGCTGATCGGGGAGGGCGTGCAGGTGGGGATGTACCCCATAAGCGAAAGCTCTTTTTTGGATATGGGAGAGTTTGAGGAGATGAAAAAGATGGAAGAGCGGATAAGCGGCAGGGCAAAGTGACGGAGAGGTTTGGAAATGGATAAGAAAAAGAGGCTGGTGCTTATTGGGGGAGGCGGCCACTGCGGGTCGGTTCTGGACGCGGCCAGGGGGATGAATCGGTTTGAGGAGATCGTGATAACCGACCCGGATATTGAGGCCGGAAGTGAATATATGGGATGCAGGGTAGCCGGCGCAGACGAGATGCTTTCGAGGCTGTTTCAGGACGGATTTGGAATGGCGTTTATCTCTGTGGGAAGCATCACAAGTACCCGGCTGCGGAAAGAGCTGTGCCAAAAGGCGAAGGAGGCGGGATTTGATTTTCCCAACATCATTGATCCGTCTGCAGAGGTATCGGAGTATGCGATGGTTGGGAAAGGGATTTTTATAGGGAAGAACGCGGTAGTAAATGCCGGAGCCAGGATCGGGGATATGGCGATCATTAATACGGGAGCGGTGGTCGAACACGGATGCCGGATAGGAGCCTTCTCCCATGTGTCGGTGGGGGCTGTGATGTGCGGGGATTCAAAGACCGGCGATTCGGTGTTTGTGGGGGCCAACGCGACGGTTATACAAGGAGTGAGGATAGGGATGAACAGCATTATAGGAGCCGGAAGTGTGGTATTGAAGGATGTGGGGCCAGACAGCATGTTTTACAGGTCTGGGGGGGTAAAATTTAAGAATGCCTTTCCAACCGACATGGAACAATGGTTTTGGGGATCATCTGTAAAACTGTTGAGATCATGGGATGGGAGGATGGAGGCATGCTGAGTATCGGATATTTCGGAGATGGGCCGTGGGCCCATGAGGCATTTAGGAAACTAACAGCAGATGAAACCATTGAGATCCGTTTTGTATCGGTGCGATACGACAGACAGGACCCAATCCTTGTGGCGTTGGCCAAAGAAAACGGGATACCGGTGGAGATCAGCAAAAATATAAACTCCGATGAATTTATGAAAAAAATGAAGGATTACAGAGTGGATCTGTTCGTTTCCATGTCGTTTAACCAGATTTTTAAGGCGGAGATGATAAATCTTCCCAGACTGAGAACCATCAACTGCCATGCGGGAAAACTGCCTTTTTATCGTGGAAGGAATATCCTGAACTGGGCGCTGATAAATGACGAAAAGGAATTCGGGATTACAGTCCACTATGTTGACGAGGGGATCGATACAGGAGATATCATTCTTCAGAGAACGTATTCCATAACGGATGAGGATGATTACGGGACTCTCTTGGAGCGAGCCTATGTGGGCTGCGGGGATGTTTTGTATGACGCGGTAAAAATGGTGCAGGGCGGTAAGGTATGTGTCATCCGACAGGACACGATTGACCGTGTCGGCATGTACTGCGGCATGCGAAAGCCGGGGGATGAGATCATCTGCTGGGACAATACAAGCAGGGAGCTCTTTAATTTTGTGCGGGCATTGTGTGTACCTGGTCCGATGGCATGTTCCTGGATTGGGGATGAGGAGATCCGTATCAATAAAGTCAGGATGGTGGAAGGGGCCAGGCCTTATATCAACATACCAGGCCAGATACTGGGAAGAAGCGAGGAAGGTTTTTATGTAAAGACAGGGGATACCTTTGTGGAAGTGACGGAGTATCATTTTAGCGGCAGGATAAAGGTTGGCGACAGGTTGACGGAAGAGAGGAGATAGATGGACAGGACATTGATCATAGCGGAGGCGGGGGTGAACCACAACGGCTCCCTTGAGACGGCCAGGGCTCTTGTGAGAGCGGCAAAAGAGTGCGGGGCGGACGTGGTAAAGTTTCAGACGATCCGTGTGGAAGGTCTGGTGTCAAAACACGCCGGGATGGCGGATTACCAGAGAAAAAATCTTGGAACGGATGGTTCCCAGAGGGATATGCTGAGAAAACTGGTGCTCAAAAAGGAGGACTTTTACACACTGGCGCATTATTGCAGGGAATTGGGGATTACGTTTCTTTCGACGCCCTTTGACATTGACAGCATCCGTCTGCTGGAGCCTTTGCAGGATATGTGGAAGATACCGTCGGGAGAGATCACCAACTATCCTTACCTGGTTGAAACAGCCAGAACAGGGAAACCGGTTATCTTGTCTACAGGGATGAGCACGCTTAAGGAGGTGGAGGACGCCGCAGAGGTTCTCAAAAGCTATGGGGCCGGCAGGATTACGCTTCTTCACTGTACAACGGAGTACCCGGCGCCGGTGGAGGAAGTGAATCTGCGGGCCATGATTGCCATGGGGGAGAAGCTGTGCTGCAGGGTGGGATATTCCGACCATACCACAGGTATGGAAATACCTGTTGCAGCAGTCGCCATGGGGGCATGTGTCATCGAGAAGCATTTTACCATGGACAGAAATATGCCCGGCCCTGACCACAAGGCAAGCCTGGAGCCGGAGGAACTGAAAGCTATGATAAGAGCCATAAGGAATGTGGAGAAAGCGTTAGGGGATGGGATCAAGGTTCCCGCAGAGTCGGAAAAGAAGAACATGGAAGTGTCCAGGAAGAGTATAGTGGCCAGGCGCGGGATCAGGAAGGGAGAGAGGTTCAGTCCGGATAACCTGACGACCAAAAGGCCCGGAAACGGGGTGAATCCCATGAGATGGAATGAGGTCATGGGAATGCGTGCCGTGCGGGATTTTGAGGAAGACGAGCTGATTGAACTGTAGAGGGGCTGAGATGGATATAGCAGAGATAACAAGACATCAGCTGGAGCATATGTTTCTTCTGACAGAGGAAGAAACATGCATTTTGAAACACGGGGGTATTTGCAGAGGCCGAAGAAAAGACAATCCAATCCCTCAGTGGTTTCACAAATAAATATTTTAATGGAAAAATCAACGCCTTTAACGGGGTTATGTACTGTAACTTTTTATATCAATTAAGCCGCGGTGTATATAGAGGTGGAAACACTGAACTTGCTGATAAACTATATTCCCTGAACCGGATGCTCCATGGGGTGGAATTGTTTTATGAGATCAGCCTTCCGGCACACTGGTCATGTGAACATCCGCTGGGGGCAGTTATGGGACGGGCGCAATATGGGGATTATTTTTTCTTTTATCAGGGCTGTACGGTAGGCGGATCGCGGCATCAGGGCAGATTGAGTTATCCGACAATAGGCAGTCATGTCATGATGTATTCCAACTCAAAAGTTTTGGGGCGCAGTCATATCGGTGATTACGTGACTCTTTCAGCTAACGCGTATGTCATCAATGAGGATATACCCGATAACTGCATGGTTTTTGGGCAGAGCCCTAATCTGATCATTAAAAAAAGGGTTCACGGATCAGACTGACCGGCAAAACAAGGAGATTAAAATGAAAAAGAAGATATGCGTGGTCACAGCAACCCGTGCCGAATACGGGCTTTTAAAACCCATCATCGAAAAATTGGCCGCCAGCTCTGCATTTCAGGTTCTGGTGGCGGTGACAGGAGCCCATCTGTCACCGGAGTTTGGTCTTACCTACCGTGAGATCGAAAGAGACGGCATTGTGATTCATAAAAAGATCGAGATGCTGTTAAGCTCCGACACTCCGGCAGCGATCTCCAAGAGCATGGGCCTGGCTCTCATCAGCTTTGGGGAATATTTCGCGGAGTCCGTGCCGGACGCGGTTCTTTTGCTGGGCGACCGGTACGAAACGCTGGCAGCAGCCTGTGCCGCCATGAACGAGGGAGTTCCCATCATCCATCTCCACGGCGGGGAAACCACGGAAGGGGCGGTGGATGAAGCGGTCCGCCATGCCGTTACCAAGATGAGCTATCTTCACATGGCCAGCACGGAGGCGTACCGCAGAAGGATCATCCAGATGGGCGAGGAGCCGGACCGGGTATTCTGCGTCGGGGCCATGGGGGTGGAGAATGCGCTGCATACAAAGCTGATGGAGAAAGGGGAGCTGGAAAAAGAGCTGCAGGTAAAGCTGGATGTTCCTTACGGTGTGGTGACGTTTCACCCGGTTACGCTGGAGAAGAACAGTGCCGGGAATCAGGCGGAGGAGCTTTTTGGAGCTTTGGAAGCATTTCCGGACTGGAAGTTTCTCATGACAAAAGCCAACGCGGATAAGGGCGGGAGAGTGATTAACCAGATGCTGGAGTCCTACGCCAGGCGCCATGACAACGTGAGGCTTTACGATTCCCTGGGGATGGTGCGGTATCTGTCCGCGGTGCGGTACAGCCGCATGGTCATCGGCAATTCGTCCAGCGGACTGATAGAAGCGCCCTCCTTTCATGTGGCTACGGTGAACATCGGGGACAGGCAGAAAGGCAGGATTCGGGCAGACAGCGTGATCGACTGTATCCCGGAAAAAACCGCTATTATTCAGGCGATGAAGCAGGCTGGGGAAGAACCGTTCAGGCAGAGACTTGCAGCGGCAGCCAATCCTTATGGGGACGGAAAGACTTCTGACCGGATCATCGCGATTCTGGAGGAAAAGCTGTGCGGGGTAGAGGTGGATTTGAAGAAACATTTTTATGATATCACATAGAGAGGCAGGTGAAGCAGCCATGAGAAATCTGGCAGTCATACCGGCAAGAAGCGGGTCAAAAGGGCTGAAAAACAAAAATATAAGATTGCTGGACGGAAAACCGCTGATGGCCTATACCATAGAGGCCGCCAGGGAAACCGGGATATTTGAGCGGGTTATGGTATCGACGGATTCGCCGGAGTATGCAGAGATTGCCAGGAATTGGGGAGCTGAGGTGCCTTTTTTGAGGAGTAAGGAGGCTTCGGGCGATGGAGCCGCTTCCTGGGACGTGGTGAAGGAGGTGCTGGATGGATATGAGGAAATAGGGCAGTATTTTGATGTGGTGTGCCTTCTCCAGCCCACATCGCCTCTGCGGACATGGAAAGACATTGAGGCCGCATACCACATATTTCGGGAGCGGTCTGCCATTGCCGTTATATCCGTATGCGAAGCGGAACATACACCGCTTTGGTACAATATGCTGCGGGAAGACAACAGCCTTGATGGATTTATCAGGCAGGAGCACAATGTAAGGAGGCAGGAGGCTAAACCATACTACCGCATTAACGGGGCGATCTATTTCGCGCTGGTTGAAGAACTGCGGACAGATGGCAATCTGTACAGAAAGGGGAGCTTTGCTTATATCATGGAGCAGGAAAGAAGTATTGATATTGATACAGAGCTGGATTTCCTGTATGCGGAATTGATCCACAGGAGACTGCGGGGGGGTATTTTAAGTAGATATCAGATGGTGCATAAAAATGCATATCCTCATATTGGGAGGTGTGCATGATATGAATGTTCTGGTAATCGGATTAGGATCCATGGGGAAGAGAAGGATCCGACTCTTACAGCAGTATGTAAGACAAGAAGGGCTTTCAGACCATGACTGGAAGATAATCGGACTGGACTTTAAGGAGGAAAGACGCACAGAGGCACAGCGGCTTTTCGGCATAGAGACATACGCCAGTTTCGAGAAGGCGGCTAAAGAACATGCCATAGACTGTGCGGTAATCTCCACCTCTCCGCTGTCCCACGCCTCCATTATTAATCAGTGTTTAAACCGGGGGCTTCACGTGTTTACGGAACTGAACCTGACAGACCAGGGCTATGAGGAGAACATGGCGCTGGCGAAAAAACAGGGAAAGGTGCTGTTTCTCTCCTCCACCTTTCTCTACCGCAGGGAAATCCGGTATATAAAGGAGAAGGCAAAGGACAGAATACAGGGAATGACGTACCGTTACCATATCGGCCAGTACCTTCCGGAGTGGCATCCATGGGAATCCTACAGGGAGTTTTTTGCAGGGCAGAAGATAACGAACGGGTGCAGGGAGATATTCGCCATAGAGCTTCCATGGCTTTTGGATGCGTTCGGGGACGTGGAAGCCGTGGAGGCGGTTCACGGAAAGCTGTCGGGTCTGGATATTGATTATGACGACACCTACCAGGTCCTTCTGAAACATAAGTCCGGCGTCATAGGGACGCTGGCCGTGGATGTGGTGACCCCCAGGGCCGGCCGTGAGTTTGAACTGTGGGGAGAAGGTTTCTATCTGGAATGGAGAGGAACTCCGGATTCTTTAAGGCTGTACAATCGAGATACAGGAGAACTTAAGCCGGTACATCTGTATGAATATGTAGAGCACACAGAGGGATACGGCCGGTTTGTGGTGGAAAACGCCTACTATGAGGAGCTTGCGGAGTACATTGACGCGGTGAAGGGGAAAAAGAAGCCCAGGCATACCTTTGAGAGGGACCGGAAAATATTGTCGCTGATTGACAGGATTGAGGAGTGAGAGATGAAAGTCTGTTTTATGGGCCTTGGCTCTATTGCGGCCAGGCATATAAAAAATCTGCATAGCCTTTACGGGCCGGATATGGAGATCGATGTGGTGAGAAGCGGAAAGGGGAAGCCGGCAGATGAGAGCCTGGAGAAGCGGATCGCCCATGTATATCAAAAGGAAGATGCCATTCCCGGAGACTATGATGTGATCTTTATCACCAATCCCACCAAACTGCATTACACCACGCTTAAAGAGATGCACGATCACGGCAGGCATTTCTTTATTGAGAAGCCGGTGTTTGAGACCGGGGAGGAGGACATAGAAAAACTGGGGCTTAGAAAAGACAGCGTTTACTATGTGGCCTGCCCTTTGCGATATACCAATGTGATCCAGTATCTGAAACGGGAGATTGACTTTTCACAGATCTATTCCATGCGGTGCATTTCATCCAGCTATCTGCCCCAGTGGCGGCCGGGAGTGGATTACCGGAATACATACAGTGCCAAAAGGGCGCTGGGAGGCGGGGTGGCCATAGACCTGATTCATGAGTGGGATTATATCTGCCATCTGATTGGAAGGCCCATGAAAGTCAGCAGCTTTATGGGAAAAAAGTCGCATCTGGAGATCGACAGCGATGATGTGGCTGTCTACATAGCGGAGTACGGGGATAAGATGGTGGAGGTGCATCTGGATTACTTCGGCAGGGTTCCGGTGAGAAAGATCGAACTGTACGGCCGCAGCCAGGTGATAGAAGCGGATCTGCTGGAGCAGAAGATAACCCACAGGACCACAGGAGAATGTGTAGATCTTAGTGAGGATCGGGATTCTTACCAGAAGAAAGAGCTGATTCATTTTTTCAGGATCGTAAACGGTGAGATACCCAATGACAATACGATCCAGGACGGATGCCGGACCTTGAGGATAGCAGGGGGAGGACTTGAATGAATATCTTGTTTACCATATGCGGGCGCGGAGGCTCCAAAGGGCTTAAGAATAAGAACCTGAAAAAGATGAACGGAGTACCGCTGGTGTATTATACCCTGGCAGTAATCAGGCTGTACCAGGAGGCCCACCCGTGGAATGCGGTGAAGGTGGCGGTCAATACGGACAGCCAGGAACTGTTTGAGACCATCCGCAGCCAGAAGGCGGTTTTCGACATACAGGAGGTTGAGCGGAAAGGGGCGCTGGCCGGGGACCGGGCGGCCAAGGTGGACGTTATAAAAGACACCTATCTCAAATGCAGAAACCAGGTGGCGTTTGATGTTGTAGTGGACCTGGACATCACATCCCCCATGAGACGGCTGAAAGACGTGGAGGAGGCCGTCAGAGCGCTGAAAGAGGATGCGGGATGCGATCTGGTGTTCAGCGTGGTGCCGGCCAGGAGAAGTCCATACTTTAACATGGTTGAAAAGCGGCAGGCGTATTACAGGAAAATATGTCCGTCCCGGTATACGGCGAGACAGCAGGCGCCCAAAGCCTATGAGCTGAACGCCAGTATCTATGCCTATAATCCTGAATTTTTGGAGCGTGAGATTGAGAAAACAATCCTGGACTATAACTGCGGGATTGTTGAGATGCCGGATTATCTTGTTTTGGATATAGATTCGGAGGAGGACTTTCGGCGGATGTCCATGCTGATGGAGTACTTTGGACAGGAGGACAGGGAGCTGGCCAGGGTTATGGAACTGGCAGGAAATTTATAGGAGAGTGATTATGAAGAAACTGTTTATCGCTATGTACCACTACACAAGGGATCTGTCCCACAGCCGATATCCAAAGATCAAAGGCCTTGACTATAAGCTGTTTGAGCGGCAGCTTCTGTTCTTTAAAGAGAACTTCCATGTAGTTACAATGGAAGAGGTGCTGGCTGTTTTGGATAACGGGGGGGTGCTTCCCGATAATGCGCTTCTTCTGACGTTTGACGACGGTTACATCGATAACTTTACAGTGGCTCTGCCGCTGCTGCGGAAATATGGGATGCAGGGCAGCTTTTTTATTCCGGGAAAAACGTTTACAGAGGATGTGCTGCTGGATGTGAACAAAATACATTTTATCCTGGCATCGGCTCCGGAGAAAGCATTAAAAGACGATCTGCTGCAGCTGTTAAACCAGCGCAGAGGCGGAGCCGTTTTTCCGTCAAACGAAGAGCTGTATGAACAATACGCCATACCAAACCGCTTTGACAGCGGCGATGTGGTCTTTGTGAAACGTGTTCTGCAGACAGCCATTCCGGAAGAGATCCGTTCGGAGATAGCCAGCGCGCTGTTTAAGAAATATGTGGGACTGTCTGAACGGGATTTTTCCAGGGAGCTGTACATGAACCGGGATCAGATACGATGTCTTAAGGAAAACGGGATGTTTATCGGGCTCCATGGATACGACCACTACTGGCTGGGGAACTTAAGCCGCAGCGCGATGGAGCGGGATACGGAGCGGGCCCTTGAGGTTATGGATGAATTTATAGACCGGGACGGATGGGTGATGAATTATCCCTATGGAAACTATAATGAAGGCGTTTTGGAGTACATAGCAGGCCGGGGATGCAGGATGGGGCTGACCACCGAGGTGTGTGCGGCAGACCTGGAAGGAGATGACCGGTATCGGCTTCCGCGGCTGGACTGCAATGACTTTCCACCTAAAAGCAATCAGTATCTTCAGTGGATTGGCAGAAATCAGAAAGAACAAAAGGATTGAGAATGGATATGGAAACTAAGATAACGATCCGATTTGCAGCATATGAGGATATTCCCGCAATCATGAAGTTTATTGACACCTACTGGAAAAAAGGGCACATCATGGCGCGGGACAGAAAACTGTTTGAATTCCAGCATTTATGGAAAAAGGAAGTATCGTTTGTTGTGGCGGAAGAAGACGGACAGATCAAAGGATTGCTGGGCTTCATTCCTTATGATGACCACAGCCGGGACGTTACGCTGGCCATATGGAAGACCTTGAAAACCAGCGATACCATGCTTGGCATTCATATCCTGGAGTTTCTCCGTAAAAACGGAGACATTAAGTCCATATCCGCGCCGGGGATCAATGCCAGGACTGTGAGCATCTATCAATTTCTGGGAATGCGCACAGGCTGCATGAACCACTGGTACAGGCTGCGGGAAAGCGGCGGTTACAACATTGCCCATATCACGGACCCTGCAGTCCCCAAGTATGCAGAAGAGGCCAGGCTGGAGATAAGCCCGATTTTGGGACTTGAGAACGATTCCGGATTTGATTTAGCCCAGTGTTTAAAGCGGGCCGGGCAGACATATAAGAGTCTGGATTTTATAGACAGAAGATACTTTTCCCATCCTGTCTTTGACTACATTAAATACGGGGTAAAACTGGGAGAGCA
>Ga0224746_10102_pt1 | contig 15145 bp, 17 predicted proteins | sample LIM_F_Water_Bulk_FD_183000 | JGI IMG/M metagenome (GOLD analysis project Ga0224746, IMG submission 183000) | Enriched cells from gastrointestinal tract of the lab mouse from Pacific Northwest National Laboratory (PNNL), Richland, Washington... | ecosystem: Host-associated > Mammals > Digestive... | reverse complement strand
GTAGTTACAGATAAATGTACTTATTATTACCGAGTCAACCCTGAAAGCATATCTGCCACTTGGTTTTCCCACAAGCAGATGGACCTTTTAAAAGTGTGGAAACATGTGGTAGCATTATGTAAAGTATCATCTGAAAAAGATTGGGCATATTATGCCAGAATAAATTATTACAGAGCCCACTTTGGCCTTTTATGCAGGCTTTTGCTAAACCCGCAAAGCGATGACGTAAAATATAAAAGGGAGCAACAATATCTGTTATATCATCTGAAGATTTATTATTGGGAGCTTATAAAAGCTCCTATTTGTTTGAAACGAAAAATACTTGTCACAATATTATGTGTGGATTATGAAATGGCTAAAAAAATATTTCGCCTATTTCACTTCAAAAATCACAGGAGATAATATGGCATACAAATTTTTTTATATTGGTGATTTTAAAAGTAATAACGGCCCTGGCATTGCTAATCGAAATTTAAAAAGAGGTATTAAACAAGCCATGATGGAACATCCGGGTTCTTATAAGGTTTATTTCTCCAGAAGAAGTTGCCTTCCATCACGGATTTGGGAAATGATTCAATATATCGCCTGGTCGGATTTTGTATGCATCTGTAATTATACCCGATTACACCTTTTCGCCGCATGGCTTGCAAAAAAAATGAAAAAAAAATGTATCTATCGGTTGCATGGTTATGCTACTTATGAAAGCCAGGTCAATCATCCCAATATGGATAAAAAATCATGGAACAGGGTTCACAGGCAAGAATCCTTTTTGTTTAAACATATGGATAAAATTATTTGTGTTTCCAAAATATCAAAAGACTATATGGTAGGGCAAGAACCCCTTTACGCCAATAAATTTCATTATTGCTACAATGCTGTCAATTATCAAAAAATAGAGAATTTAATTGGGGTAAAAAAGAATTCCGGAAAAGATAAATGTCTTATCCTTTCTGTAGGAGGCGGTATGCCTCAAAAAAATAACCTAACAGTAGCTAAGGGGATTCAAATATTACAAAGAAAGCATCCGGAAATATCGTTTGAATATACGATTGTGGGCGCTGCCTATACACAAAAAGATGCCCTCTGCCATTATAGCTTTGTCAAATATTACGACCATCTCCACCATAAACAGCTCCTGGAAAAAATGAAGGAATCTGATATTTATATTCAGGACAGCACTTTTGATACCTTTAATTTATCAGCGATAGAAGCCCTAATGTGCGGATGTAGTTTACTTTTGTCAAAAAACATTGGAGCTTTAGGAATATTTGAAAATATTTCTTCCAGGAACATTATTTATAGCGTAAAAGATGCAGAAGAAATATCTGAAAAAATATGGAGTATTTATATATGCCCCAATTATAGTGAGCTGAAACAGGCAATCAAGTATCAATTGATTGATACACAAATGGTAGCAGAGCGATTTATAGAATTATGTATTCAATAGAAATAGGGTTTAAAATTATTATGAAATCATACCGAATGAATCAATCCAATATCCTGATTCTAATTGCTATAGTATTAAATCTGTTAATGTTTGTCGATTTGCGCCTGTTTAATGTATTGTGGAAATGGTGCCCTTATATTAATTTGATATTTATGGCTTGGTGGGGTTTACATGAAAATTTCAGGCGGATGAGGGAAGGAAAGTTTTTATTCTTGTGCTGCCTATTCTCTTATCTATTTCTGGCATCACTATTAAATAAAAGCAGTTTAGGGGCACTGTGTGCCTTTTTAACAATCTTTTCTGTTGTTTTATTTTTTTCCAAACAGCCTTTTTCGCCTTTATTTTTTAAAGGCTTATCTGGGATAAGCTTGTGTATCCTTTGTTGGTATTTTATTCATGCCAAATCATATTATTCTTTATTTAAGGCGGATGAATCCCATGCAATGAATCCTAATTCTATTGGCATGATTACTTTTATCCTCTATGCATGGCTTAATACTTATCTTTCTCGAGATAATGTTAAAAGTAAAAAGATAGCAAAACTCTGTTTGTTTTTTGCCTGTATATATATTGAATTGTCATTGAAATGCCGTTCCAGTTTGATTATCCTGATTTTTTATACCCTTCTGTTTTGGTTTATGCCAAAAAAATTTTGGACCAGTAAAATAAGGGTATCGCTTTTAACAATAACGATTTTTTTGGGCGGTTTTATATTTCCTCTTTACTATGTCAGGCTTTCCAAAAATATTGATTTATCAATTTGGATTTACAATTTAACTGGTAAATATCTGTTTACGGGCCGTGAGCTTATATGGGGAAGATTTTTTAAAATTTTAGCGCAGGACTGGTTATCAATATGGGTTGGCCCCGGGTCTAACATGGAATATGCAGTTGGCCAAGGTTTTTCACTACATAACAGCTATCTGGGTATTACATTGAATTATGGGATTTTAGGTTTTACATTTTTGGCTTCTTTCATTATCTATAAAATTTATCACTTATGCAGCAAAGAGATATCAAACAGCCAAATAAGTTTACTCATAGCCTACCTTTCTATTTTAATCCTGTCTTATTCAGAAGTAGTGCTTCAGACAACGTATATAACCGTTTTAGTAAATATGCTCCTGGGCCTTTTTAATAACCCGTCTTTTCATAAATAAATGGAATAATAAAATTTCATTATAGTATAGGAGCGTTTTATGTCGCTTAGCATTCGAAAATGGAAATTATATGTAAAAATGTATTATCAATATATTTTATCCTATAAAGGGGCTCAACAGGCAACATTTCTTGATGATAATACATGCCTTGATTTTATCATACAAAACCAAAAATCATTTATACGGTTTGGCGATGGGGAATTTGACATTTTAGAAGGGAAGTCCATCCATTATCAGAAATTTTCGGTAGAATTGAGGGAGAGATTAGATCAAATCCTAACCGAATATGTGGAGTCTGGGACATCTGCCCCCTATTTTATCGGAATGCCTGCTTTTTATTTGAATCAAAGCGGTAAATTCATGTGGCATTCTCGTTTGCTCTTGTCATGTTGGTCCCATACACGCTATTATTTCCTTAAATATTATGATAAAAAAGTGAAATATGGAGATGCATTCCTGTTTAGTGAAGGCAGGGAACCAAATTATAAACGGTTATGGGACAATGCCCATTTAGGGCAAGTAATTTTCGTGCATAATAAAAAACAATATGCCGAACATTTTGAGAAGCAATATGGCATTTCAACTACTTTCATAGAAATCCCTTCCCATAATGCATTTACGCAGATGGATCAAATATTAATCAAGATTATGGCCAGTTTGAGATCTAAGGATAAGAAGTCGATGGTAATCTTATCTGCCGGGCCTTGCGGCAAAGTTTTGGCCTATGAATTATCCAAAAAAGGGGTCTGGGCAGTAGACACCGGGCACTGCTGGGATCAACCACTATTCAATATGTCAGGGGATTAAAATTAGAATGGGGAATAAAATCAAAATAACCGTGTTTACTCCTGTGTATAACCGAGGGTACTGTGTGGGAAATGTTTATGAATCCTTATTAAGGCAAACCTTTAAAAATTTTGAATGGTTAGTGATTGATGATGGTTCCATAGACAATACACAAGAAGTAATACGAAATTGTATTTCAGAAAATAAAATTAGAATTCGGTACATTTATCAGAAAAACGGAGGCCAACATAGGGCATTAAACAGGGCCATTCAACTGGCAGAAGGCCAATTACTTATGATTGTGGATTCGGATGACGATTTACGGGAGGATGCATTACAATGGATTGACCATTATGAACAATCGTTACATGGAAAAAAGGGGTTTGCCGGCGTTTCAGGCCTTCGATGCAATCGGGATGGGGCAATCATAGGGACTGCCTGGCCGGATAGACGGATCTCTTATATGGATATCACGAATATAGAACGATATAAAAAAAATATATTGTTGGGCGATAAAGCAGAAGCGTATTATTTGAACGTGTTACAGAGGTTTTATCCAATCCCTGAATTTGAAGGGGAGAATGATGTAGAAAAAGGGGTTTTGTGGAATCGGATTGCAAACGCCGGCCTTAAAATCCGGTGGTTTTGTCAGGCAATCTACAATTGTGAATATTTAGAAGACGGTATGTCTACAAATATATTTGCTAATTATTACAAAAATTTTAACGGATATTCGCTCTATATTCGTGAGTTTTTGAAATACGATATAGGCTTGCTTCGAAAAATAAAAACAGCTATCGTATATTGTGAAACTGCCCGAAAAAGGAAGTATTCCGTGGTACAAATAAAAAAGTATTTAGACATCCCGATATATTTCGCATTTGCTGCCTATCTGTTTAGTTTTTTTTCACCTCTTCGCTTTCGTTTTAAAACCACTTAATATATTGGAGAAAAAATGAATATCATATTATATGCAAATGGGACCAGTGAAAACCATGGCTGTGAAGCCATAACCTATTCCACAGAAAATATACTGCGGGGACTCTATCAACAGCTCTATTGCACCACCACTAACCTAAAATATGAAAAAAATTTACCGCAAAATTGCCATTGGATCGAATATTCTTATTTTCGGAAACCGACCATCTTGAATAGGCTTATCTCAAAAATCGAACGGACAACCCTTCACTCCAATCGCTTTATGTCATGTAATCCCTGGCTGGAACATGTGTATTCCGCATTTTCCAACTGCCAGATTGCCCTTTCTGTTGGTGGTGATAATTATTGCAACGGCTCTTATGGATGGTTATATCAACTGCATAACAAGGCTATAGAAAGTGGCCTGAAAACCGTATTATGGGGATGCTCTGTAGATAAACACTGTATTGACGATAATTTAATGCGAATTGATCCCGGGAAAATATAAAAACATGCCCTTTTTTGGGAACAACAGCCTTTCCTCTATTCCTTGCCCGTTTAATATTTGAGCATGCGACGTCTGCCCGGTAATGTAAAAGCAATTGATACAGGTCTTCATACATTTGTAGGTCTACCCAATCATCGCTATCAACAAATCCAATATATTTCCCTGTTGCCACTTGTAAGCCGGCATTCCTTGCTGAGCTAAGGCCCCCATTATTTTTATGGATCACGGTTATCCTCCTGTCCGTTTTTGCGTACTCGTCACAAATCCGGCCGGAAGAGTCTGTTGAGCCATCGTCTACCAAAATGATTTCTAAATATTTATACGTTTGCCGGGTGATAGAAAAAAGGCATTGCCTTAAATATTTTTCTACATTATATACAGGAATAATAATGCTGATTTTATCCATAATTATCGGTTGGCCTTTAGCCTTGTAAATAATTTAACATACTTTGTTTTAACGAAGGTAATAATGGAGGCTTCCCATAAAATAACCTCCGGAACCCCCCATCGGATGGAAAGGTATAGCAGCTTCATGTAAAACGAGCCGGGGACGGCGTATTTTATGCACCGGCCAACCCGCCGGTTCGTCAGCATCCGTTCCACCTGCCCCCTTTTTTCCCTTTTTGTTAGGGTGCAGCTGGGGTTTGTCAGGTTTTCAAAACACCCAACCAGCCGGTCAAGGTACCTGCGGGCAACCATCTCCTGGCTGGCCTTGTCCCGTACCCCCCAGTACCGGTACAGCCCCAGCATCCATCCATGCTCCTCTTCCCGCTTTTCATACATCTGCGGCACGTATTTCGCCGTCTCGGAATCGGCCCTCGCGCGCAGGAAGTGGTAGTACTGCTTTGACGTAACCGCCACCCGCCCTATATCGCGCACCACGCTTAGGTTAAAGGGGAAGTCGTCCCAGAAGGTATTGGGGAAATACAGGCCCTCCCCCTTAATATAGCTTAACAGGTACAGTTTGTTCCACGGCGTATACAGCATATTTTGGTCGAACAGCCTATAGGCGCTTTCCCGGAACTCCCTTTTAGACGTATAGAGCCTGTCTTCCGGGGCATAGTTTAAAGACATGGATTTACCGCCTTTATAATAGGTGTCGATATAGAAGCCCGCAATTACCAGCTGGGCCTGGCTTTCTTCCGCAAGTGCGTACATCTCTTCCAGCATGGTGCTTTCGGCCCAGTCGTCGGAGTCGAAGAAGAACACGTACTTGCCCCGTGCCATATCCAGCGCCAGGTTGCGCGCGCTGGGGGCCCCGCCGTTTTCCTTGTGTATTACGCGGATGCGCGGGTCGGCCCCCGCATAGCGGTCACAGACCTGCCCGCTGCGGTCTGGGGACCCGTCGTCCACAATGATCAGCTCAAAGTCCCCCATGGTCTGGTTTAAAACGCTTTCGACCGCCCTCCCTACATATCGCTCTACCCGGTATACGGGCATAATGACGCTCACTTTGGCCTGCCATTCCATCTGCCTGCCCCCCTTATACTTTATTTTGCTTGGCCTGTGCAGAATGGGTAACCGCGGCGCTTGCCTCCTCGGCAAAGCCCTCGGTGCTTTCCTTCATGAACAGTACCTTTATGGTCTTAAAAATGATCCCCACGTCTAGCAGCAGGGAATAGTCCTGTATGTACATCAGGTCCATCTTCAGCTTGTCGTAGGGCGTGGTGTTGTACTTGCCATACACCTGCGCATACCCCGTAAGCCCGCCCTTGACCTTCATCCGGTAGGAAAATTCCGGTATCTGCCGCGTGTACAGGGCCACGTGCTCCACCCGCTCCGGCCTGGGGCCCACAATGCTCATGTCGCCTTTCAGGATGTTGAAGACCTGGGGGAGCTCGTCGACCCTGGTGGCCCGGATAAGCCGGCCCACGGGGGTGACCCTGGGATCCTGGCTTGTCGCAGGCACCGGGGCCCCGCCCTTCTCGGCGTCCACAACCATGCTCCGAAATTTATACATGGCAAACACCCTGCCGCCCTCCGTACACCGGTCCTGGAGGAAGAACACCGGGCCGCCGTCGTACAGCTTTACCGCTATGGCCGTTGCCAGGAACACCGGGGAAAGCAGGGCAAGGGCCGCTGCCGACAGCACGATGTCCATCGCCCGTTTGGCAATGCGCTGCTCGAACGGGAGTCCGTTGTTGCGCGACAGGAGGAGGGGCGTGTCGAACAGGTGCAAGCTTTCGGAGCTCCGGATCAAGATGTCGGAAAGCTTGGGCGTGGAGTAGGTCCGGATAGATTCCCCATAGCAGTATTTCAGGATCACATTGCGCATCTGCGACGGGATGTCGCAGATGACGACCCCTTCATAGCGCCTGGCCTCCTCCCGGATAGCCTCCCAGCCAGCCGAAATGTGCATGGCCCCCCCGACCTTCAGCCGGTCGCCCCTTGCATGGATCTTCCCCATAAGGCCGGCCGCCGGGCGGTCGCCGTAGATAAGCAGCACACGCCGGGGCGGGTACAGGCGGCGGTAGGCCCTGGTGGAGAGGGCGCCCCAGATGCAGATAAGGAGGAACTCCGCCAGGGATAGGTACAGCAGGGGCGCCGCCGTCTGGAAGCGCTTGGTGAGCAGGGTGATCTGCAGGTAGATCAGGGCGTTGGCAGACACGCATGCCAGCGTTTGGGAGCAGATCATGTTCCAGGTCTTCAGGTAGCCGACCTTCAGTCCACCATACAGGGCGTTGAACAGGAGCAGGAGGATCCCATACACCGCTGCCATAAGCCAATGGCCTGTGCGGTTGTACGGCACTTCCATAAGCCGGTTATAATAGTTCAGCCACACATGCCAGTATAGGCCTGTTTCCAGGGAGAGCACGGCGATGCAGAAGGCAAAGCGCACCATCCGTTTGTATTGTTCATAGTTTTTCATCTGAAGGCCAGCCCCTTTCAATGGCAGGATGGCCCCCGGCATTGCCCCAGGGGGGGCCTGCCCGGGGGGCAATGCTTCCGATAACCGCCCTTATAGGAAGGAAATTATAAAGTGGGGGATAATAGCAAAAATTAGTTTAATTAAATATCATAGTGGGGGATTTTTATGAAATATTTGTATTTTTAATAGAAATAAGATAAGTAATCCCAATTTTCTTTTATTTTAGCTTTATCATCTGTTATAGGCTTATCCTGGCTGCAATATAGAATAGCCCCATGGGATTTCATGAATATTTATACTAAAAAAGGGCAAAACCAGAAACACTGGCCCTGCCCATTTATGTGTAATTATATTCAATATTTGATTTCCATTTTTACAAAACTTAATAGAGGCCCATGCTCCTTTTGGCACCTTTTGAAAAAATACCCCTTTTCTCATTTGGAAACTTACTTAGCTGCCTTCTCCCTCATCTGATTGCCGATTTCTACACAAAGGCTTAAAAACAATAAAAAGTAGAAATTAATCCCGCGGGTTACATACAGCGACGGCATAAGATACCCACCGGTAAAAACCTTGCTAAATATGCGGCAATACACCAATTCCGTAATCCCTTGGGCCCCAGGGAGGGGAAGCATGTCCACCGTAATATAGACGGCTGCCTGCAAAAGCATAATCGTCATAAAACCCACCCCTTGCAAGGAAAACCCCTGGTATACCAAAACAGTCAGGTAAAAAACGCTAAACCTCTGAATCACCGCAATGGCAGTCATTAAGGCCATCCTGCCTTTATGTAATATCAAATAACGCTCTGCATTTCTGTACCCTTCAATAAAATGACCGATTTTTTCCTTCCGCCTATCCGAATATTTTAATACTCTGAATCGGACCAAAAGCCCTTCTATCCCTTCTATCAGGGCTTTCATCTGGTCAGGCATCATCATAGCGGCAAGCAGGACGATAACCAGGCCTGTATTAAGGGCCAAACCCAAAAAGTACAGGCCGAAATATTTTTGCAGATACCCTTTTAGCGGGATATACCAAAATATTGTCATACAAATCCCAATCATCACTAAAACAAATTTATAGAGCAAAGCCACGGTCATTAAAGCCACCGAACTGCCAGATAGCGAGTTTCCGTCTTGATTCATATAATACAGCTGCATAGGCTGCCCGCCAGAAGCAGACGGAGTAATGCTGGAATAAAAAAACCCGATAAAAGAATAGGAGATGCATCTTAAAAACCCGCTTTTACTATCACCCATAGATTTTAACAGATACCATAATAGTCCACCTTCTATACAAACAAAAAACAAAGCTGTCAAAATCGCCATTAGAAAATAGGCGGCAGACATGTGGCCTAACGCTTCCCATATCTGAAATAAATCCTGTCCCCTTAATACCGCATAAAAGGTTAAAATCATTATGATAATAAAAACAATCACATGAATAATCCCTTTTCTGCCGGTTTTCTTATCTTTTATGTCCATACAAGCCTCCTGCGCCTCATTTGATCTTTACTTTCCTTTTTCCCTCCCTGCTTTTTGAAGCAACTTTGTCCGCCACGCCCATAATGCACTTAACAAAAATACTGCAATTACACTGCAGCCAAAAATAGCAGCAATCCGCAAAGCCGTATCCATAAAAAACGGCTCCGGCACAATGTTAATTAACAAGTCTGTCCTAGGGTCTAAAATCCACAGGTCGTTATTAAAAAATATTTTGTGGAAAACCACAAAGTATTTCGAAAAATCAGAGGATACCACCATAGCTATAAGCACTGATACAGCAAAAAATAATGTGGTACCGATACAAACCATCCGTGGCAAAACCTGCCCGATCTTTACCCTCATAAGCAAGAACAAAAGGATTACCATTATCATCAGCAGCATACAGCCTTGGCGGATGGCCAGGGCACCTAAAAACAGCCCCCTTACATCTTCCATGTGGGCAATTTCCCTTTCATTGAAAAATTCCCTTTCCTGCCCTCCTACAATTGTGGGGACATGCAAATCCTCCCGGTCCCCGCGCAAATAAGCCATCATTTCATCTGTAACTTCCAGCAAGTCATCCATCTCCATCGGGACATTGTCCAAAACCTGGTGTTTCCTGTATTCTTTTTCATAATAGCCCGGCATCCAATAAGTGACCGCTTCCACAGAAGTAATAAGTAAAGTTATCACAAGGGAAAAGGCCCACAAAACACCCAAGAAATTGTGTAAAACCTTCATAAGAATTAATCCTCACTTTTAATATTTCCTCTATTTTAGACGTTATATGGCAAATTGTCCATAGGTTATTATGGTTTGCCGTTGCAGCAATTCTGGCCTTCATTGGCAATTGACAAAAACAAACCATACCTATATACTATATCCTTATACAGAAGAAATTTTTAAATGCATCCTTGTCCAACTATTTCCCATACTTGTTTATGGGCTTACGTACGGAGAAATGCCATGTCAGAAACCATCAATATATTTTTAATAATAGAGCTGATCGGAACGGTTGCTTTCGCCTGTTCGGGGGCAATGGTAGCTGTCCAGAAACAGCTGGATTTGTTAGGGGTCATTGTGCTTGGCGTGACCACTGCCGTAGGAGGGGGGATGTTGCGGGACTTGCTTATTGGCATACACCCGCCTATACTGTTTGTGAAACCGGTTTACGTATTGACTGCTTTTCTCGCCGTATTGGTGCTTTTCACTATTATACGTTTTTCCCGGATAACCCTGGAAGTGCTGAAGTCGGAAACCTATGAAAGGGCAATGAATTTGATGGACGCTATCGGGCTGGGCGCGTTTACCGTAACCGGTATTGATACAGCCGTAGAAGCCGGCCTGGGTGATTACCGGTTTTTGATCATTTTCCTCGGAAGCATAACCGGAGTAGGCGGAGGTGTTTTGCGGGACATTATGGCTGGGCAAACGCCGGCAATATTAAAAAAACATATTTATGCCTGTGCTTCCATTGCCGGGGCTGTATCTTACACATTGCTGATGGGTATTATCGGCCATAATCTGGCCATGGTCATTAGCGCAGTGCTGGTGGTAACGATCCGGATACTGGCAAGGCGTTATAAATGGAACTTGCCCACTGCCATGTAAAAATTCATGGATTAGGAGATTTTTTAAATTATGGACGTTTTCACATTGTTTGACCAAAACTTCCTGTTATGGATCCAGTCCCTTCGGCAGGATTGGATGACCCCGTTTTGGAAAGCAGTAACCTTTTTGGGAAATGCAGGGTGGTTCTGGATTCTATTGGCCTTACTGCTCCTTTTCTGGAAACAGACGCGCAAAACAGGCATGGCCGCTTTGTTGGCCCTAATGGTCGGCGCGCTCATTACCAATGTCTGGATCAAACCTGCCGTAGCACGTCCCCGGCCATACGATGTGGTAGAAGGGCTTGTGGCGCTTCTCGGGCCCCAAATGGATTATTCTTTCCCTTCCGGCCATTCCTGTGCCGCTTTTGCAGCGGCGATGGTTTGTTGGCGTATGCTGCCGCATAAATATGGCCTGCCCCTGCTGGTCCTGGCCGGATTGCTTGCCTTTTCCCGCCTTTACTTAGGGGTACATTATCCCAGTGACGTAGCCGGCGGCATATTGATTGGCCTGGCTTCCGGATGGGTGGCATGCCGGATAATGTCCTTTCAAAAGCATCAAGAAAAAATGGCGGAAAAACAATGACCCGGTATGGAACTTTCCTTCCGGCTTTTGTTTTCCCGCCGTATACGGCGCTTCTTTATTCCCTTATCAGATATTCACTGGCCACATAGGCTTCCTTTCCATTGTACATGATGACAGCCCATTCTTCATCGTGTTTCCTTACATATTCCACCACAGTACCCCGGTCCAGCATCCCGATCCTCCCCTCGTTGGTATTCGGCTGAGGCCGTACATTTAATTCTGTAGATGCTTTATAAACAGTGCCGGCAGGTTCCCCGGCTGTAGTAGGCATCGGTTCTGTTTCCCCGCCATTTCCGTCTGTAGTAGCAGGCGGGGTAGTAGGCGTAGCTACCATGTCCGAAGATGTGGGGAGCAGTTCTGTACTGGTTTCCCTTGCCAAAGATTCCTTGTCGTCTGAGTCCGGTTTTATTACCCGAATTACTAAAAACAGCAAAACAATACAAAGGGCAGGGATCAAAAGCTTCCATAAGTCAAAAACCGTGAATACCGGACGTTTTTTCTTTCCGGGGCGCTTACGGCCATAATTACGGTTCCTGGCAGGCGCCCGGCGGACATTTTGCCGCGTACTTGGCCGGCCTCCGGATTGGTAAGCATCTGTAAAGCCATACATTTCCTGAGAAAGTAGGCGGTAAGCCTGATTGGCGCTGTGTGCCGATTTATTCCCTTCATGGGCCGCTTTATTGCCGATAATCCGTATTTTATGGTAATGTTCACAAGTGGTCCTGCTTATGCGCCGGTTTTGGTACAGGGCATCAATTGTACTTTTCAAATCGCCATTGTTGGGGATATTGTCGCGTTCCGCCAACAGTTTTACCATAAATTCCAATGTTTGACGTGCCTTCATCATGGCGCCGTTATAATCTTTTTGCCCGATCAGCCGTTCTGTATCTTTGACTCCTACCTGTATTCGCCTCCAACGGTTGTTGTCCCCAGTACTCACTATTGCCTCCTCCTTTGTGTGCTGTCAAAAACAGTTCCCGGTATTTATCAATATTATACTACACAACGTCAAATTCTGCACGAAAAAATTTGTAGCGCCCTGCCAAGGCCAAATGCCTCGCCCTTTGGTAAAGAAACCCTTGCAAACCATTTCGGGCTCTGGTAAAATACAAATAAATTTTAACCATTTCGGGAGGGTTGACAACATGCGATTACGCCATATTCCTGGCTCTGAAGAAGCCATTGCCTCCAGCCCCTATGTAATCAGCCAACCGGAACAATACAAAGGGCGTTTTCGGGAACTTTTTGGCAACGGGCATCCCCTCGAGGTAGAAATTGGCATGGGCAAAGGAAAATTTATTATGGAATTAGCCGAACGCTGCCCCCGGATCAATTTCATCGGGATTGAACGTTATCCCAGCGTACTGTTACATGCTATCAAAAAAAGGGAAAAAATGGATTTGGCAAACATCCATTTTCTCTGCCTTGATGCAAAATCCTTAACAGAAATATTTTCACCGGGGGAGGTAAACCGCATTTACCTGAATTTTTCCGACCCCTGGCCGAAAGACCGCCATGCCAAAAGGCGCCTGACTTCTCCGGAATTTATGAAAATTTACGGACAAATTTTGGCAAAAGACGGTACCCTGGAATTTAAAACCGACAACCAGGGGCTTTTTGCCTATTCGCTGCTTTCTATCCCGGAATCCGGATGGAAAATCGCCGCTTACACGAAAGACCTCCATCACAGCCCTATGGCCGAAGGCAATGTGATGACCGAGTACGAAACAAAATTTTCCTCTTTGGGCAATCCCATCTGCAAGCTAATAGCAAGCCGATAATCCGCATATACTAAGGAAAAGGCTCAATTGTGGGAAGCAAAATGGATTTTAAAACAAAAATCACACAGAATTTACGCAGTTCTACCAGTGATAAGGAAGCATTAAACCGGCAAATACTAAAATGGCATAAAAGTTTGAAAGAAGTAGAAAAAATAATAAATAAAGCGAAAAAAAAGTAGCAAAAAAGGAATAAACCAAAAAGAAAGGAGAATAATCTTAATGGAAAAAATATTTACAACCGAAAATTTCGAAATGGAGGTATTAAAATCGGATAAGCCAGTCCTGGTAGATTTCTATGCAGATTGGTGCGGTCCTTGTAAAATGATGGCCCCGCTAATTGAAAAAATGGCAGAAGAATTTTCGGATTCTGCCGTCATTGGCAAGTTAAATGTTGACGACAATGAAGAAATCGCAATGAAATATCAGGTGATGAACATCCCGACTTTAATTTTATTTAAAAACGGCGCTGCCGTGAACCGTCTGGTTGGCGTCCAGTCCCGTGAAATACTGGAAAAATTATTGCGGTAAACAGTTGCCAGATATTGTGAATAACCCGGATGCCCTTTCCCCCTGCCCGGCTAAAAACTGCCTCAGGGAGGAAAGCGCTCCAGGATTTGAAGGCTCCGGGCCGGCTTTTGCCTTCCTTGAGTTCCTCGTAAAAGTGCAACAAAAATAGCATAATCTATATTTGAAATATTTTGCAATATTTTGTAGAAATAGGGGTTGACTTTTCTCTCTCCTTGCGATAAAATATTTCGTGTCGTAAGGAAATATTCAAGATTGTATATGCGCCCTTAGCTCAGTTGGTAGAGCAGTAGACTCTTAATCTATTTGTCCAGGGTTCGAGTCCCTGAGGGCGCATTTAAAGTTCTGATTTTGCGGGCTGCGAACCGTGGGGTCGGGGCTTTTTCTTTTATTACGGGATTTTCCAGACATTCTAAAATACCAAATATCAAGAAAACAATACCAAAAACCCATGGTTTTTTCCTATCCTTCCCTTAAATTCCTAGACATAAATCCAAATGCGATATACTGTTTTCCGCGGCAATAATCTCATGGGCAAAGTGTTCATACTTTTTCGTTGTCTCCATACTTTCATGGCCCATCAAAATACTTAAATCATAGGTATTAGAATTGCCGGTCTGACGGACATGGTCAATACAGTAATTCGTAGCAAAATTATGCCGGAGACGGTGAGAAGAAAATTTATAAGGAAGCTGCTTTTCCAGACGGTTTATAAAAAGGCGGACTGCATTACCGGAAAGACGGTTGCCACGACGATCATAAAATACCAAATCACCAGAGGAATATGGGCAGAGGGAAAAATATTGCTCTAAAAGAGAAAGGGAAGCCTTGCCAAGGGGGACCATACGGTCCTTGGCGCCTTTTCCGGTAACTTTCATAACTAGGCGGGAATGGTCAATATCCGATTTTTTAAGCCCACAGACTTCACACTGGCGAAGGCCGGAATCCAGCATAAGGGCAACAATAGCAAGGTTGCGGGATGTAATCCAAGGAACGGAAGTCTGTATCATGGAAAATATATGACGAATTTCATCATCGCTGTAAATATGCACATTCTTTTTAGGTGACTTCGGCACCTTGATGCGGGCAGGATCAAAAGAAAGGCCATACTCTGTATAGAGCCAGCGGAGAAAAATTCGGGCATTACGGATATAAGAGGACACCGTAGCGCGGGAAATCGGACGTTCCAAGACATACAAGGAATACTGCGAAGCCTGAATATAAGAAAGGTCAGAAACCTTTAAATCCGGGCCAATGTAATTAACCATAAAGGAAATCGTAGCCTTATAATTTGCTATGCTATTGGAGCCAATGCCGGCAACCTTTTTCTGAAATAAAAACTCATGAAGGGCATCCGCAAGGGTCACCATAGGAACCACCTCCATAAAAACCAGGGTTATCTAAACAAGGAGCAATCAAACGGCAAAGTCCCTTTGTAAGGCGTAGGGCACCGGAATGAACACACTTCTCA
>Ga0224746_10101_pt1 | contig 15152 bp, 21 predicted proteins | sample LIM_F_Water_Bulk_FD_183000 | JGI IMG/M metagenome (GOLD analysis project Ga0224746, IMG submission 183000) | Enriched cells from gastrointestinal tract of the lab mouse from Pacific Northwest National Laboratory (PNNL), Richland, Washington... | ecosystem: Host-associated > Mammals > Digestive... | reverse complement strand
AGACCAAGCCAGCCCGTGACGGATTGCGGGCGCAGAAAACGGAGAAAGCCCGGAGAGCCTACCGGGAGCAGCACGAAAGCGAGTTTATCATTTCCGAATCCGCCGCCCGGTATTTCAAGGCACAGGGAATCTCCAAGCTGCCAGCGTCCAAAGCATTACAGACCGAGATTGAGCAGCTTACCAAGGAGAAAAACGCCCTTTACAACGAGTACCGGGAGAAGAAAGAGAACGTCCGGGAATTGCAGACCGTCAAGGGCAATATCGGGCAGATTTTGAGGGGCGCACCGAGCCAGCAGAAAAAACACGAACAAGAACGATAACAAAACAGCCACAGGAGGTAATGCCATGAGATTTACGAACAGCGAGCTTGAAATGATTTACCAGTACGCCGCACCCACCAAAGCGGAAACCATAGGCGGCATGAAAGAAACCGTACCCGTGATAAAAGACCTGTTGACAAGGGTAATCATGGAGAACGCCATAGAGAAGCTGCAAAAGATACCGGAGCCGGAATGCAGCCAGTTTATCGCCGACAACAAAGCCCGTTTCCTTGCGGGGCATGAGAACTCTATCCGGCGGCGGCTTGCTGAAGCAAAAGCACAGGCGAAACAGCCAGTAATGCAGGGGCATGACTTGACAGGCATGGAACGTTTCCACCCGGAAACCCGCCACATGATTGTCCTTGACGTAAAGACCAGCGACAGCCCCGTGGGATTTCCGGGGGAACGCCACCGCTATTTCCTCTCTGATGAGGGCTATAAGAACGCAAGAGCCAGCGAGGGGCGTGGAGAAATCAAGATAAAGAGCCATGCCGCCGTAGCCGCCGGGAAGCTGTACCCGGACAGGAAGCCGGAAAGGGAGCGTTGAGGGCATGGGCGCAAAGATACCAAGAATGGACTACCGCCAGTACCGGGCGGCGTGCCGGCTTGTGCATGAGTGCTGCAACTACGATAACGGCAACTGTATCTTGCTGGATAACGGCGAGCCTTGCGTATGTGTGCAGAGTATCAGCTATTCTCTTTTATGCCGCTGGTTCATTGCCGCCGTGCTGCCGCTGGACGGGAAACTGGAAGCCGCCCTACTCCACCGGGCAGACAGGAAACGCTGTACCGAGTGCGGCGGGTATTTTCTCCCCAAGTCAAACCGTGGAAAATACTGCCCGGACTGCGCCGCAAGAGTGCGCCGCCGGAAAGAAGCCGAGCGTCAGCGGAAAAGATACCACCTTTCTACGCATTTAGGCTATGAAAGAAGCCCGTAAATCAAGGCTTTTTTGACCGCCCTCAAAGGATAGCTGATACATTTATCCTTTACCCCCGGAAAAGCCGTTTTAAATGCATAACAGAAGCCACAGACAGGAGGTGAGAACCATAACCGATTACATCACAGCCGACACCGCAATGCCGCAGTTTTTCCCTTATCCCTGTTTTCTGCTGAAAATGGACTTGTCACATACCGCAAGGCTGCTTTATTCGCTGCTGTTAGACCGTACCACCCTCTCACAGAAGAACGGCTGGCAGGACAGCGAGGGCAGGACGTATATTGTCTACCCTGTTTCGGAGATAGCGGAAACGCTGGATAAAGGCAGAACCGCCATAAAATCCGCACTGAACGAGTTGGACGCTGCCGGGCTTTTAGTGAGGGAACGCCGGGGATTCTCCGCACCGAACCGCCTTTATGTGAAAGTGCCGCAAATGCCAGTGGTACAGTTTTCCGACCATATGACCGCCATACAGCCGGAAAACCGACCCTCTGATAGCCGGAAAAGCGACCCTCATAAGGACGGGAAACCGACCTTTGCGTTGGACGGAAAACCGCCCCCTAACCAACTTACTATAAACCAACTAAAAGAGAACCAACTAAAAGGAGCGAGTGGGGAGCCGCCCGCACCCTTTGGCAGATATAAAAATATTTTCCTCTCCGAATCCGAGTATACGGAGCTGAAAGAGGAATACCCGGACAGGCTGGAACGGTTCATTGAGGAAATGAGCGAGTACATAGCCGCCAGCGGGAATGATTATGTGTGCCATGCCGCCGCATTGCGCCGCTGGTTAAACCGGGAGAAAAAAGAGAAGCCGAAAAAGGGAATCCCCGACTATACCTACAAAGAGGGCGAGAGCCTTTGACAGCATAGATACAACGCCCCGTAAACAGGGCGTAAAAGACCATGAACAAGGAGGACGATTTTATGAGTGATTACGATAACGCCATTTTCCGGCTTGCCACGGCACAGGAAGCAGAGCCGGAGGACTACACCGGGGAGGACGGGCTTTTATATTGCGGGAGCTGCCGCCAGCCCAAAGAAGCCTACTTCCCGGAGGGCAAGACGATTTTCGGACGTGACCGACACCCCAAAGAATGTGACTGCCAGCGGAAACGCCGGGAAATGCTGGAAGCCGCAGACCGGGAGCAGAAGCACCGGGAGGAAGTGGAACGGCTGAAAAGAAAGGGCTTCACCGACCCGGCTATGAGGGAATGGACGTTTGGGAACGACAACGGCAAATGCCCCCAAATGGTGAAAGCCCGTGCCTATGTGGAACAATGGGAGCAGATAAAGGACGGAAACCACGGAATGATTTTGTGGGGAGAAGTCGGCACAGGCAAGAGCTATTTTGCCGGGTGTATCGCCAATGCCCTCATGGAGAAAGAGGTTTCCGTGTGCATGACGAATTTTGCCCTTATCCTCAATGACCTTGCCGCCAGCTACAAGGACAGGAACGAATACATATCCCGCCTTTGCAGCTTCCCCCTGCTTATCCTTGACGATTTCGGCATGGAGCGTGGCACGGAATACGGGCTTGAACAGGTTTACAACGTGGTTGACAGCCGATACCGCAGCAGAAAGCCGCTGATAGTCACCACAAATTTGACGCTGGAAGAATTGCAGAACCCGGAGGACACGCCCCACGCCCGGATTTATGACCGCCTTATTGAAATGTGTTCCCCTGTCTGTATTACCGGGGAGAATTTCAGAAAAGCCAAAGCAAGGGAGAAAATGGAACAGCTTAAAATGCTGCTGAACAGAAAGGAGAGCCTATGACCGACACCCCCAACAGAAGCACCGCCACTACCGCCCGCCGCCCGGATTGCGTGACCGAGGTACGCCGGGGGAACACCGTCCTTGTGGTTTCCGGCTACTTCAAACAGGACACCACCGCCACCGCAGCCGACAAGATGATGAAAGTGCTGGAAGCCGAAAGCGCAGCCGGGGAAAGAGCCGCCCACGCCATATAAAGTGACATTCCTTGATTAAAAATATTCGACATTATATCCCATAAAGTAGCAAAAAGGACTGTACAGCCAGCCCCGCCCTATGGTATAATAGACCTACGGAATAGTGGGCTGGCTGTCGGAAACGGAGGAATCTATGTCAAGACAGACCACCCAAACACTTATCACCGCCCTTTATCCGAGATTATCCCATGAGGACGAGCTTTCCGGGGAATCCAATTCCATAAGCAACCAGAAGCGAATCCTTGAAAACTACGCCAAACAGAACGGCTTCGGCAATCTGAAATGGTACACGGACGACGGTTATTCCGGGGCGAATTTTCAAAGACCCGGCTTCCAGTCCATGCTTGCCGACATTGAAGCGGGGCTTGTTGGTACAGTCATAGTCAAGGATATGTCACGGTTAGGGCGAAATTATCTGCAAGTGGGAATGTACACAGAAATGATTTTCCCACAGAAAAACGTCCGCTTCATTGCCATCAATGACGGCGTTGACAGCGCACAGGGCGACAACGATTTTGCCCCTTTGCGTAACATTTTTAACGAATGGCTGGTGAGGGATACGAGCAAGAAAATCCGGGCGGTAAAACGCTCAAAAGGCATGAGTGGGAAGCCTGTCACAAGCAAGCCCGTGTACGGCTACCTCATGGACGAGGACGAAAATTTCATCATTGACGAGGAAGCCGCCCCCGTGGTGAAGCAGATATACAGCCTTTGCCTTGCCGGGAACGGACCGACCAAGATAGCCCGTATGCTCACGGAGCAGCAGACACCCACGCCGGGAACGCTGGAATACCGCCGGACGGAAAGCACACGCCGCTACCACCCCGGCTATGAGTGCAAGTGGGCGACTAACACCGTGGCGCATATCCTTGAAAACCGGGAGTACACGGGCTGCCTTGTGAACTTCAAGACCGAGAAAGTGTCCTACAAGGTAAAGCACAGTGTGGAAAATCCCGTGGAGAAACAGGCGGTATTTGAGAACCACCACGAACCAATCATAGACCGTGACACATGGGAACGGGTGCAGGAGCTACGCAAGCAGCGCAAACGCCCGAACCGCTATGATGAAGTGGGCTTGTTCTCCGGCATACTGTTTTGTGCGGATTGCGGCAGCGTCATGTACCAGCAGAGGTATCAGACGGACAAGCGGCGGCAGGACTGCTACATATGCGGCAGCTACAAGAAGCGCACCCGTGACTGTACGGCGCACTTTATCCGCACCGACCTGTTGACCGAGGGAGTGACCGAGAACCTACGGAAAGTCACCAGCTACGCCGCCAAGCATGAAGCCCGGTTTATGAAGCTCCTAACCGAGCAGACCGAGGACGGGAGCAAACGCCGGAACGCCGCAAGGAAGAAAGAACTGGAAGCGGCAGAAAAGCGGATTGCGGAACTCTCCGCTATCTTCAAGCGGCTGTATGAGGACAGCGTGACCGGGCGCATATCGGACGAGCGTTTCACGGAGCTTTCGGCAGACTATGAAGCCGAGCAAAAGGAACTGAAAGAGAAAGCCGCCGCCTTGCAGAGCGAGCTTTCTAAGACGCTGGAAGCCACGGCAAACGCTGAAAAGTTTATGAAAGTGGTACGCAAGTACACCAGCTTTGAGGAACTCACCCCTACCCTGTTACGGGAGTTTGTGGAGAAAATCATTATCCACGAATCGGAATCCCTTGACGGGAAACGCCGGGGGAAGCTCCGCAGACAGGAAATCGAAATCTATTACTCTTTTGTCGGCAAAGTAGAATTGCCCGACTAAAGCCCGACCCGTCCGGCAGTCAGCCGGACAGGGAACGGCAAAATTTTTTACACTTCTTTTACTTCTTTATCTCACATGAGCAAAAGCCTCAGGGATATCATCTACTCCATAAAGCGTCAGGAGCATATGCTTCTGGATCTGGACAGTACTTTGTTTAGTACCTACGGCAATCAGGAAGGGGAAGGCTTCAACTTCCATTATCAGGCACACGGATATCATCCTCTGCTTTGCTATGATGGCCTGACCGGGGATCTGCTCAAGGCAGAACTTCGCGATGGAACACTCCACTGCAGCAACGATGCAGATCAATTTATGGAACCCCTTTTTCAGGAATATCTGGAAAGAGGCATCAAAACATATCTTCGTGGCGACAGTGGTTTTTCATCTCCTAAGCTTTACAAAACATGCGAGATGAATGGCTGTTCCTATGCCATCCGTTTAAAACAGAATTCCTCACTCATTGCCCTTGCTTCGGATAAAGAGGAGGACCTGTACGAAGCAACCAAAGGGGACCAGATCAGTTATGCTGTAACTTTTGGTGAATTCCTATATCAGGCCGGCTCTTGGGATTATCCAAGGCGCGTGGTTTTCAAAATCGAAAAACCATACGGCCAGCTGACGCATATGTACACCTTTATTGTTACAAACATGGATATGGAGCCTTATCAGATCATCCAGTTTTACTGTGGCCGCGGCAGGATGGAAAACTTTATCAAAGAGGGCAAAAGCGGATTTGACTTTGCTGCTGTCAGCAGTCATTCCAAAGCAGTAAATGCCAACCGCATGCGACTTCACATGCTTGCCTACAACTTATTCAATTGGTTCAGGCGACTGGTACTTCCTGCAAACATGCGAAAACAGCAGGTGGATACCATTCGTTTAAAGCTGATAAAGATTGCTGCAAGAGCAGTCCGTTCAGCAAGATATATAACATTCAAACTATGCAGTAGCTGTCCTTATAAAAAGGAGTTCTACAAGACACTGAAGAATATTCAGCAGCTGACCGTACAGTTGGAATAGCAACTATTAACGTACCTTGACAGTTCAAAATAACTCAATCGGATACCAAGGGGGAAGTCTACCCATTTTTGTGGATAACTTGATTGATTTCAAGAGAACTGGTTCAAGGTTTTATAGTATCAAGCATTTCTACATGCTCATGAATAATTCAGGGTAAAGTAACTGAATGGATTGCTTCTCAACCCATATTTATTCAGGCTTTATTCGCAAATAATTGCTGGGAAAGTTGAGTAATATATAAAAATGAACGTAGAAAGGAAAAGAATGCATGAAAATTGAAGAAAAATGTGCACTGCTTGTCATTGACATTCAGCAGGAGGATTTTGTAGAAATGAATGAATCTGGCTTTCCATATTGTACTTATCATTTCTGTCATATGGTTTTTATTTCACGATGAGATTTGGCAAGCACATATCACAATTGCGATATCGCATGATTGGTGAACGATGAAAACAACGGGATGCAGGCAACGATGCATCCCGTTGCTCATTCATGCAATAGAAGGCTCACAAAGCGTGGATTCTATTGTTTTGGATAAATAATGTGATATATTTATCTCTTTTGTATTGACGCAAAGAAAAATAAGTGATATATTTATCACATAAAGAGATAAATACATCTCAATAGCAGGAGGATTAAGATGAAAACAAATAAAAAGAAAATTTGGATTGGCTGTGGGATACTTTGTGTGTTGAGTGTGCTTCTTTCGTCATGGTACGCGGTGGCTTATAATGATTCCCGTCTGGTAGTTCCAATGGATTTTAAGGATTATGTATTTGACATAAAGGATTTGCCGATGATTGTTTCGATTTTTCTTGTTTGTGTTTATCTTGTTGCACTGTTTGTCATGCTTTTTATCCATGGAGGAAAAAAGCAGAGACAAGCAGTAGAAACGGTTGTCACCCGTAAAATAAATCCAAAGCTGGGATGTTTGGGTGTATTGGGATTTATGGGGTTTGCCGGTTTCTGGACATATCCTGCGGATGGTACAGTTTTTCCGTTTGCGTTTTTCCTGTTCTTTGGTTTTTTTGGTTTTTACTATGAAGGAAAGATGTCAGGAACATTTATGGATGAGCGTTTCCGTGAGAACATTGCCCGCGCTAAGCTGAAAGCGTATAGGATTACTTTTGGGGTTATGCTTGCCGCGCTGATCATTCTTTGTCAGGGGAAACTTTTTGGAAACCTTGAGTACACCCTGATTGCTGCGATTATTATCCTTTCCCTTGCATTGGGCCTGGGGATTTTCCTCTCTGAATATTTGCTGTACCGGTATGACCATGACGATCAGGCAGAGGAAGGTGAGGAATAGGATATGGCAGAATTTGAATGCAGATTAAAAAAGTATCGGCAAATGAAAGATCTGACACAGGAGCAGTTGGCAGAAAAAGTAGGCGTGCGCCGGGAAACAATTATGCGTCTGGAAAAAGCACAATATAATCCGTCATTAAAGCTGGCAATTGATATTTCCAGGGCTGTAGAAGCCCCGATTGAAGAAATTTTTGTTTTTAAACAATAGAATCCACGCTTTGCGAGAATTCTATTATCATGAACAAAAATCTGCCATTCATGATAGAAATTTAAAGGGAGTGTGGACATGAAAAAGATCTTACTGGTGGAGGACGATGCCCTTTTAAATAAAACGCTGACTTGCAATCTGATCTCTGAAGGTTATGATACCATATCGGCTCTGAATGCAGGCACTGCCATCGAGTTACTGACACAGACGGAATATGACCTGGTACTTCTGGACATTAACCTGCCGGATGGCAGCGGCTATGACCTGTGCAGGCTCATGAAGCCGGAGAACCCTGACACGCTGGTGATCTTCCTGACTGCCAATGACCAGGAGAGCGACCAGATTCGGGGATATAAAGTCGGGGCGGTGGATTATATCACCAAGCCCTTTTCCGTTGGTGCGCTGCTGCGAAAAATACTGTGGATGGGGTGGCGGATGTGCTGGTCACCCGCCGGTCTCTGTACGGCAAATTCGGAACTTCCGAAAGCGCTGAGGCTGGTATGTGCGACATGCTGACGGACTCATACCGCATGGATGTGGAAGCAGCGCTGGTATCCGGCGCCATGCCGGCGGATGCCCACAGCATCCTCCTGAGTACGGGCTATCAGAAGCGTCATGCCGATATGAATGTTGGGGCCGCCATGGAGCTGATTCTGGGTCAGAAAATCGTGACAGTTACCATATCCGGACTGTGCGATGCATCGAAGACAGCAAACGGACATGGTACGCTTGCCATGGATTCGGCTGCTCTGTTCGCACCGGAGGAGTTGTTTTGTGAACTCCATCCTGAAATCGAAAGTTTTGACTACTCCTGGAGCATTGTTAATGATCCCGTAAAAGCAGAGTCTGTGGAAAGCAGTCTGCAGGAGCTGATATCCGGCCGCAGCAATCTTGGAATGGATACCATAGCCACACATATCGACTATGAGAAAATGCAGAGCAGCATTATTTTTGGAAGCCTGCAGGCTCTTTCCTGGCTGATCTTCCTGTTTGGCGTTGTCAATCTGATCAATACGACGCTTTCCAACCAGATGTCCCGGAAGCGGGAGAACAGTATCCTGCGCTCGGTTTGCCTGACCGGGAAGCAGCTGCGCTTAATGAGTGTCACCGAGGGGATGTGCCATGCGCTTTTTGCGGTGCTTACAGTCTTAATCACGGGGCTGCCGATTTCCATGGCAGTCTGTGCGGAAGTCAGTAAGAAATCCTTTGCCGGCGCAGTTGTCCCATATCAGTTCCCGTTCCTGCAAATGGGGTTGTTCCTCCTTGTGCTGTTTGGTATGGAGGTAGTCCTGTCAGTCTGGATGGTGCGCAGGCAGAAAAAACAGTCCCTGGTTGAGCAGATGAGGGCACAAAGTTAAATTTTATATGGTGAAATATTCTGAGTGTTGGATCAGATTTTATACAGCATCTCACGGCAGCAGATAAACATTTTACAGCAATTAAATTGTTTTGGTATTTCTGGCAGGTTATAATAAAACGTTTTTATGGCAGCGGCAAAAGCTTTTCTTTTGCCGCTGACGATAGAATACACTCAAGAATCCAGCCGCTGCGCGTCTGTCGCGCTTCGCGCTTAAAGATTCTTTCGTTATCATGTCAGGTGAAATCAAATGCTCATTTCATTCGCGCTTGATTTCCTGCTGACATGATATAATGGCAAGGAGGTGGCGCATTGATCCATATTGCAATTTGTGATGATGAAAAACATATGTCCGATCATATAAGGAAAATGGCCTCCGATTTTTTCCGTAAAAAGAACAGGGAGATCTGTTTTCGGACATTTTCAAGCGGCGAAGAGCTGCTAAGCTACGACGGGCAGATCGATATCTGTTTTTTGGATATTCAGATGAAAGGCATGGACGGCATGGAAACGGCAAGGAAGCTGAGGGCTTCTAAGTTCCGGGGGTTCTTGATCTTTATCACGGTACTGAAAGAGATGGTATTCCAGTCTTTTGAGGTACAGGCCTACGATTACCTGGTCAAGCCGGTGGATGAAAAACAGTTTGGGAAGACCATGGAGCGCCTTTACGCTTCCATGCAAAACGCCAGCGAGGACAGCCTGCTAGTGCAAAAGGGATATGAGGGGCGTATCATCCGGGAGGATGAGATTGTGTTCTGCGAGATCATAGACCGGAAAATATATCTGAATCTGACATCGGGCGAGGTTGTTGATTATTATGAGCGGATCGAACATCTGGAATCAAAGCTGGACAGCCATTTTTTCCGGTGCCACAGGAGTTATCTCATCAATCTGAAGCATTTAAAAGGATACAAAAACGGGACTGCCTATATGGATAACGGCAAAGAAGTTCCCGTATCGCGGCTGAGGAGCAAGGAGTTTTCCGGTGTTGTCCTGCAGTATATGAAGAATATGTAAGAGTTTTTACATATGGGGGCAGGTAACATGGCTGAGTATTTAGATTTTTTTTATGTATATATTATGGGTGTTGTCGAGATGTCCTTCCAGTTTTATTTCCTGGCAAAAATCCTGAAAAAGAAAATATGGCCTCCTTTTTATTTCCTGTTTGCAGTATGTGCAGTGATTGTCGATCATTTTCTTGCGACAGGCATGATAATCAGATTTGTGGTGTTTGTATTTCTGCTTACAGCATATGGGATTTATGTCTGCCATGGGGATTTTAAGTCTTCCCTTCTGTATGCGGCTCTGACGACGGAGATCATGCAGCTATGCTATGGAATTGTGAAATCCCTGATCAGCCTTTTATGCCCGCTTTTGCCTACTGTTTTCCCTGATACGGCAGGTATCGCATTCATGCTGACCAGTGAAGCGGTGTCACTGGCCCTGACCGTTTTTTGTTATTATATGATGTACCGTTATTTTTCCAACTATACTACAGTGGAAATGCAGCAAATGTTTCTGGTTTTCATCCCGATTTTGATGATATTCATTATGAGCGAGTACATCAATATGGTAGAATTTGAATTCCAGATTAAAATCCTGGCGGAAGACGGACCTTTTGAGTATCTGCTTAACCACTGGCAGCTGCTTGCCCTGCATCTTTTAGGGCTTGCCGGTCTGTTCTGCATCCTGTTCTCTTATAAGAAACTGCAGCAGAATTTCCGCCTCAGCACAGAAATTTCACTGCTGGAGCAGCAGGAACATTCCCTGAACCAGTATGTGGAGGAAGCGAAGGCCTGTTATGACAGAACAAAGTCCTTCCGCCATGACATCAGGAACCACATGGCAGTAGTAAAAAAACTCCTGCAGAGTGGGAAACTGGAGGAAGCCGTAACCTATATGGAGGATCTGGACGATATGGCGGAAAAAATGTCATTTCCCTGCAGCACCAACAATCCGGTCGTGGATATTCTGGTGGGAAACAAACTGGGGATTGCAAAAGGCATGGGGATCGATGTGGACTGTTCCCTTCTTCTGCCATACCCCTGTGGCATCCGGGATATTGATATCTGTATTGTCCTGTCAAATGCGCTGGATAATGCAATCCATGCGGTAAAAGGTCTGGATGCCGGTATAGAAAAATATATCCGGGTATCCGGACGCATCCAGGGGGATTTACTTATGATAGAAACCCGGAACAGCTTCCCTGGGAAAGGCGCGTTCAAAAAAGGGACGGGTTTGTCAAATATAAAAAAGGTGGTTGAAAAATATGACGGAGCAATGAATATAGAGACACAGGATCATGTATTTATCCTCCATGTGCTGTTGTTCATTCCACAGCATCCAGAAAGCAGTCCACAGCAAATGGATTAAAAAGTTACCTTCCATAACCGAAAAAAGAGAAAGGCAGCTGTCAGTCAACTTAAGGTAGCTATCTGACAATATCAATTTGAAGGAGGAACATGCTTATGGCAATGCAGATTCATGGAAATTATGACCACTCTGGTACCGACTACGCGGAGCGGGTGAAGGAAAAACAGGCCGTCGAGAGAACGGAAAAGGCAAAGGAAGCTGAGAAAGCCGCTGAGGAAAAAAACGCTGGTAAGTTGTCCGAACCCCGGGATGAATACATCAGCAGTGAAAAATCGGGGCAAAAGCCTACGGGATTGTACCGGGTAGGCCAGGACGAGAACGGCAACCGGAAACTCTTTTTTGATGACCCGAAAGCTGGCCATGCAAAGGAACAGGATGACCGTTCCGAGAAAAGCGAAGATGGCAAAGCGCCGAAGGCAGGCGGAGACAGCCAGGGAAAGCCGGCGGAGAAATGTGTTACAAATACGGATAAGGTTGACAGGGAGATCAAGGGGCTGAAAGAGAAAAAGCAGCAGCTGGAACAGCAGATTCAGTCGGCTTCCGGAGATGAAAAGAAAATCCGGGAGCTGGAGAAAAAGCTGGCGCAGGTAGAAAACGAGTTAAGCCAGAAAGACAATGATACATACAGGCGGCAGAATGCTTCTGTATCAGAATAAAAGAGACTTAAGTTTTTAGTGTGGTATCAATACCGGGAAATGGTGACAAATGCACACTGTTTTCCGGTATTTTTGGAATAGCGGCATCATTCATGACAATAGAAGACTCGCGAAGCGTGGATTCTATTGTATGGGTTTCTTAGAAAGGATTATGTCAGGAGGGACAATGATTCATACGAAAACAATGGAAGGCCTTGCAGGGGCAAGTATGAATATGAAGTTACTGAATACGCCCTTCCGTGTGTATAAAGACGCAGAGCGGAGAGGCGATACAACCGTTATGGAGCGGGCAATGGGATATGTCGGGGACTTTGCAGAGAAAGCGGAGGACTATCAAAAGAAAGCAGAAAAAGGAATGAAGGAGGAGGCAAAAGAAGCAGGGGAAAAAGCGAAAACGGAGCAGGAAAACGCCATCAGGAAGCGCAAGGAAGAGCGCGAGGAGCTGGAAAAGAGGATAGCGGAAAGCCGGAATGAGGATACAGATACCGTAAGCATCAGTGAAAGTGGAAAGGCCGCATTGGACAAGACGGCGGATTTGGTTCAGACCGGTGCAGACAACGGCATATCTGTAGAAGAAACAGCGGATGCTGTTAAGACAGAGCCTGTAATCTATACGAAAATCGGAGAAGCATTGAAACCGGAATCCGGTACGAACCTTTCTGTTTCGGTATAGGGATCAATGCGTTAGGCTGCAGTTATCAGAAAGGAAATAAAATGACTAAAAAATTAATTCGTATGGTGTCGATTTATTCGGTGATATATACAGCAATTACATTGTTGAGCAGCGTCTTGTATCTTTGCGACGGCGTCTATGAAGACCCAAGCGGTAACTGGCATGAATTAGACAGGGCCATGATCCTTCTGATTGGGATAGTGGCATTTGAATTGTGTACGAAGTTGCCTGTAAAGCCCTTGATTCTTAGATATGTGACCGCATATATTCCCTCTCTGCTGTTGGCGTTCGCATATGTCTGGTCTACCGGACTGCGGGAGCCTTTGGCGAAAACAGCATACAGAGATATCTGGATTAACTTTACGAGTCTTTTTGTGCTGTTATGTATCATCAATACCGTCACCCTTGTTTATAGGAAAAAGAAAAGGCAGAAAGGAAAAGGTGAAAAGTGATGAGTAAATACAACGCATTATGGGAATATGTGCAGAAAAGCGGAAAGGAATCTTTCCGGCTGACTTTTGAGGAAATTCAGAATATTGCGGGGATACCGATTGACCACTCTTTTCTGAAATATAAGAAAGAGCTTGCGGAATATGGGTGGCAGGTTGGGAAAATATCCATGAAAGAACAGACGGTACACTTTCATAAGATTGACTGACCGCTTAGAAATTGTGAATAAATAACTTTACAAAGGGAGTAAAAATGGATGAAAATATTTTAGAATGGCTGTTAGCAGAGGACACTCCTGAAGTCAGACTCCGGACATTAAAGGAGTATCTGAAACTAAGTGATGGTGATACAAAAGTCATCGAATGTAAAAATAAATTACTTCAAAGCAAAGTATATGAGCGGGCATTAAAGAAATTAAAAAAGGAGAAACCCTGGGCGAAATTTGACGCAATTATGGCATTTGCCGAATGGGGATTAACCAGAGCTGATATCGGAAGTGATATCGACGAAGAAGTATTTTCGCTGATCCAAAGCACGGGATTCAAAATGTTATGCGGCGAACCTTATTTATTAAGGAACCTTGTGAAACTGGGATATTACCAGGTGGATATCGTGAAAGATGAGATAGGATGTATGCCTGGTAAGATCAAAGAAGACGGCGGGTTTGGCTGTATCAGCAGTAATAAGAAAATGAATGAACCAAAGAAACCACATAAAAGCTGTGCCAGGCTGACGGTTGAGTATCTTCTGCTTGTTGCAGAACTTCATCTTTTAGGGATTGAATGTGAGTGTGAGAGCGCGTTAGTACATTATTTTACCAAAAGGAATATTTTTTACCGGACGGATAACAGGGAGGCGCCGATGGTGGATGTGATGCTGGAAACATTTTATCCGTCAGATCCAATTAAAGTCGGCGTTCAGAATATTGTATATGCATTAAGAGTGTTGGGATGTCCAGGGAAATCTGAAGCGATGCAGGCCGGATATGAGGTATTGAACCGGCACAGGCTGGATAATGGGAGATACCGGTTAACTGCATCAAAAAGTGTACCGGCATTTAAAGCAGGAAAAGTTGGCGAAGAGAATAAATGGATTACACTTTATGCGTATATGGCATAATAGACAGCACACCGATATTTTTTAGGAGATAATCATATGGCAGATATGCTTGTTAAATTATACAATATACCTCATTCACACGATATAGAAGAAAATTTATTCAAGAGTGGTATCAGAATCAAAAAAGCATTAGCGCCTGACAGGAGCAGGATCATTGATTTCTCCAGGACATGTGCAAAAGATGATTATTCAGATGAAGTTAAGGCCGCTTTTTCTAATAATCCCATTACCTGTTATATTGCAACAAGGGAAAAGGAAATTAAGCGGTTGGATTGATTTTACGCGCCTTTTTGTTCTGTTATGTTTATCAATACTGCTGTTTCAGTTTTAAAAAAAGAGGGCAGGAAGGGAAAGGTAAAAGGTATGGCAGAAGCTGTTGAAAAATTCATTCCGATTCTTGTAGGATTGCTTCTTATACTGCGCGGTCTGTTTTGGATCTCTGACGGAAAGAATGGAAATAGGAAAAGTTATTTTTTTGGCATAACCGCCATTGTGATAGGAATCATCATGTTCATAACTGTGTTTTTACAGGTTTTGTAAAGTGGGACATAGATTCAGAATATCGCGGGGATACCGGTTGACCATTCTTTTCTGAAATACAAAAAAGAATTGGCGGACTATGGTTATCAAGTCGAGAAAATATCCATGAATGAGCGAAGGGTTTGCCGAACTGCGGCAGGAGATGGGGATCAGTGCGGGAACGGCAATCGTTATAAAACGGATATTTTAGAGTAAGGTAAAGCGACGAAAGGAGTAAAATGTATGTATCATTTTCTGTTGTTAAATTTAGTTATGCCATTTGTAATGATTTTTGTGGGTCATACCTTTAAGAAACATCCTGCGTCAGATATGGATCCTAATAATGGATATAACACTCCAACTTCAAGAAAAACTCAGGATCATTGGAACTATGCGCAAAGTATAGCGCCCGATATTTTCATATTTCTTGGAAAAATTTTGGGGCTGATTGAGATTGCATTAAGCGCAGTGATGTTTTTGTT
>Ga0224746_10099_pt1 | contig 15197 bp, 10 predicted proteins | sample LIM_F_Water_Bulk_FD_183000 | JGI IMG/M metagenome (GOLD analysis project Ga0224746, IMG submission 183000) | Enriched cells from gastrointestinal tract of the lab mouse from Pacific Northwest National Laboratory (PNNL), Richland, Washington... | ecosystem: Host-associated > Mammals > Digestive... | reverse complement strand
GTATAAAAGGATGTTTACCCAAAAGGTGCAGCACGATAATTTCAGGCATAAGCTGGAAACGATGGATTTGGAAGCCATAGACGACAATCAGGAACAGGCAATCCAAGACCTTTTAAAGTTTGTTACGGATTGGCTGGTGGAACATATTATGGAAACAGATAAAAGAATTGCGGAATAAAAGACAGAGGTAAAAGAAGCCGGGATATACTTCAAGTTTGCGGTTTGGGAAGATGGAAATGGAGCCTATATAGGCTCCATTTTTGTAGTATATATCAGGCTTTGGTTTTGCTTAAAAAGGGGAATGCCTTATATGAAAATGGAATGTGAATCTGCCCCATAGTTGTAGCTTACGATGGGGGATCTGCCTAAAGAATACCCGACATAAACAGCTATAAAAATGATATTTACATACATGATGATTCCATAAGCAGAGATATCGTCATTTCCTGCAATGCGCATAAGTTGGTAATTATAAAGCCAATACTGCCTACGCCAATTAAAACAGGCATAATCAGGTTTATGGGGGCGAAAACCGACTTTCTAACTATATTTAAATCAAAGAAGCCATTTACGATGCAGTATATGGATGTGCGGATAATCATTATGATAGCTGACAGGGAAAAGCGGAGCAGGCGTCTATAATCAAAGTGGTCGGTCAAGTGTATTTTCATTCTGTATATAGCTTATACAGTCATTTGGCGTGAATTGCAGCCTTTATGGCGCAGGCGGCTTTTATGAAGGGGGATGATTTTGGGTTATTCATCAATGGGGATTTCAATCTGCACAATGTAATCTTCAATCCGGTCAATGACATTTTCATTGATGCCCATTTCATAAGAAAAGTCATGGAGTTTCAGATTGTGTTTCCGGGCAAATGCGAAAATCTCTTCATACCGCCGGGGAAGTTTATCCCAATCCCCTTTATGGAAGGCCCTTAAATATTTCCCGTTAGGAGGTATGTGAAGGCCTTTCTGGTATGTAAGGAAGGGAATCTCAATAAAGAGTTTGGAATAATCGTCAAAATTGCCGGCAAGCAGGCTGGAAACGGGAATCATAGAGCCATAGGAAGCATCATGCAGGCGGCCTAATTGATATTTTTCCGTTTCCGCAGTGATGAGTTCCACTTTCTCTTCAAAGGAGGTTTCCCGATGGATATCGACGGTGACCAGAGAGCGCTCTTTTCGTTCAACAATGCTGATTTCGGATAAATCCATTGTCAATAGGGTAGACATATTCCGGTGGTGCGTACATAGGGTGGTGCGGACTGCCTGCAAGTGGGCAATGCGCGGATTAAGGTCGGCTATTTTATCTTCCATAAGGCTTTTCAGGCTGGCCGCGGAACGATTTTTCATGAAATCATGTATTTCCTGGATGGAAACGTCCAGTTCCCGGAGCAGGAGGATTGTTTCCAAAATGGGGCTTTGATAATAGTTATAGCAGCGGTATCCGTTTTCGGGATTGATGGAGGCGGGCTTAAACAGTCCGATTTCATCATACCACATCAATGTTTTTTTATTGATTCCATGCATGGCAGCAAATTGGCCGATTGTGAGAAGTTTGTCCTTTTTATTCATAATATTTTTTCCTTTTCTATTTATGGGCTTGACCGTACTGTTACTGTATGGTTTATCATACGATATACAGGAAGAAATGACAAGGTGATTGGAGGAAAAATTTATGGAAAATCAAAACGTATATGAAAAACCTGTAACATTGAAAAATATATTGAAATTTGCTGTGCCAACCATTGCTATGACAGTGTTCATGTCTTTTTATACAATGGTTGACGGCCTGTTTGTATCGAATTTAATCGGTACGGATGCGCTTTCGGCAATCAATCTGACAGCGCCTGTTATCCAGCTTGTCACGGCAATTTCTACCATGCTTGCCACTGGAGGAAGTGCGGTCATCATGAAAAAGATGGGGGAGCATAAAACGGATGAGGCAAAGGAAGACTTTACGTTTCTGATTCTGGTCAATGTGGTTGTGGGGGTTATTATGTGTTTGGCGGGATATCTGGCAATGGATTCTATTTTTGCCGGGATGAACCTTTCCGCCGATGTGGAAGGGTATTGTGTGGAATATTTAAGCCGTTATTTGGTGTTCACTGTGCCGATTCTTTTGATGAACAACTTTACACTGTATATGATTGCCAGTGAAAAAGCAACCCTTTCCTTGATTTGTTCTGTGACAGGCGGCGTTTTGAATATGGTGCTTGACTATCTGTTTATCGCGGTATTTGCGATGGGGATTAGCGGTGCGGCGGTTGCAACTGGGATTGGATATTCTGTGACGGCGGTTGTGGGACTGTTTGTTTTTAGCAGGAAAAAGAGCTTGCTGCATTTTAAGAAACCGGTATTCCGGTTTAGGGTTCTTGCCAATGCAGCTACAAACGGATGCTCGGAAATGGCGACTGCGCTTGTTACGGGAATTATTACCATGATGTTTAACTGGACGATGCTCCATTATGTTGGGGAGGACGGAGTTGCGGCTGTCACTATCATCATGTATGTGTTGATGTTTGCCAGCTCGCTTTATACAGGGTATTCGTACGGTGTTGCGCCTATGTTAAGCTTTTACTATGGGGAACAGAACCATGAAAAACTGAAAAAACTGGTGGAAGTGAGTTTGAAAGTGATTGCATTTATTTCAGTAATCACGGTTGCAGCATCCTGCTTGCTGACAAGACCTCTGGTGTCTGTATTTGTCAGGCCGGATAATCCGGTGCATGAACTGGCGGTTACGGGGAACCGGATATGCACGGCTGCATTGTGCTTTATCGGATTTAACATCTTTGCCAGTGGGATGTTTACCGCATTATCTAATGGGATTGTTTCGGCTGTCCTTGCATTTTCCAGGTCGTTCGTATTTATGCTCATCACCATGATTGTGCTTCCTTTGATCCTTGGGGTGAACGGCATCTGGCTGGCAACTCCTGTAGCGGAATTGATGGCGCTTGCTTTGTCCGCTTTTGTGTTTATGAAATATAGAAAGCGGTATGGGTACTAAGGGGGATTTGGTTATGGGGTGTAGAAAAGAAATAGATTATTATAAAAGTAAAAAATCTAGGAAAAAACAAAAGAGTTCGGGTAAAAGCAGAAGAGTCCAAGTAAAAACAGAGGAATCCGGGCAAAAGCAGAAGAGTCCAAGCAAAAACAACAGAATCCGGGCAAAAGCAGAAGAGTCCAAGCAAAAACAACAGAATCCGGGCAAAACAAAGGAGTCCAAGTAAAAACAAAATGGATGCCTCCTGTAAAATACAGGGGCATCCATAAGTTTTGCCTATTTTCTTTTAATTACCCAAACGAAACGAAAAACCTCTGCTGCAATTCCTGTTCGTCCTGAGGCATATTCAAACCGCTGATATAGAGGGTATTTTCTGCCTTATCCGGTACACTGTTCTTTACGGATGCGTTGGTTTCCGTTGCTGCTTTCATTGTATTGTTTGCTTCGCCTAAAATAGAGAATTGGTATGTCATTGCCCGTTGTTCCTGCTTCTCCATCTTTTCAAGCTCTGCCTGTTTCCTTTCCGTGTCTACGCCGCGGTTTTCATCCTGATTGATTTCTCCCTTTAAAATAGCAATGCCGTTTCTTGTTTTGGCTACAATGGTTCCCAAATTGCTTGCCTGTTGTAGGGAAGAGTCCGCCGATACCATTGCCTGCATTTTTTGGGCAGATAAATTGGAGTCGGTATCCGTATCATTATCAGTTGCTTTTTCCTCTTCTACATCAACGGATTTTTCTTTGGTCTCATCAACCGGTTTATTTCCGGTATCTACGTTATGAATCTGGCTTTGGTTTTTGCTTTGACTTACGGCATCTTTTAAAATAACGGAGCCATCGTTGTTTTGGGTGATGACTGTTCCCGGCTGTGCGGTCTGTTTCTCATCGGCTGGCAGGCTTTTTTTGTCTGCGCTATCTGGGGAGACCGCTTCGGATTGCATTTTTTCTTCTGGTGCAGGTTTCGTATCTTCTTGCAGCTCCGCCATCATAACTTCTTTCTTCTGTGATTTGCGGAGTTCTTCTTGATACTGCTTCAATTCTATGTTGAGGCTGGATATTTCTTTTTGAAGCTTTTTCCGTTCATTTGTTTTTTCATTAGCAGACAAGTCTTCTTTGGAAGATAACTTTTTCATCTGCTGTTGCGCGTTTGTAATATCGCTTTGAATGTTTTTGCTTTTTTGGTCTTTTAAGTTTGGCGCAGCCATTTGCATGGCTGACATACTGTTCGTTGACGTTATGCTGCTAATTCCCATAAAAACATCTCCTTTCTCCTGCTAAAGGGCGATTCCAGATAACGTATCATATCTTTTCTTATGTGTGTTTTCTTTCATAATTAATTTACCTATATTTTACTATTTTTTACAGGTAGGAAGCAAGGCTTTTTATGATTTATTCTGTAAAAATCAATCAAAAAGCTTATATTTATTTATCTTTGTGGGTGTAAATGTTAAGTATTGACGATAATGTATGTTTGTAGAAACGGTATTTAGACATAAACGTATTTGGCATGGTTTTTTAGACTGGCAGGAAAAAGAAGCGTCAGCTTCACAGAATGCTGATTGACGAGGGCTTATATTATGTGCTTATTACGGTTGAGGGCTACAGACTGATTCACTTGTGCAACAAGACAGCCAAGCAAACGATTGGGCAAAGTTTTGGGAACGGTATGGTTTATTTGGGGCATACCGTTCCCTTATTTAAAGCCAGAAGTGATTTGTTTTACAATTAATTATCCGGGTTTTCAGTTTTTAAAAACTTTTCGTCTTCCTGAATTATTCGCCTGATTTTGTGCTTTCTGGTTTTTAGATTCTAAAAGCCTTCTATTTTCCTAAACGAATCTCCTGTTTTGTAATTTTTCAGTTTTTTGGCTTCTAAAAACATTTCTCCAGCTTTCAGTATTCACCCGTTTTCGGGCTTTTTGGCTTGCCGCCCTTGCTTCCGCGGGAATTAGGAATCCCATTGCTCTCATTCCTTTCAACTGGGTTTGTTTCTTTGCCATTATTCTGGCTATTATCTTGGTTGTTGTTCTGGCTGCCGCTTTGGCTGTTATTTTGAGTGTTATCCTGACTACCGTTTCCGGAAGGGTCTGCATCAATGATGACCACATAATCGGATGCGTGAGAGAAGGATAGGCTTATTTGCCCGTCTGTTCCGATTACCCCCGCGTTCCGGAACACCAATTTCCCGGAACTGTCGTAATAGTACAGGTTGCCGGTGCGCCCGTGGTACTCGCTGCCAAGATTCAAGGTCAGGTCTGCACGGAAACCAAATGGCCCATTGTGCGTTAGGGAAAGCTGGGTGGCGGGCTTTCCGCCGGCAATGGAATCCACCAGGCTTCCGGGGATGGCGTCTGTGTCTATTTTTACCTCTAAGTCCGTATCTTTCAGGTTGTCTGCAAGCACATTGGTTCCGCCGATGGACCAGCTATATCCTTCCATGTGGAGGACAATGTTGATTTCCTTTCCCTGGATAGCCTCCAATACCTCTTTGGGGATGACGGTGGCCTTTCTCATGTCCACATGGATAGTTGCCCCAGCGTCGCTGTGCCTGATTTCTTCTATGACCTGGTTGATTTCCTCTTCCGGTGGTTTCTTATCAGGCGTAGCCGGGGTACTTCCATCGCGGGGGGTAGCATCTGCCACAAGGAACTCCCTGTCGCCGGTAAGAGTCACAGTTTCCCCTTTCCCGAAACCTTCCCACAAGATGTCCGTGTATTTTTCGTTTTCGGTTGGGAGCGTAAAAGGGGAGCCTTTGTCCATGACTATATACTGGCAGGAGCCATCCGGGAATTTCAGAATGGCAACGCAGTTGGAGTAAAGAGCCCAGAAGTCGGCTTCCCGGTACCGTCCAAAAGTTATGCCGGTGAAGCCTTCCCACTCCGAAAGGGAAAGGCCGTCCAGATGCTTTATCTCCTGAAAGGCGTCCGAAGCCTGGCGCCGTAGTTCCGCATCGGTGAGGTTTTCCCCGTTCATGGCCATCAGCCTGTGGCCGGAGACCAGCCTGCCGTCCTCTCTTCGGTAGGTGTAGGAGGCGTCTACGGTAGTTTTCCCCCGGTATACGGCGACTACTTCCAGCTCTGTCATAGCCTCTGACAAGATATCGTCTTCCGTAGGCACTGTCAAAACCCAGCCTTCAAATTCCAGCCCACCGCCTGAACCGGGCGATTCCAGGTCTGCCAATGCTTCGTTCAGGGTAGTTCCTGACAGGTATGATTTTGGAATGGTGTTGTAGGACTCATTGCCGTTCCAATCCAAGAATCTTGTGTGCCATGCCACTTGACAGCTATCGTATTGGACCGTCACAGAAAGATAGGAAATATCCCCTACTTGCATATCCCCATTGGAACCGTCCTCCAGCCTGTAGCCAAGGAAATCTTCCGTCCGGGCGTCCTCCGGCAAAGTGAGGGAGTCCAATATTTCCTGATAGGTCGCTTCTTTGTCGGTAAACAACGGTATGGTTACCGTCTTTATTCCATCGTCTTTTGTCATATAGGTAAGGGCTACATTGGCGCAGCCTTTGTCATAGGTGGCATAGAAGTCGCAGGAGAAGTCAGAACTGGTACTAAAAAGCATGACAGTATCTTCATTGACTTCTGTTCCATGCCAGTTGCTTCGCCATTTGGCGTTTACCCCTTCCATTGGTTGGGGAAACGAAATCCCAAGCTCCTTTAAAGAACATCTTCTGCCTACGTTTTTCGCACTCTGGGAGGAAATGAAGGAGTCATATTGGAAGCTTCCGTCTGCTTGGGGGGCGAGCCCATAAAAGGAAAAGGTGACATTTTTTACATCTTCCCGGTAAGTGTTGCCGGATTTTACCTTATAGTACCACGGGAAGGTGGAGAGCCAGTCCGGAAAAAAATCTGACAAATAGGAATGATGGCCGTACGTATCGGATACGGAAAACTGGGTAAGCATCCATTCGCAAGGATAGGTATCCTCTGTGATAGGGATGGTGCCGACATAGGCTTTGATGTCCGCACGATAATTCAGTTCAACTTCAAGGGAACTGGAAACATAAGATACTTGGGGGTGGAAAATGGCATATGTTTTGGGGGAAGGGTTTTTCTCCTTCACTTTCACGGTCATAGTAACGGTATCGCCCGGCTGTACCCACTGCCCGTTTTTATCAAGCGTAACGCTTTCGATAATGGGTCTTTCAATATCGCCGTCATATCCTTTTGGATCCACGGTAAAATAGCATGGGCGTGCCGTATCCCAATCTTCACGGAAGTCCGACAAAGAGGCTGAATTTCCGTTTCTGTCCGATAGGGTTAAGCTTATAAGGTACCATGTTCCGGGGTAAGCATCCTTGGTAATTTCGGCTTCCCCTGTATATTCCATCGTCGTTTCGTTTAACCGTAATTCCACCGAAAAACCGGAAGCTTCTATATTTTCCGGAGTAAAGTATACGTACATAAAGGAGGAAGGGTTTTTTTCCTTTACTTTTACTTTCATGGTAATTTTATCTCCAGTTTTTAACATTTGTCCGTTTTGGTCAAGGGTAATGCTTTCAATGATTGGTTTTTCATAATCGTAGTCTTCATTAACAACAGTGAACTTTAAATTATTATCCGGTTCGATTTTATAGGGATAGAAAAAATGGGTATACATATAGGGGGCGTTTACGTAAATGGAAGTCATATCCCATTCTCCCGGAAGAGTGCGGTCCGTAATGGTATGTGTGCCAATCAGTGTTTGGGTTTGGGCATCATAGTCCATAGTGACCTCGTCGAAATATTGGGAATCGGTAGTATGCAGTTGCATTTTTGACCCTTCTTTGATTGGTATTCCTTGGGAATCAATTTGGACAGTATATGTAACGCTGTCGCCTACCCTCAAATTCCCGTCTTCATGGGAAGCGTTTTTATGTATTTGGAAATTGGAGGCAGAGATATCCCTTTCATCCTCATTTATTAACATAAATGAATAAAGGTAGTTCCATTCTGGCCAGGAATAAATTTCCCCTTCGACAAAGTTGGTTGCGTTGTCTTCTATACGGATTTGGGAAACATAAAAATCCCCTCTGTCACTGGGAAGGTCGCTGCAGGGAAATGTGGCTGTATATAGGTTCCCGCTCACATGTTGGAAATATAAATGTGCAGAACAGTAGGGGGTACCTCCGGATAACATGACAGTAATGGACTTGATACCGCTGTCCGCATCATAAACAGACATATTGAAATGAAGGGTATCGTTTTGGGTCAGTGCCTGCCCGTTCTCCAGAAACTCGAAGCTTTCAATGACGGGCTGGTCAATGTCGTAAGAATCTGCCGAGGGCATAGCAGCATTTTCAGCGGCTATATTTGCCGGCACATTGGCGGAAACTGTGTTTTCTTCTTCCTTTTGGGCTACATTGCTAATCTCACGGTTAATTTCTGAAGCTTTGGTGCTTTGCATTGGAAAAACAGTTGCCGCCGCTATGGAAGCGGTGAGCAAAATCCCTAATAATCTTTTGATGGATTTTTTCATCCATAATCCCTCCTTTGTAAAAATATATCATTTGGTTTTTAAAGAAGTGGCGGACGGACAATCTTTACCTTATGCAGCATTTGGCAAAATGCCCATCTTGCTTATAGCGTTAAAAGTTTTGTCCTCCGGCATTATTTAGATCCTAAACTAAAAAAGGAACAAATGTGGATGAATCCGCACTTGCTCCCGGTGCAACCATTCCCCCTTTCCATTTGAAATTACGTATTGATATACTTTGATTATATATTTATTTTCCGTAAGAAAAAAGAGGTTTCTTATTATTTTAGACCATTTTATGTTATACCATGTCCTTCGGACAGGTTCCTCCCAATGGTTGCGCTTGACCGGCTTTGGAATTGGCCCGTCCTTCGTCCGGACGTGAACCGACGTAGCCATATTGGCTTTGCATAAAAGAGGTAGGCTTTTTTGAAAGGAGATGAAGAGGGCATTGGAAAATGGGTGCTTTGGTGTGGCTTTTAACATATCATTAGTGATTCTTGGCTTAATTCTGGCAGGAGTTTAAAATTGTTTAACATACTTTCGTTCACATATGCTTCTAATCCCAACTCTAGTTCGGTATCGATAAGTTCTTCAAAGTGAATAGTATGGAGTATTTTATGGAAATCTATTCTCTCAAGTACTTTCTTTGTATAGGGACGTTTAGCGTCCAGAAACGCAATAGTAGAAAGAAATTGTTGTACACGTTTGGAATTTAAAAATAACATGGCAACGTATGCGGTATCATATGTTGGGAAACAAATAAAATAACTTGTATCATCTGTCATAACAGGTACGCTATCGGGGGAGGCAAGGATGAAAAAAAAAGGTTTTTTATAAAAACCACTGATTCCAACTTTATACTGTCCATAGGAGTAATCCCCAATTCCAAACATAGAGTAATCAGGTGCATTTTTGTAGATTGAACTTTTCCTTTTTGCAAAATACTCTTTATGAGAAATTAAATAAGCCCATGTTTTTGGAGCGTCAAATGCTATATGGGAAGTATCCTCCCGCACTTTTTTTTGTGTCACAATCACATATTTAGTGAAAGCATTTATAATTGGAGATTTAAACATACTACTCTTTATAAGTGGAAAAACATATCTTCTTTCGATATCGACAGATTCATTTAATCCATTTACAAAAGATGTTCCATTTAAAGATAATTCCATTACTTTTGAACAATCGTGTTTTACCCCTTGCCGCCACTCAAAGCAACAATTTCCTGAAAAATCATCTGATTTTTTATTCGTATTACTATAAAGTTTTCCGTTGATATAACCAAATGAATTTTTAACTTCTTTAGGCTTATCAAAAGAATATACATTGCATATATTAGCAGAAATTTCAGCAGATATATCTGCTGAACTAAGCTCTATGATTAATAGGCATGCGTTCGCATTGATTCCAAACACTTTGTTTGCATTAAATTCCAAAATATCACAAGAAGAAAACCTGGTATGTGTGCGTTTCATTTCTATGAAGACATTTCTTGCAACAGATGCTTTGCACAGCATTGCAATAGTAGCGTTTGTTCCATGCAATGATGCAATAAGTTGTAAAATAATGTACTCACATATATCAAAGTTGCTCGCCCCAGTAATGGCATCTATGCCTTTCAACCCTTTAAAATTTATTTTTACCGGTGTATTATCGGAGTCCAAACTTGATAATGTACTGTTGTTAACCCATGGTGGATTTCCGACAATTAATAAGTGGTCTTTTTCTTTCGCTATTGTTTTTAAATCAAAAGTAAAGAAGTCAGCATTTACGATTCGTACCCGAGAATCAAGAATACTTTTTTCACATGTTTTGCAATATTCCGGGTTGATTTCGATACCTATAATTTGTGATGCATTAAATATTAAACTACTTTTTATAAAATTGCCTATTCCGCAAGTTGGTTCAATAATAACGGAGGGTGCAAGATGCCTTTCATTTTTAAGGTACTGGCAAATAGCCAGAGAAAAATATTCTGGTGTTTGATAGTCTCCATACTCCCTTTTACCATTCATAATTGGTTACCCCATCAACTGTATTATTTAGTTCAATTACTCTTGAATATTGCAACCGCCATTGAAGCGCATTGCTAATAGTTAAATCCCCTTGCTCTGGAGTTAATTTCAGAATTTCCTCTGCTAACTCGTTGAAAATAATTTCATCGCCGGGAATATTTCTATCCTCCAAGAATCCAATAATATCCTCTTTAGATGCACCATCTTTCTTCATTTCTCGAAGACGTTTGGTAATAGTAAAATCAGCAGTTCTCTTTTTGTCGATGAAAGCACAATGTTTGAATTGTAGAAAACACTTATTGTTTTTATCATGTTTGTCATATACAAATATTAAGAGATTATAACCTAAACCATATATTTTTTGATGGGCATTTTTAAATGGGCAACTTTTTTACCGTCTGTTACTCCCAGCAATTCCGGGTGGTTTTCTTTGGACATAAAGTTACAGAAAATTTCAGCCTCCCGGATTAAATGATTAATTGATAATATAGGTTTCATATCTGCATTTCTCCTTTTTCTTCTTTAAATTTCCTGAAAGGAAGCATAGCGGCGATTGTTCTTTTGATAGGCGGGTTTGTTGCCATAACTAAGATAAAGCCCAAATCCGTTGTTCAAATGTCTTGGGCTTTAATGTTATGGATACATATTTCCCCTGTATGGTTTCATTATACAGGAAAATGACAGAAATACAATTCTTGAGCCACAGATTTGACAGAAATGAAATTCTCACAATAATTTAAGGGTTTCTTTCACAAAGTTGCTTTTTCTTAAAAAAAGTGATACACTTAAGAAACTACTTTAATAAAGTATAGGTGATGATATGGATAAGAAAAAAATAACAAATATGGAAGTAAAAAAGAAAAATAGAAATGAGGTTTTCCGTTATATCTGTAAACACGGAACAGTATCAAACCCGGATATCTCATATAATATGAAGATTAGCCTGCCTACAGCAACACAGATTACAAAAGAACTGATAGCGGAAGGCTTATTGGAGGAAAAAGGGGAACTTGAGTCAACCGGCGGGAGAAGGGCGAAAGCGTTATCGGCAGTGGTGAATGGCAGATTGGCGGTTGGGCTGGATATTACCAAGAACCATATTGCATTGGTACTCACCAATATTGTGGGTGAAATTTTAAAATATGAGCGCATCCATCAGCCATATGCTCCCGAAGAGGCTTATTATCAAACAGTCAGTAAAAGGCTGGAACTTTTTTTGGATGAAAGCGGCGCTGACAGGAGCAGAATTTTAGGGGTGGGTATATCCTTCCCGGGAATCATAGATTTGGATATAGGGCAGATAACTTATTCCCATATATTGGGCGTAGAAGCCGTACCATTTCATACGATAAGCGCTTTTTTCCCTTATCCATGTTTCTTCCTCAATGATGCTAACGCAGGGGCTTATGCGGAGGGGTTTCATGGAGAGGAAGAAGAACATTTTTTCTATCTTTCATTAAGCAATACGGTAGGCGGTGCGATTTATAACGGAAGTGAATTGATACAAGGCAAGAATTTCCGGTGTGGCGAAGTCGGCCATATGACAGTAGTAAATGATGGGGAAAGCTGTTATTGTGGAAAAAGGGGATGTCTGGATGCGTATTGTGCGGCATGGCGTTTGTCCGATGCGGCAGATGGGAAACTGGAACAGTTTTTTTGCCTGCTGGATAAAGGGGATGTGGAGGCGGTGAAGATATGGAACACTTATACCAACTATTTGTCCATTGCAGTGAATAATATCCATATGGTTTTGGACTGCGATATTGTTTTAGGCGGCTATGTCGGGAGCTGCATAGGTACGCATCTTCAGGGGTTATGGGATAAAGTGGCTAAAAGGAATACCTTTGAGGAAAAGGAACCCTATGTGAAAGCCTGCAATTATAAAGTGGCGGCCGCTGCATTAGGGGCAGCGCTGAAAGTGATAGAGACGTTTGTTAGCAAGATATAAAATTAGGGAAGGATAGTTTAGAAAGAGGCTTCAGGAATGAGGCCTCTTTTTTTGCCATATAGGATTCGGGTGTCAAAAGGTCTGTCAAGCGGCACTGCCGGGAAGACCTTTTGATACCCTAATCTATATAGGAAAGTTCTCCCAATTTCCCATATAGTAAAAAGCAAATATCGCACTGTATCGGAAGGGAAGTATGTCGTTGCCACGCCCCGCCTCAGGCGGAGAATCCTGCAAGCAGGATTCTTTTTTGTGTGAATTTTTAATAAAAGCTCAGATGGGATTTTGGCAGAAACGACGAAAGTGCAGGATTTGGCAAAAATAAGTTGACAAAATAAGGTTGCGACAATAAAATTATATACATAATAAAACTATTTAATTAAGTAATAAATAAAGTAATATGTAAAGAAGAATAAAAAGAAATATAAAAACAAAATTATTGTGCTGAAATGGATGAACGCAGCGGGATGACAACAAAAAAATTTATGGAAAGTGGAGGAAACGGTCATGGAAGGAAAAATGAAAGTAGCGGTAATGCTGGGGATTGGCAAGATGGGATTTGAGGAGAGGGATATCCCGAAAGTAAAGGATAATGAAGTGCTTGTCAAATTGGAGTATGTGGGAATCTGCGGCAGTGACCTGCATTATTACGAAACGGGGGCAATCGGCGATTATGTGGTTAAGCCGCCCTTTGTACTTGGGCATGAGCCGGGCGGAACGGTTGTGGAAGTGGGGAAAGATGTGAAGAATCTGAAAGTCGGCGACAGGGTGGCGCTGGAACCGGGCAAAACATGCGGCCATTGTGAGTTCTGTAAAACGGGAAATTACAACCTTTGCCCGGATGTGGTATTTTTTGCAACACCGCCGGTGGACGGGGTATTTCAGGAATATGTGGCTCATGAAGCAGGTCTTTGTTTTAAACTGCCGGATAATGTAAGCACGATGGAAGGCGCTCTGATTGAGCCTTTGGCAGTGGGCTTTCATGCCGCCATGCAGGGAGGCGCAAAGGCAGGACAGACAGCGGTTGTCATGGGGGCAGGCTGTATCGGGCTCGTGACAATGATGGCATTAAAGGCAATGGGCGTGTCCAAAGTTTATGTAATAGATATTATGGAAAAACGTCTCCAAAAAGCATTGGAGCTTGGTGCAGACGGTATCATAAATGGGGCACAAGCAGACGTTGTGGAAGAGGTAAGGAAATTGACAGATGGAAAAGGCTGCGACCTGGCAGTGGAGACCGCAGGCACACAGGTGACAACAGTGCAGGCAATACATATGACGAAGAAAGGGGCTACAATCGTGCTGGTGGGTTACAGCAAGAGTGGAGAAATGACGCTTCCCATGAGCTTGGCGCTGGATAAGGAGCTGACGTTCAAAACTGTGTTCCGTTATCGTCATATCTATCCGATGGCGATAGAGGCTGTTGCGGCAGGCAAGGTAGACTTAAAAGGTATTGTAACGGATATCTTTGAACTGGATGAAGCGCAGAAAGCTATGGACTATAGCGTGAATAACAAGGCGGATATTGTAAAAGCGGTAATACGCATTGCCGAATAGCTGAAGAACAATGTAAGAGATAAGATGAACGGCATATCGCGTAGGGCGGCTGCTTTCAGGATATCTGTGCTGGGGTTTTAACAAATAGACTGAAAGCAACGGCTGCCTTTTTACAACGTCTGGAGTTCAGGTTACGTTCCGGGCAGTGAAGGGAGCGGCAGATAAGAGGGGGGCAAGTGTAAAACAAGTATAAAACGAGGGAACGTAACGATTGGGATAGGAAAAAATAGGCAGGCTGCGCCAGTTTATAGCGCATTTATCCATGTTATACGGAATGTGAAGGAGATTAAGGGAATGTTTTGAATGGCAGAAGAGAAGGGGTGTTGTATATTGGATGGAGAGGTTGACTTTCTGCCTTTTGGGGAAAATGGGATAAATTTTTTGCGGTTATGGAACCGGATAAAGGAAAAATGGAATTTGACCAATGTTTATAGCAAATAAGGAGGATTGGAATGGAGCGGAAGAATACGGATGTCAAAGTGCCGTTGATTAGTAAAATCGCTTATGGCATGGGGGATGTGGGATGTAATTTCAGTTGGATGTTTGTGGGGAATTTCTTGATGATATTTTATACGGATGTGTTTGGGATAGGGATGAGCGCAGTGGCAGGTTTGATGTTGTTTTCCAGGTTTTGGGATGCCATTAATGATCCTGTGATTGGAGGGTTAAGCGATAAGACGCATACAAGATGGGGGAGATACCGTCCGTGGCTTTTAATCGCTGCGCCATTGACCGCTATTGTATTGATGCTGACCTTCTGGGCGCATCCTGACTGGTCATCCACTGCTAAAATTATTTATATGGCAGTTACCTATTGTATCTTGGTCTTAGGGTATACCTGTGTCAATATCCCTTATGGGACTTTGTGCGGTGCGATGACACAGAATATCGAAGAACGGGCGAAGATTAATACGTTCCGCTCCGTCAGTGCGATGGTTGCTATCGGAATTATCAATATTATAACAGTTCCCCTGATTGCGGCGCTTGGCAAGGGGAATGACAGGAAAGGCTACCTTTTAATAGCTATCATCTATGGATGTATTTTTGCAGCGTGCCACATCTTTTGTTTTGCAAAGACAAAGGAAGTCGTGGAAGTGCCGGAAAAAGAAAAAACATCCCTGAAAGTGCAGCTATCTTCCGTTGCGAAAAACAGGCCTTATATGATTGCGGTGGCAGGGCAGTTTTTGTTCGGGATAACGCTTTATGGGA
>Ga0224746_10051_pt1 | contig 15365 bp, 18 predicted proteins | sample LIM_F_Water_Bulk_FD_183000 | JGI IMG/M metagenome (GOLD analysis project Ga0224746, IMG submission 183000) | Enriched cells from gastrointestinal tract of the lab mouse from Pacific Northwest National Laboratory (PNNL), Richland, Washington... | ecosystem: Host-associated > Mammals > Digestive... | reverse complement strand
GCAACGGCACTGCCACGCCCGTAACGATGCCTGACAGCCACTGCAAATCCACTCGTTTTTGTTTTGCCTCCCTCTTCCCCGGCATTTCGCAGCCTCCGTTCGGTTCTTTGCAAGCCTACAGCCATTGACTGAGCGAGGCGCTCAGCATCTCCTGATCCGGCAATAGAGCAGTAAAATAATCGTAAATCTCTTCTAATCCGCAGCCCATAAGACATAGCTTGATCCGCTTTGCCGCCGTTTTCATTTCCTGAAGGCTCTCTTCGTCCCAACCTACGGCTTGGATACAGTGTTCGACAGTCTCGTCTGTTTGACCAGTAAATACAGACCTCAAGATCCTACTGATCTGAAGCTCCTGTCCTTTTTCCTGAAGAGTCCTTAACACGGGCGAAAAGGGGGTAAAGTAATCGTCTATAAATTCTGTCGCAACGGCACTGCCACGCCCGTAACGATGCCTGACAGCCACTGCAAATCCACTCGTTTTTGTTTTGCCTCCCTCTTCCCCGGCATTTCGCAGCCTCCGTTCGGTTCTTTGCAAGCCTACAGCCATTGACTGAGCGAGGCGCTCAGCATCTCCTGATCCGGCAATAGAGCAGTAAAATAATCGTAAATCTCTTCTAATCCGCAGCCCATAAGACATAGCTTGATCCGCTTTGCCGCCGTTTTCATTTCCTGAAGGCTCTCTTCGTCCCAACCTACGGCTTGGATACAGTGTTCGACAGTCTCGTCTGTTTGACCAGTAAATACAGACCTCAAGATCCTACTGATCTGAAGCTCCTGTCCTTTTTCCTGAAGAGTCCTTAACACGGGCGAAAAGGGGGTAAAGTAATCGTCTATAAATTCTGTCACCCGACTGTTATCGTGAGGATTCGTCAATAATTTGAGCGTCTGGTTAAAGAGCCTCTCATTCTGGTGAAGCGCCAGCAATTCTAAACTGCGGAGATACTGATTAACCAGCCGCCGGTACTTCCGATTCGGTATGACCCTGGCACCTCGAACGTAAAAGACCATTACGTCGTCAAATAGTGTCTGCTTTTCGTCGCTGCGCCCCAACTCATGCAAACTCTCGTATGCCATCTGGAACAATACCTCATCCTCACGATCCTGCAAAAGGCGGCTTTTTTGAGTCTGAACGGCTTCCGGCTCCTTTTCCATGAGTTTGCGGCCAAACTCCGTAAGGGTGTAAAAGCAATACTTGCCCTCATAGTCCTTTTTGATCAGCTTAGGTGAAAAACTGTCCAGCTTCTGCAAAATATTAGAAAGCGCTGTGGGCTTGGCATGGACACGGTTCGCCAGTTCCCCTTGAGAAAGCCTGCCGCTCCGGTATAATTCTGAGAGTACCTCTTGTTTTCGCTTAGTCAGAAAACGCTGAAGCTCCTCCTGGTCCCGTACAGTCCCAGGAGGGGCACCGCCTGTCCAAAAAGCTTCTGTTGGCATTGTATGACCTCTCTACTCAGGTGAAGTGAAATGAAATGTATACATTTGATTTTAATCCCATTTTCCCGAAAATGCAAGGCCAGTGGTGCTTTTTTCCTCCCGCCCCTTGCTTTTTGTGAAAAGTACCTTGAATCGGCTATATTCTTGCAACTATGCTATACATTTTCTCCAAAAACCGAGCATTTGAATGATTTGTTAGAACAAATGCTAAGTTTAAATGTATGTGCTGCGAGATGAATTCACCTTGATTCAACAAGATTCCATCAGGCTGCAGTCCCAGGTAACGAACTTGTGCATCACACTTTGCCAGGTGTCCCGCAAGTGTGTCGTCACTGACCAGTTCCTCAGAGGATGCGCCCAGTTTGTTGGAGCAGGGGCCCTTTGCCACCCGGTAGAGGATGTACTCCCGGACGCTGTCGTCACTCAGATGGATGCTGGCAAAACCAATCCGGGCCCACCCTACCGCCGCAATTGTGCTTTCTACTAGAGATCGACATGAGCGAAAAGCAAGTACACCGCCAGCCAGCGACTATTAGCGAGTCCTTCCTCATCTTTCGTCATCTTCAGCATCCTCGCAATATGGAGCTGGTCTTCAAAATGGAAGCCTCCGGTCCGTCCGGCGATGCCAACGGCCCGCTGTTTCAATCCAAGGTGTTTCCAGGGCCGGACCGTCTCGACAGCCAGGTCTACTATCGTCACTGTTCCGGCCTGCAGCCGCTCAGTGATGTGGAGACAAATCAAAGTCCGGTTGCTCTGGCGGCGGTGATCAAGGCAGCTCTGGCAGTCCACACCCGCTCCATGGGGGCTGTATCCGCAGAGAACAGTACTGCTGGAATTGCGAGGGGCAAAGTTGGGCGGCAGCATCATCTCCTGCTCTAGCCCCGCCAAAGGTGTATTGCGTACAAAATATTTTCCCATTTCATTGTTCCTTCCAGTTGTACAAAATAAAAAAGCGGGGCCTGTGTTTTTAGTGCCGCCATCCGGCAGCCACAGGCCCCGCTCTTTTTTCAATGTTTATTTTCCGGTATTATAACTTTTTTGCTATGAACTGCCAGCGCCCTTCTTGAAATCATTGATTTTTGAAACGGGCGCTGGCCACTTCAAAGACAAGACGGTCATTTGTCTGGTCAGATGAGTTCCGGTTGTTCCAGTTGTCTCTTTGATAAGCAAAAAGCACCAGCTCAATGCTGATGCTTTCAGATAGATCCCTTTGCAACTTTTTTTATACAAAAATCCAGCGCCCTTTTCAAATCTGGCTATTTTCAAAACAGGCGCTGGGTACATTGCAGATGAATGACTTTTTTGCCGCGCGTTCAAGTCGTACCCCTATGAATAAAAACCAGGAATAAATCTAAATTTTGAGGCCCTTGGATTTTCGCAACCCAAGGGCCTCCGAGGCATTGAAAACTCTCGGTTTTTTAACCAAAAATCTTTTTTGACCTCTTATTGTGTGATTTACAGACACTATAGATGCCGCTGAAATCGCCCCAATTTTGACGGCGCAATATTATTTGCCTGCATTATATCGCATCTTCCGGGAAAACGCAACCCACTCCCTGCAAAAACTTCAGAAGCCGATTTTTGGATGTATCTTCCCCGGAAAATCCCGCGCACCGACAGCGTCTGGTGTTCACCGCATGATCCAGGAGCGGCTGCTCACGGGTGGAATGATCCAGCGTATAGTCAAATGCCAGCACATCCTCCCAGACACGATTGAGGTATGCGACTTCCCGCCGTCCATGGGTCTTGGTCAGCCGTAGCCCGTCTGCCTGCCGGAGATACTTCGCTGCCACTTCTTCGGAGATCCCGATACTCTGAAATGTGCTATGCAGTCCATCCAGGAATACGTCCCCCAGGCTGTTCCATTCCGACCAATTCAGGTCAAACAGGATGAAAGCATACCGGCTGGAGCAGTGGACGGCCAGGAGACTGGCCCTGCCATTCAACGTGATAACGTGCAGATCCCAGCAAAAATTGCGGTCACTTTCTTCTCCATAAGGGATGCTCCTGATCTTCAAATGACGCTGTAGCGGGATCGTGAGTCCCAGTTCCATTTTATGTTTCCCCGCCTTGGCCGGCTTCCACCACACAGAAATATTCCGGCGGCACATACTCACATAGCCACACGCCATTCTCGGAGCGGTAGAACCGTATATCGTTCTCAGCCATCGTCCCAGCATTGATCCTGAGCACTACCGGAGTGCCGTGGCGGCGTCCTACAGAAACTGCCGTCTGGTGATCTCCGGAGAGATGAACATACTGCCGGGCCATCTTTCTGATGCCCTCCGCTTGAATAGTAGAGAGGAAACGCGCCGCCGTCCCGTGGTAAAGATACCGGGGCGGTTTTGCTTCCTTTAGCTCAACATCCACCTGGAGGGAATGTCCCTGATTGGCACGGATTTTGGTGTGATCTGCGTTGAATGAGTACCGCCGCTTGTTGTTCTCCCGGACGATACGCTCCAGTGTTTCCCTATCAATCTGCCGCCCGGTTCCGCGCACGCCATTCAGCAGCTCCGCTACATCCGCCCAGCCGTGCTCGTCCAGCACAATTCCTGCTGCACCAGGGTTGTGCCGCAACACCAGACTGAGAAATCGGCCCAGCTTTATGTCGTTCGTACTCTGCATTGTTTTTGCCTCCGCTCTATATCAGCACACCCTCGCAGTGGTCGATCTCATGCTGGATGATCTGCGCCGTCCAGCCGTTGAAGGTCTTAAACCTCGTCTGGAAGGCTTCCGTCTGATACTGCACCTTGATGGACTTCCACCGCTTGGCTGACCGTGTTCCCGGCAGCGAGAGACAGCCCTCCCGAGCTTCGTAGGGGCCGGCTCTCTTGATGATCTCCGGATTGAACATCACCATGTATTTCCCCTCGTTATCAAAGGCAATGATCCGCTTGTTGACCCCGATCATATTCGCCGCCATGCCAACACAGCCGTCCTCATGGGCTTCCAGCGTTTCAAGAAGGTCCTGTGCCACAGATACGTCCTCCGGCGTGGCGGGCTCCGCCTTCTGGGATAGGAATGCGGTATCTTTCATGATCTCCCGAACCATCGTCAGCCCTCCATCTGAATGGCTACCTTGATCACGCCGTCCCACCTGTTCTCAAAAAGGTCGTATGCCGCCGCGATGTCCTTGAGAGGGAAGGTGTGGGTGATCAGCGGCGTAGTGTCGATCTTTCCCTGCTCGATCAGCGCCAGGGTCTCGGCACATTTGCAGCCGTCCACGCCGCCGGTCTTGAAGGTCAGATTCTTGCCGTACATCTCCGGCAGAGGCAGCGTCTGGGGCTCATCGTACAGCGCCACGATGGTCACAACGGCGTTCGGACGGGCGCACTGCCAGGCCATACGGAAGGTTTCCGGACTTCCGGCGACCTCCAGCACAGCGTCCGCGCCGCCGTGGCTGCTGTGGTTCAGAACAAATTTCTGAACATCTTCCGGCTCCGCAGTCAGCACCCGTGGATAGTGTTTCCTGACAAAATCCAGCCGCTGGGGATCTTTTTCACAGACGATGACCTGCTTCGGCTGCTTCAGCAGGGCGCATTGTAAGGTACAGATGCCGGTGGGACCTGCTCCGATGATCAGCACCGTATCTTCGGTCTTGATCTCAGAAATATCCGCCGCCCAGTAGCCTGTTGCCAAAATATCCCCCACGAACAGCGCCTGCCGGTCTGTGACTGTATCGGGGATCCGGTTCAGACCCTGGTCGGCATAGGGGACGCGGACGTACTCCGCCTGTCCGCCGTCGATGCGACAGCCCAGCGCCCAGCCGCCGTCGGGATCGGTGCAGTTGTTGACCCAGCCGTGCTGGCAGAAGAAACAGTCCCCGCAGAAGGTCTCCACGTTCACCGTCACCCGGTCACCGGGCCGGACGCTGGTCACGGCGCTGCCGGTTTCCTCCACCACGCCTACCATCTCATGGCCCACCGTGATGCCCGGCACGGCGCGGGGAACACTGCCGTGCTTGATGTGGAGGTCGCTGGTGCAGATACTCGCCAGCGTCACCCGGACGATGGCGTCCCGGTCGTCCAGCAGGACGGGCTTGGGTTTCTCCAGCAGATTGAATCTTCCTTTGTCAACAAAAGTATAAGCCAGCATAGCTCCGCTCCTCATCGAATAAATTTCGCCAGATCATCATCAAACGCATCCGGGAATAACATCCCCAAATGCTGTACGATCCGCGCCTTGGACTCCTCCGGATCACGGTGGTAGGCCCCCTGGGTCACATCCGCTCCCAACACATCCTCTGTCACCGCGTACCTGGCGATGCCCCAGCCGTAGGGCTTGCCATGCTTGTCGCGGGCGTACTCGAAACTGTGGACGGTGATGTATGTCTGCATTTGCAGGCTGGTGATCACCGTATCGAAGCCCTTCAGCCTATCGCCGCCGAATCCCGCCAGCCGCTTCAAGTCCTTGGACAGCGTAGGCCCCTCCCGGAGCAGCACGTCCATGATACACTTCTCCCGGTAGCTGGCCAGCCCCTCCTCGTAGCGGGCATCGAAGCTGTAGCCGTCGCGCCGGTAGTTGGCCAGATCGGGATACCACTCCCGGCTGACCAGCCCCGCCTTCCTGGAGAACAGCCTGCCGTAGGTCACCACACCCCGGCGGGCCAGTTCCATCCGCCATTCCCACGGCCCATCCACACCCTCCACAAACCAGTAACGGCTGGGAGTGAACTCCTCGATGGAGAAGCTGGGGATGGAGCAGGGAAAGAACGGAAGGAAGCCCATCTGCTGCACCAGGGCTTCCAGTTCCATGGCGCTGGTGATCTTCGGTTTTGGCATGGCTGAGATCCTCCCCGGCGGCGTTTTCCTCAGTATAGCACACTTCGTCCGGCAAGTCGAGAGTCAGATGCGCCTCCGCCTTGATCTGCCGCAGCAATTCTGATTTTGACCAGCCAAATTGCCGGACGGCCCGCAGATACCACGCCTTCTCCGGTATCGTCAGCTTTGCCTCCAGAATGACCACGTTCTGCGTCCAGCCAATTTTCATCGCTACATCTATCATCTCAGGCGTATTTGCATACGCCTGGTAAAACTCCCGCATTCGGCGAAGGTTCCGGGGGGAGAAACCCGCAGCATCCGGACAGGCGGTTTGCAGATATTCTGCCGCAGCAATGGCAGCGCCTTTTTCGACCCTGCCGCTGACCAGCCGGCCTATCTCGCAGTACAATTCTATCTGCGGCAGATCTGCAACCAATAATCTGTCCAACGATGTGAGCATGGCTGAGTAATCAACCGGTTTTCTGATATTCACGAGTTCTACTCCTTTCCGGCTTGCGCCGCAATTTGTCAGGGCATAGAAAAACACGGCAGATCAGATCCGCCGCGCTTTTCCATACCCTGAATCTATTTTCTATCCTCTGCTTTTTCGATTTCAAGCCGCCGCATGGACGCTTTCAGTGACACCACCATGTCGGCAATCATTTTGATCTCGAGGCTGCTGCAATCCTCCACCAGCTCTGTGAGCCAGTTGCTGCGAAGGGCAGCGTCCTTTGCAACTTCTACGCACAGCAATTCATCTGCGGAGCAGCCGAACGCATTGATGAAGCCGATGATCATTTCCAGGCTGGGGACAGACCGCCCTGTCTCAATATGACTGATGTGGGTGATACCCACGCCTGTTTTTTCCGCAAGCTGCTCCTGCGTCATGCCCTTCGCCTTCCGCATCCGCTTGATTTGTGCGCCAATCGTCTTCTGATCTACCATATACAAGCGCCCCCCTGTACTGTGGTGCTTATATTATAGGTGCAAATTGTTCTGATTGTAATGTCCGATTGGTATAATTGCACCTATAGACATATAAGAATCTTCACTTTTTTATACTTTGACGGATCTCTATCCCACCCCGCAGGTACACTATGATCGCGACTTCAGACAGCACTTTGACCGTGTCCACCAACTGGCGTATCCATGACTCATCCCATTCGGTCAGCTCCGGCGACATCTTTTCCATTAAGGCGGCAGTCGTGGCCATTCTCTGCACTGCGACCGCGCTGGATGTCCGCTGTTCCTCTATCTGGGCCCGCTGCTCCTTGAGAGTGGTGATCTCATCGGTGATACGCTGGAACTGGGCCATGTAATCTTGGGCCTCCATCTGCTCCGCCGCCTGTTCCAGCAGCCGGTTGAACTGCCCCTCCAATTCACCGATCTTGCGCTGAATGTCCGCCAGACTGACCGCTTGGCCTGGGAGCGGAGCCAGCTCCAGCTCCATGGCCTCGGTGATCTGACTGGTCATCTCGTCCCGGCTGCCCATGGCCTCGTTGATTGCCGCCAGGATGGCCCTCTGGAGCGGTTCCTCGTCCAGCGTGGGGGAGCTGTGGCAGTATTTCGTCCCGTAGTCCAGGCGGCTCACACACCGCCACACAACGCGCTTTCTGCCGTTCTTGGCCCAGACACAGCGGCGGTACAGCGTTCCGCACTCGCCGCAGACCAGCCGCTCCGAGAGCGCGTACCGGCTGGCGTAGGAGGTACGGCCTGTGGGAGCATACTTCTTGGAAGGACTTTTTCCGGCATTGCGGCGGGCCATTTCAGCCTGCACGGAATCATAGATCTGACGGCTCACGATCCCTTGATGGCAGTTCTGGATCAGGTATTGGGGGAGCTGTCCGGTGTTGCGGATGACCTTCTTGCTGATGCAGTCCTGAATGAAGGTCTTCTGGAGCAGAGCATCACCGCAATATTTTTCATTGGTCAGGATGCCCTTGATCACACTGAGCGTCCACTCTGGCTCTCCATCCACATTGAGGATGTTCTGTGCCTCCAATCCCTCCTTGATTTGCCGGAGGCTGGCCCCGGCGAGATATCGGTCATAGATCTGCCTGACCACCTCAGCCTGTTCCGGGATGATCTCCGGCCGGCCATCGGTACCTTTCCGGTAGGCGTACCAGCGTTTGTACTGATAGGACACCTTTCCCTCCCGCATGGCCTGGCGGATGCCCCAGACGACGTTGCCGGAAATGGATTCGCTCTCCGCTTGGGCGAAGGCGCCCAGAATGGTGATGAGCATCTCACTGTCCGACTCCAGGGTATTGATGCCCTCCTTCTCGAAGATCACCGCGATACCCAGTTCCCGCAGGGCGCGGATATAGTGGAGGCAGTCCACCGTATTGCGGGCGAAACGTGAGATGGATTTGGTCAGCACAATGTCGATCTTCTTCTGCTTACACTGGCGGATCATCCGAAGGAACTCCGGACGCTTCCGGGCGGACGTGCCCGTTATGCCCTGATCCGCGAACAGGCCCACCATGGTCCAATCCGGATTGGTCATGATCTTGTCCGTGTAGTAGGTCTGCTGGGCCTCGTAGCTGGTGAGCTGTTCCTCCTCGTCTGTACTGACCCGGCAATAGGCGGCGACACGCTGCTGGCGCTTGACAGCCTTTTCTCTTGCCAACTCAGGATTGGCGGGGATGATGATGACTCTGGGGGCGGTTTCCGTCATAATGCTCGACTCCTTTCCACAATTTGTCCATTTTTCAGAAGGATGGATATGCTGCATCTCCGCATCCGGACCGCTGAGACAGCAGAGCGGAGAAGCGCCGCGTCCAGTTCCTGCATAGGAGTGGTGTATTCCCCGAATAATCGCCGGAGCCGCACGGTTTCATACTCCTGATCACCGATACCTGTATACCGGGCGGATGCCAGTTCCAGCGCAAGATTTTTTGCGGCATCCTCATTGACCGGCTGCCGCTCCAGTTCCTGCTTCAGCGCCCGACTGAGGTTATTGATTTGCATTGTATCTGCCTTTGGAGTCTCTGGCGTACAGATCTGTTCCTGGTCTGCGATCAAATTGTTGAGCAGCTGCAGTACAACTTGCCCGGCATCGGCTGCGGGACCGCCTCTGCACAGCCTGTTCAGAACCTTTTGCGCCTCTGTCTTTTTGGGCGGAGTAACTTTGGAGGTGCGCTTCTCATTGGCACGGTCGTATTGCTCCTCTGGGATGATGACCGGCCAGCCCTGAACGCCGGTGTACTTTCGATTTTCCAGGATCCGCGCCACCATATTTTTGCTGACCGAACACGGCTGGAGTATCCTGCATCTCCATTTTGACCTCCCGCAGCTGCGCCAGCTTTTCCACTGCCCACTCCGGGAGATATTCTTCCCGCAGCACGCCGGTGAAGTCCGAACGCCTCCAGCGGTACGTCCCGCCATCCGCCAGACAGACCGCCCGCACCCTGCCGCCTTCGCTGCCTGGGGAACACCCCATGCCATAATCTCCGTACCAAAGCTGGTATCCCGTCTGCCGGCAATTGTCCGGAAGAGAGCGCAGAGGGAGAACCAGGACTTTGTCCTCATAGTCCATGGCTTGGGAATCCGGCTCGCAATGGGTGGTGTTGTACGCGCCCAGCTGTCTGGCCAGCGCGCGATCCGGCGGCAGTTCAACGGCAGGAAGCGTGGTCAGAGTCTCCTGCGCCCAGTCGGGCAGGTACTCATCTTTCAGAACACCCATAAATTCTGACCGCTTGACGCGCACCGGGCCGAACTGCGGCAGGGCCAGATCAATAGCGGATATGCCGCTGCCGTCCTTCCCAGGTTCACAGTCCCAGCCGTCCACCGCAAGCCAGAGCTGGCCTCGAGGGCTGAGACGCCGGATGGCGTCTGGGTGCAGAGCCAGGACGCAGCCCAGGTAGTCGTCTATGTGCGGTTCGCAGTGACTGACATCGAACAGGCCCGTATGTTCAAAGCTGTTCCGCGCCGCCGCCAGGAAGTCGTTCATGGCCTGGGGCGGCAAGTCTACCGCAAAATCTCTTGCGTAAGCAGGCTCCTCCGGAACACGGGCGTTCAGGCACCACCTAACCAGTTCCGGGTCAAGGCCATCGGGGATCGGATCTTCCTTCAGCGTGTTCGCCAGCACGAACCGAACCCGAACGATGCCCCACTTCTCCAATACTGCTTCAGGGGAGCTGCCAGCCTGCGCCATATCCTGAGCGCAGAGGATGTTCTCCTCATGGCTCCTTTCCCAGTTGTGCGGTTCAAACCGGGCGGCGGCTTCCTCACGAGAGCGGACATAGACGGGGGTATAGGTTTTCAAAATTGTTTCCTCCTTGTTCGTGGTAACCGGAACAGTATCACAGCTCCGGCGGAATTGCTATTCATCAGATTGGACAAATGCGCGTGGAAAAAGGCGCTGCCGCTGGATATGAAAAAGCGCCGGTTCATATAGCCTGAGATGGCCAATGAACCGGCGTGAAACCATGACGATACTTTCATAAATATGCGGAATCTTCACTTCTCCATCTGCACATACTGGATCTATGGAACCGATCATTCTGCATTCCGACATGAACAATTTCTATGCCAGCGTAGAAATGCTATACGATCCCACACTGAAAAGCAAACCGGTAGCCGTAGCTGGAGATGAAGAAGCCCGCCATGGCATCGTCCTGGCCAAGAATGACCTTGCCAAGCAATTTGGCATCCGCACCGGCCAAGTGCTCTGGGAGGCCCGCCAGCAATGTCCGGAGCTGGTCTGCGTTCCCGCTCACTATGACCGGTATCTCCGTTTCTCCGCGCTTGCAAAGAATATTTACATCAGCTATACCGACCAGGTGGAAGCCTTTGGCCTGGACGAGTGCTGGCTGGATGTGACCGGTTCAACCGGCCTGTTTGGAGACGGTATAACGATTGCCAATGACATTCGCGCCCGCATCCGGCGTGAACTTGGTCTGACGGTATCGGTAGGCGTGTCCTACAACAAGGTTTTTGCCAAGCTGGGTTCCGATATGAAAAAGCCGGACGCTACCTCCGTCATTACCCCGGAGAATTTTCGGGAAACCACCTGGCGGCTGCCGGTCAGCGACCTTCTCTATGTCGGGCCGGCTACCACCCGGAAGCTGGCCCAGTTCGGCATCCATACGATTGGCGCGCTGGCTCAGGCGGACACGGACTTCCTCTATTCGCTTCTGGGCAAAAACGGGATCATGCTCCACCGTTTTGCCAACGGCCAGGACCGCTCCGGCGTCCGGCGATACTATGCCGTACCGCCCATGAAAAGTATCGGCAACAGTACCACCACGCCCAGGGACCTCGTTAACGAGGATGATGTCAAGATCACGCTGTTGGCACTGTGTGAGAGCGTTGCGGCGCGGCTGCGGGAGCAAGGCTGTGTCTGCGGGACCGTGACTGTAGGGATTCGCACCAGTGACCTGACCTCCTTTGACCGCCAGCGCAAGCTGCCTGTCTCCACAGACAGCACCCTGACGATCTGGGAAGCCACCGTGGACATTTTCCGGCATAGCTACACCAACGGTCGACCTGTCCGAAGTCTCTCCGTAAAAGCCAGTGGCCTTTCACCTGCGGATGGAATGACGCAGCTGTCTCTGTTCCCGGAGGAGCGGAAGGCCCAGCGCAGGGCGGACATTGACCGGGCTATCGACAAGATACGGGCGAAATACGGCTATTTCAGTATCCGCAGGGCAATCACCCTGATCGCCCCTGCCTTGGACCTGGATGCCAGAGGCGATCATACCATTCATCCTGTCGGCTTCCTTGGAACGCTCTGACCGCGCCGCATACTTTTTGAGGTATCTGCAAACGCTATACCAGAGGTGATAAGAAATGCACTATTCTGATTTGAACACCCTGCTCCACAGTGAGCCAGAGGCCAAACGCTACTTTGACACGCTTCCCGACTATGCCAGGGAGCAGATCCAAACCCGCTCCGGAAGCGTCAATTCCTTTGACAGTCTGAAGGATTACGCAGAAAACATTCTTCGCGGCGATGATTAGCAAGCAAAGCGGAAACCGTTCCAAAGGCGGTTTCCGCTTTGTTTCTTACGAACCTACGATTGTTCCTCCGTCCGGATGAAGCACCTGCCCGGTCATATAGCTGGCGTCGTCCGATGCCAGGAATACATAACAGGGCGAGACTTCGCAGGGCTGGCCCGCCCGCATCATGGGCACCTGGCTGGTTTTGGCTCCGAAGGTCTTTACTTCTTCTGCGGAGAAGGACGCGGGGATCAGCGGCGTCCATATAGGACCGGGCGCTACGGCGTTGACCCGTATTCCTTTCTCCACCAGCGACAATGCCAAGGAGCGTGTCAGCGCGACGATCGCGCCCTTGGTGGCACTGTAGTCGATCAGGTCCTTGTTTCCCTGATAGGCTGTCACCGAGGCGGTGTTGATGATGCAGCTCCCCCGCTCCATGTGAGGTAACGCCGCCTTTATCAGATAGAAAAATGAGAATACATTGTTCTGAAAGATAAACGCAAGCTGTTCGTTGGAAATATCCAGGATGCTTCGCCGGATAAACTGCATGGCGTGGTTGTTGACCAGAATGTCCAGCTTCCCAAAGCACGCTAACGTCTTATCCACACAGTATTTTGCGAAAGCCGGGTCCTTCAGATCGCCCTGCAGCAGCAGGCAGCGTCCGCCCAGCTGCTGTACACGCTTGGCAGTCTCCTCCGCGTCCCCATCCTCATCGTAGTAAGCGATAGCAACATTTGCACCCTGCTTCACAAAATCGTATGCCACCGCCCGCCCGATGCCGCTGTCTCCTCCGGTGATCAGCGCGGCTTTGCCCTCCAGCTTCCGGCAGACTTTCCCGCATTCCGATACCGGTTTCGGTTCCATCACATATTCAAAACCAGGTTGGCGGTCCTGGTGCTGGGGCGGGAATGTAATGGGCACCTCCCGGCAGTCCGTGAGATACCCGTAGCTGCTGTTATGTTCCATGGCATGACACCTCCATCCTCATCATACGGGGATGGAGCGCACCGGTTACCGGTTCTCCGAAGGTTCCACGCATTCCAGAGGAGTTTTATCCCACCGAAGTCCCTTGAATACCGGCTGACGCATTCCCCCGCTCTTGGTTCGGTGCATAAACTCAACCGTGCATACCAGCGCCGGCTCCAGCCACACGGCTCGCTCGTTGCCGTGACCGGTTGGGACGGATGAGGCAAACGGTGGGTTCGCCATTACGGTCTGTGAACTGATGACAGAGAACGCTTCCCCGCTGACTCCCAGCGGTACATGGCCCTTATACACCAATTTCTTCTCCCTGTACTGCCCCAAAACAATGCTGGTCAGATGATACCCTTTGTGGATATACCCGCAGACGACAAAATCATCATCCATCAGATGCTTCATCTTCAGCCAGGTTTTTGCCCATTTCCCCTGAAAATACAGGCTGTCTTTCCTCTTTGCAACGATCCCCTCCAAGCCCTGCGCCTGGGTGAGCTGAAACAGTTCCATCGCCTGATTTGCGCCATATACGCGGGAAACTGCCAGACGGTCCGAGTCAGTGACAACCCGCCGCAGATATTCCCGGCGCTCCGCTAGAGGGCGTACCGTAAGGTCCCGACCATCATAATAGAGGCAGTCAAATGCAATGAAGACTGCCGGATGCCGCTTTGCCTCCAGCTCTATTTTGTACTTATCTGACAGCAGGCTCCGGCGTTGAATAACAGAAAAATCAGGTTTGCCATCCACGATGCACACCAGTTCCCCGTCTAAAATACATCTTGTGGCTGCCTGCCGGTGGATTTGGGAAAGTTCGGGAACCTTGGGAAGCATCCGCACATTGCGCTTGTTGCGCAGTTCTGTGCCAGCCTCCGGATCGAGGAACGCCACGCAGCGTTCCCCATCCCACTTGATCTCATAGAAATATGCTTCATCAGCAAAGAAATGGACATTTTCAGCAATCAGCATGGGAGAAACCGGGGTATCAAATAAATCCCTCACTGCTTCGACGCCCTACGCCTGGGCCGCTGCCGTGCGCTTGGCGCCCCCTTTGCTTTGGCCTGCTCCAGCATCTGCTGGAGGACGTCCATCATGTTGATAACGCTGACCTGCTGCTCTGCGGGAGCCTGTGTGATCTCCTGATGGTTTGCCTTGGCCTGGATGATCTCCCACAGCCGGTCGCGGTACTCATCATGATATTTTGCGGGGTCAAAGGACTCCTTCATCCCGGCAATGAGCGTTTTGCCCATAACCAGCTCCTGCTCTGATATTTCCGGCTTAATGGGTTCCTTTGGCATGGCTTTCACCTCGTCATGGAAGAGGAGTGTTTCCGTCAGTATTCCGGTATCCGTTGGGATCAGGGCCATCAGGTGTTCCGATTGACCAATCACTCCTTTGGCAATGGCCACCGCGTGTTCCTCCAGCATACAGCGGCGCAGCAGCTCATACGCCTTGTCGCCTCCAGACTCCGGGATGGTATGGTACGTTTTGTCAAAGTAAATTGGGCGGATGTCCTGGAGGTCAGCAAAGTGCAGAATGTGAATCGTCCGGTCTTTCTCTGCCTTTGCCTTTTCAAAATCATCATCGGTGAGCGTGACATACCGTCCCGGCTCGATCTCGAAGCCTTTTACGATCCCATCTCCGGAAACCTCCTTTCCGCAGCTTGCACAGACCTTTTTGTATTTCACCCGTGAGCCGTCCTCCCGGCACAGTTGATGGAATCGGATGTCATTGTCCTGGGTGGCCGTGTGCAGTGAGATGGGTACGTGCAGCAGGCCGAAGGATATTGCGCCTTTCATGGTAGCGGGCATTGGCAGACCTCCTTTCTAAATGCTGTGTTAGTATGCCCAAGTTGGGAGCGCATATAAAAAGCGCCGCCCCATCTGGTCTGCTGACCAATGGACCGACGCTGAGAGAATCAGGTTTATAACCTTTTGAGAGGAAATATCCAGCGCCCTTTTTATTTTTGCTCATTTTTAAAATGGGCGCAGGGTGCTTTGCGGCGGAGGCATCCCTCGGAAGAACCCGGGCATATAGCACAAATGGAGCGGCTATTTTTCTACGGCAAATTTTCTACGATGGACGAGGCCGACTGGCTTAGAAATGAGATTTCAATTTGCCAGAACGGGCTGCGTACGTCAAAACCAGGGGTTCAAGCCTCTCCAGTTACAGGAAAACCGCTGTTGGCATCTGTCGCTGGACACCTGAATTTTCAGGGTGTCGAATCCCCGGAAACAGTTGATGCCGTAGGCTTTC
>Ga0224746_10096_pt1 | contig 15487 bp, 8 predicted proteins | sample LIM_F_Water_Bulk_FD_183000 | JGI IMG/M metagenome (GOLD analysis project Ga0224746, IMG submission 183000) | Enriched cells from gastrointestinal tract of the lab mouse from Pacific Northwest National Laboratory (PNNL), Richland, Washington... | ecosystem: Host-associated > Mammals > Digestive... | reverse complement strand
TTCAAGGCACAGATTGGCGGGAAACCCGCATCCGTGCAGCAGTCCCCTGCAGTCCCGGACGCCCCAGACGGGCAGGGGACGTTGCGCGCAGTCGTGGTTACGGAGCGCGACCCGCTCTTAATCAGGGATGCGCCGAATGGGAACCGGGTCGCCTCCATTCCCAAAGGGGCGGAAGTGGAAGTCCTGGAGACAGGCAGCGAATGGCATAAGGTGAAATACGGAGGGCATATAGGCTATAGCGCGGCAAGGTACCTCTCAGTCAGCGGAGGGGTGAAATGCGTCGCGCAGTGTACCGGCAATGGGGTGCGTGTAAGGCGGACGCCGGATTTTGGCGATAACATTGTTCGTTTCCTGAACAAGGGGAATCTGTTCGATGTGCTGGGGACCTCTGGCGTGTGGACGCATATCAGCGTGGGAGGGGTAGAAGGCTATATCTACTCCGATTACGTGAGGAGGGCTTAGCAGGGCGGCGCACAGCCGCCAATGCCCTTGGTAACGAAAAAAGGCATCTTTGCAGATGCCTTTTTTCAAAATTTCTATAAGTTAATAGATTAAAAAAGATTACCGTTAGCAACAAATTAGCAACAAGCCTTTACAAATCCCCATTTTTCAAGGGTTTTCAGAGATAAAGCCTTAAGTATTCTTTAATTTCATGTATATAAGAGATTTCCTGTTCTGACAGAATTAAAACAGACAGCGTGGAAGGTCTGCCATTCGTTTCGATATAAAGGATGTTCTCTTGTGCATGATGCCTGTTGTACCAGGCAATGTCAATATTGTTCCCCAAATGCAGATCGGTGGAAATGGTGTTTGCTTCCAGGAGGAAAAGAGCCTTTTCTTTTCCATACATCGTTTTTTCCGAGACTTTCAGGCAGCATAAAATAATAACCAGCACAATTAATGAGGTGGCAAGGCAGCAGATGAAAGAAAGTTTTGTCTGTGCTTTATGGAACATTGGAATCTCCTTTTATCATCAGGCAGTAACCCTGGCGGTGCTTCGTCACGATGTGTACGTTTGTGTCTAAAGAGTTCAGCTTTTTTCGTAACAAGTAAATATAGTTGTCCAGGTTGCCGTCTTCGATTTCCGTATGCGGGCCCCAGACATTTCCGATAATCTGCATACGCGATAGAACCTGGCCAGGATTCCGCAGGAAGTAAGCCAGGAGTTCTGCCTCTTTTTTCGGGATTAGGAAGCTTTTGCCTCTGTGGGTCAGCTTCGATTCTTTTTCCGAGAGGTAAATATCCCCGAACGCAAGGGCGGTGGCTGCGGGCTGATGCAGGCTCCTGCGCATGACGCTGCGTATGCGTGCCAGAAGCTCGCCGATATCAAAGGGTTTTACCAGGTAATCGTCCGCGCCGAGATCCAAGCCGTTAATTTTTTCAGCAGAATCACCGATAGCCGTGATAAATATAACAGGTGTGGCGATGTTATTGCGCCGTATGCGTGTTAGGATTTCTTCACCGGGTAATCCGGGAAGCATACGGTCAAGAAGAATAAGGTCATGCATATCCTGCAAGGCTAATGTAAGCCCTTCCAGTCCGTCAGCGCAGACATCGGCAGAAAAAGCTTCTTCTTCCAGTCCGTAAACTAAGAGTTGGGCCAGGCTGGCATCATCTTCAATAATCAGGATTCTCATGATATACCTCCGTTGTTTTTGCGTTGCCATAAGGCATCAGGACTCCTCCCAACAGAGTTGGGCCCCTCCTCATGCCCAATGAACTTCAATGGCTCCGAAAGGAGGCATCAGGACTCCTCCCAACAGAGTTGGGCCCCTCCTCATGCCCAATTATATCAAAAAGTTCTCTAAAAGTCCTCTGGAAGTGACGCTGTTTTAGAGGACTTTTAGAGGACTTTACGAAGGCACGTATGGTAAGATGCTGGACATACAAGGAAGCAGGAAAAGGAGGAAGATATTTATGGGAAAGAAATCGTTGTGTCTGGCTGCCGCCGTGTTTGGCATTTTCCTGGTTTTCACAGCGGCCTGCGCGCCTGTGGGCAGCAGGCAGGAAAAGAAAAACATATCGGATTTGCAGCAGGAAGAAGCAGTCGGATCGGGGGATGGAGAAAAGGCCAAGGAAACGCCTGACAGGGGAAGATACCGTGAGGAGAAGATTGCTTTTCCGGCGGCTGTCAGGAATATCTTTGATGTGGAATGCAGCGGCGGCAATACAAAAGTCTTATTTGAGGATGAGCCGGGCAGTTTTTTGCTTTATGAGAGTAAGGATGATGGCGTATCCTGGGAGCAGATGGAGCTGGGAACGGAGTGGATGCCCAAAGGGTATCGGGCAGTTGCGGCTTCTTTCGGGGCAGGGGGGTGCATAGCAGTGTCCGCCGGGAAGATGTCGGAAGACCCGATGGACGACCGATATCCAATCGGGGAGTATGTGTATTTCCTGATAGAGGATTTGGGAGAAAGCCCGAAAGCTCGTCCCATGCATCTGCAGCTGCCGGAGCCGGGGGAGGAGGATTTGCAGTCATGCTATGGGCTTCAGCAGATTTTTCTTGCAGAGGATGGGAAAGTTTACGGCATGTTCACTTCTGGAGAGGAGGATAAACAATATTTGCAGGTGTGTTGTTTTGCGTCGGACAGTGGCAGTGTTTTGTGGGAAATGGATACGGATATAGCGGAGATTGCGCTGTTTGGGGATAGGCTTTACCTTAATAGGTTCAATGGGGAGCTAAAAGTCCTGGATGCAGATACGGGGGAGATGTTGGGGGATCTGGCTATTCCATTGGGTAATAATTTCTTATGTTCCATGGACGTAAATGCCGAGGCGGAAAAGATATTTTACTGCAACGACAGTGGGATTTATGGAACGGACTATGGCATGGCGCTTACAGAGCGGCTGGCGGACGGAAAGTTAAGCAGCCTTTCCAGTGAGGAGAGCAGCGTGAAAGGTTTTTTTGCCGTAAACGAAGAAGTGTTCCTGCTGTTTACCCAGAACTATAACGGGGTGGGCATGGAGAGCTTGAGATATGTGTATGATGAGGAATTGCTTATGCAGCCGGAACAGAAGCTGGCGGTCTATTCCCTGAAAGAAAATAAAGTGGCAGAAAAAATAATCTCTGATTTCCAGTCAAGCCATCCAGAGGTGTCAGTGGAATACGAAATCGGCATGGACAGTGCTTCCGCAAAGGAGGAAACGGACGCCATAAGCAGCCTGAATACGGAGATTATGGCAGGGAATGGGCCGGACGTGTTAATCCTTAATGGGCTTCCCTGGAAATCCTTTGGGGAAAAAGGAATCCTGAAAGATTTGGGCAGTGATTTGGAAGCGTATATCGATGGCAGGGAAGGGTTTGCAAATCTGTTCCGGGCCTGCCAGACAGACGGTGTCCAGTATGCAGCTCCTATCTGTTTTAAGTTTCCGGTAATGATTGGGGAAGCATCAGCCATAGCAAAGGACGGCTCGTCAGAAGAACTGCTTCAGGCAGTGAAAGCAGTGGACGGCCTGCCGCCTTTTTCGCGGTCGGGGCAGAAGCTTTTGCGCTTCATGTTAAGCATTTATTGGCAAAACCTACAGCAGGAAGATGGAAGCATTTCCAGGGAAAAGCTGAAAGAATTCCTGGAAAAGGTTAAAGAAATGGATGATTTGCTGTTGGAACATGAAAATGAATTTACCCAGTTTTACAGGGACGGCGAGGAGGAAGCGGAAAAAACTTACGATATCTTTGCTAATGACAATTCCCTGGATGCATGGAGCATAAAGTATAAAAATGTGGCGATGGATGTCGGGTATTTAAGCAACTTGCTGGATTTCAGGGTCATATGTGACTATGGTTATTCGTACCAGATGCTTTCGGAAGGGGTATTCAGCGCGTTGCTGATGGGAGTCAATAGGGATGCGGAGAACGCTGACATGGCGGCAGAACTGCTGGCGTTTGCCTTAAGTGAAGAAGAGCAGGAGATATTTCCTGACGGAATGTATGAGATCATTATGGGTTTTCCGGTAAACCGGGCAACGTTTGAAGATATGGTTTTGCCGCCGTCCCCGGATGGGCCAGATCGATATGGAGAAGAAGCAGCAGGGGTTGGCAAGTCTTATGGGTGGCCGGGAGAAGAAGCGTTTGCCAGGTTGCGGCGTGAGATTGACGGCTTGGCAGCGCTTGCAATGGAAGACGGCGTGACGCTTGGCAAGGCGTTGGAAAGCGGCAGTGCTTATTTAGAGGGAGAGAAAACGGTTGACGCAGCAGTAGATGAGATAGCACAGGCCTTGGAGCTGATGAGGAAAGAATGAGAAAGAATGTGCATGGCTTGAAAGAATATATGTTTATCATCCCAAGTCTGGCAGGGATTTCGTTTTTTGTATTCCTGCCCTTCGCGGATGTGGTGAGGAGATCGTTTACCGATGTCGCAGGGAAACGGTTTATCGGATTCCAAAGCTATCAGGCTGTGTTTGCCAACGAGGCATTCCGCCTGGCAGCAGGCAACAGCCTGCGTTTCCTGTTGGTATGCGTGCCCCTGCTGCTGGGCCTGTCCCTGCTGCTGGCGCATATTATCTGGTCGGGAATGGCAAAGTTCTGCAAATATGTATGCCTGCTGCCGATGGCCGTGCCGGCAGTCTCCCTGGTGTTTGTGTGGAACATGGCGTTTCACAGAAATGGGTTTATTAACAGCTATCTGGGGCTTTCGGCAGACTGGCTGAATACGTCCTGTGCATTTTGGGTTCTGGTTGCCAGTTTCTTGTGGAAAAATATCGGGTATTATGTTGTCCTATGGCTGGCGGGGCTTGAGAAAATTCCCCAAAGTTACTATGATGCAGCGGCAGTGGATGGGGCGGGGGCGTTTGACAGATTCCGTTATATCACGCTCCCCGGGCTGATACCTATGTTTTCCGCAGCGTTTATCCTGGCGGTAACGGGGACGCTGAAATCATACCGTGAGTGTTATTTGCTGGCAGGAGAATACCCGCATCAAAGCATCTATATGATGCAGCATCTGTTCCATAACTGGTTCCGGGAGATGGCGGTTGATAAGATGTCGGCGAGTGCGGTCATGGCAGTCTGTCTGTTTATGGTGATAGTCTATCCGTTTCGCAAAAAGGGAGGTGGCGATCCTGGTTCGTTCCATAATTAAGAAGATATTTGCTTTGATTGCCTTTCTTTTTGGCATTGTTTCTTGTTTCCCCGTTGTCGGCTCATCCAAAAACAGGATATCTGGCGTGTGCATCAGTGCGCGCGCAATCTCGCACCTCCTTTTCTGTCCACCGGATAATTTCCCAAAAGGACGTTTCAGCACATCCCGAAGCTCCAGGATTTCTGTGACGTAAGCAAGATTTTCCTTCAGCTTCTGGCTATTGGGCTCATACAAGCTGCCGCGCAGCATCAGGTTTTCCCTGACCGTCAGCATCTTATCCAGGCAGTTTCCTTGATAGACCACGCCGATATGATTCTTGATCGCTTCATTTTCTTTTCCAAGTTCCTTGCCGTTTATCCATGCTTTGCCGTCCGTGGGTTCCAGCAAGGTACAAAGCATATTGATAGTCGTTGATTTGCCTGCCCCATTGACGCCCAAAAACCCGAAGAATTCGCCCTGTGCCACGGAAAAGCTGATGTCATCCACTGCCTTGACATCCTTATAATACTTTTTCAGATGTTTTACTTTAATTGCCTCATCCATTCATTTCCCTCCCTTAGAAACTGTCCAAAAGTTTCTTAACTGCTCTTTTACACAAAAACAAAATTGCCTTCCATTGACCGGCTTTACCGGCAACGCTTATGCTTACTTTAACAGACTGGGCTGGTTATGCAAGTATCAGGCTGGTGAAATGCACTAGGAAATGGGTAAGATGCTAAAATAAGAATGTAACCTGAATTATTCACGGCTATGCCATGAAAGTGGCAGAAAGCCATTTAGTGATTGTTTTTAAGCTGTTTATTGCGTTTCATCTGTTAAGTGAATAGAAAAAGAGACCAAATATATGGTAAAATTTAGGTGTCGAATCCAAATCTATACCACAGAAAGGGTCTCTTTATGGATATTTTAAACGCCTTTGCTCTTAATTGCAATAGACAGATCAAAATAAATTTTGGCGGAGGAGACTTATCCTCCGATGCCGGTCTTCTTCTGATAAAAGAATTCGCTTCTAAGATCGGCTTTTCAAAGCTGACCGAAAAGAAATTTAAAACCATTGATAACGCGGTTCGATTTCACAAAGATCATGAAAACCTCATGCAGATGATTTACCAGATCATCTCTGCTTATTTCCAGGATGACTGCGCGGATGAACTGACTTCGGATCCTGTTTTCCATGCTGTCCTTGAAAAGAGCGCTCTGGCCTCACAGCCAACGTTGTCAAGATTTTTCAACCGTATGGGCGAAGATACCCTCAAGCAGTTTGATGATATCGATAAAAACCTCAGGGATGTTATCTATTCCATAAAGCATCCGGAGCACATGCTCCTTGACCTGGACAGCACTTTATTCGGTACTTACGGCAGCCAGGAAGGGGAAGGATTCAACTTCCATTATCGGGCTCACGGATACCATCCGCTGCTCTGCTATGATGGCCTGACCGGAGATCTGCTGAGAGCAGAACTGCGTGACGGGACACTCCACTGCAGCAACGGAGCAGATCAATTTATGGAACCACTTTTTCAGGAATACATGGAAAGAGGAATTAAAACTTATCTTCGTGGCGACAGTGGATTCTCATCTCCAAAGCTTTATAAAGCCTGTGAGATGAATGGCTGTTCCTATGCCATCCGTTTAAAACAGAATTCTTCACTGGTTACCCTTGCTTCAGATAAAGATGTAGATTTATACAAGGCAACCCAAAAGGATCAGATCAGTTATGCCGTAACTTATGGCGAATTCATGTATCAGGCCGGTTCCTGGGATTATCCAAGACGCGTGGTTTTTAAAATCGAGAAACCATATGGACAGCTGATACACATGCATACTTTTATTGTTACAAACATGGATATGAAGCCACATCAGATTATTCAGTTTTACTGTGGTCGCGGCAGGATGGAGAACTTCATTAAGGAGTGTAAAAGCGGATTCGATTTTGCTGCCGTCAGCAGTCGTTCCAAAACGGTAAATGCCAACCGGATGCGGATTCATATGCTTGCTTACAACTTATTCAATTGGTTCAGACGACTGGCACTTCCTGTAAACATGCGAAAACAACAGGTTGATACCATTCGCATAAAACTGATAAAGATTGCCGCAAGGGCAGTCCATTCAGCGAGATATATAACATTCAAACTGTGCAGCAGCTGTCCCTATAAAAAGGAATTCTACAAGACATTAGGGAACATTCAGCAGCTGACTGTACAGTTAGAATAGCAGCGATTAACGTACCTTGACAGTTCAAAATGATTTAATCGGATTTCACAGGGATAGTTTGCCCATTTTTGTGGATATCCTGATTAATTTCAAGGGAACAGGTTCAAAGTTTTGCAGCATTGAGCATTTCTATATGCTCATGAATAATTCAGGTGTAAATATTATCTGTTGTATAAATTCAAATATCGGCAAGTAAAAAAGCATAGGCTTTCACTATAACGCACAAAATAAAACCATTACTTCACGGAAGAAATAAAGAATGCTAAAATGAATCTATCTTTGCCATGCCAGAACTACTTGCATGAAACGCTCCCGATGCAAGTCCGTTCTCCCTGACATTTATATCTGAAGGACATGAAAGGATGTTCTTCTAATGGCGAATATGAAAATACTATTCTACATGAAATCACTTAAGAAATAGTTCCACTGCATCAGATACCAAATCTGCCTGCCGGCCGACGCCCACAGCTCCCTCCACCCTTCCATATCCGACCATTTCCCTGGCAGGAGCCATACCGGAACTTTTCCTGTACCGGGAACAATGAATGCCTCAAGATATAATGTGCAGGCAATTATAGTTAACAGATATGCCCATGTACTTGCCTGCCGTTTCTTATAAAAATAAAAACAAACTGCCAGCAGGCTAAAACAAAGAGCCATTACCACAAGGCAAACTGCCCACTTTAACAGGTTCACGTCCAGTTCCAGTTCGCTGCCTGAGAATATCCTTTGCGCGTCACGGTAATTAAATGCCGTAATTCCCCTGACCGCAACTGCTGCCTTCCGATGCTGCAAGCCGTCCGCACCTTTGCCATTTCCCCAATCCGCGTATCTATTTTCTGCAACCGCACCTTTTTGGCTGCAAACCTCGCGGCTGAACGCATAATTGCCTGCCTCCTCTGCCGCTTCTTTCGCCAGTTCCGCATCCGGGTAAATATATAGGAGGTCTATCCCACACTGTGCCAGCTTCTGATAGCAGGCATAAGCATTAAAATAGCCAGATGCCAGCAGAATCACCAGGACAGACGCTCCTATGCGCCTCCATTGCCCGCCTTTGTTCATTCCTCGATAATCCGTACCCGTTCCCCCTCCCTTATCTCTTTGCCGGCATGAATTACAATCTTATCATGCCCTGATACATTCCCTTTGACAGCCGCATATTCTCCATTCTCTTCAAGCAACGTTACTGGCACATGCCTGGCGACCGACCGCAATCCCAGGATTGTCTGCTCTTCCAGTATCTCAATCACATAATGCCCGGAACGTCCGCTGTAGATTGCAGAAAGCGGAATACATTGCTTATATTTCTGGCTCGTTTGGGAGAAACGTAACACAGCGTTTCCCGTCCGGGTCACAGAAGCAGACGAAATCTTTGCAGTGACCCGGCGACCGCCATCCTCACCATCCGTAACCTTACGGATGGCCACTCCTTCTGTAACAGTCACGCCATCCGGCAATTCCAGGCTGCATTCTGTCCCTTCTTCCGCAAATAAATAATCTTCCTCCTCCAGAAGCCCTTCAAACCAGAAGGGCTGGCTGAAATCCTCCAGAACCATTGCCGGTTCCGGCGTGACAATGCTTCCTACAGACACGCTGCAATCACTGACCCGCCCATCAATTTCTGCATATATTTGCCCTCTTTCATCCTTTAAGGCGTATAATTTCTCTAATAATCTCTGTAGATCTTCCCGATCCATCCGCAACAGGGAGGCAGAATTATCCTTCCTTGGTTCCAAATCCCCCATTTCTGATTCTCCCGCTCCTAAATTCTTTTCTTCCGAATAAGCCAGATTGCCTTGGTCTGCCGTCACTGCCAACACGCCGTCCCCATTTACGCCTTTCCCCGACATCGCTGCATTCCGTTCCCACTGCTTTATTTGCTGCTGATAGGCCCCTTCAATGTCCGCTATCTGTAAATCATATTTGCGGATTTCGCGCTCTGTTTGTCCGATTTTTTCTTCCAAGTCAGCGAGGTCTACAGAAAAGAGCAAGTCCCCTCTCTTCACAATATCATGTTTCTGCACACAGACTTTCCCGACACGAAGGTTCTCCAGGCAGTATACGGCACGCTTCCCTTCTGTAATAATCTGCCCTTCTACCTCTAACGGATATGACAGCTCCATCGGCGCAAAAGCCCCCAGCACAACTTGTGGAACCATCAAAGAATCTGCGGCCCTAGAAATGACTGTCATTACCGCCATGAGAGTCATAAACAGGAAAAAAGCATTATTTTTGCCATTCCAGGCAGCTTGCCCGGCACGTTTTATGAATGAAACCATATCCACCCCCTATTGTTTTAATGCCATTGCCCCGATGCCCTTCTCCATATCTTCCTTTCCTCCCAGAAAAAGCAGCAGCATGGGAATTAAGACCATGACAGAACTCGCAAAAATATACTGGATGCTGCTTTCGCTGATTTCTGGTATGTAGAGGGAAAACGGCCACAAGGACGGCGTCTTTAAAAAAAGCAGCGGCGGCTCCACCATGTTCCAGTATTCTGCCAGGCCCAGCAACGCCGCTGACTTAATCCCTGGCATTGCCAAAGGAACACCCAGATGCCAGAACGTCCGCAGCCTGCTTTTGCTGTCCAGGGAAAACGCCTCATAGAGTTCTTCCGGTATGCCAAGAAAACTGCGGTAGATGAGGAATACCGGGAATGTCGAGAAAACTGCCGGCAAAATAATCGCTGCGTGGGTATCAAGCAGCCCTGCAAAATCTATCACAAGATAATTTGACAGCATCGTGACCTGGAAGGGCAACAGCATCAGCACCGTATAGAGGTAAAACAGCAGACTGCTTACTCTCCCATGCCAACGGGAAAATCCCCATGCCGCAGGGACGGCGAACAACAGCTGCCCACTGACAATGAGTCCTGCTATCTTAACTGAATTCCAGAAAACCACATAAAATTCAGGCCTATCCAGCAAGGCTTCGACAAATCCCCTAAGAGTGGGAAAAGCGGGAAACAGCGCAAGATATGTTTTCCCCTGCCCATTCAGCGCCCCGCCCAAGGCAGCCAGAAGCTCATGCCTGTCCGTGACAGCGCCCACCAATAAGAGAACAACAGGGAAACAAGAAACAATGCCAAAAAGAAAGGCAATCAAAGCAAATATCTTCTTAATTATGGAACGAACCAGGATCGCCACCTCCCTTTTTGCGAAACGGATAGACTATCACCATAAACAGACAGACTGCCATGACCGCACTCGCCGACATCTTATCAACCGCCATCTCCCGGAACCAGTTATGGAACAGATGCTGCATCATATAGATGCTTTGATGCGGGTATTCTCCTGCCAGCAAATAACACTCACGGTATGATTTCAGCGTCCCCGTTACCGCCAGGATAAACGCTGCGGAAAACATAGGTATCAGCCCGGGGAGCGTGATATAACGGAATCTGTCAAACGCCCCCGCCCCATCCACTGCCGCTGCATCATAGTAACTTTGGGGAATTTTCTCAAGCCCCGCCAGCCATAGGACAACATAATACCCGATATTTTTCCACAAGAAACTGGCAACCAGAACCCAAAATGCACAGGACGTATTCAGCCAGTCTGCCGAAAGCCCCAGATAGCTGTTAATAAACCCATTTCTGTGAAACGCCATGTTCCACACAAACACCAGGGAGACTGCCGGCACGGCCATCGGCAGCAGGCATACATATTTGCAGAACTTTGCCATTCCCGACCAGATAATATGCGCCAGCAGCAGGGACAGGCCCAGCAGCAGGGGCACGCATACCAACAGGAAACGCAGGCTGTTGCCTGCTGCCAGGCGGAATGCCTCGTTGGCAAACACAGCCTGATAGCTTTGGAATCCGATAAACCGTTTCCCTGCGACATCGGTAAACGATCTCCTCACCACATCCGCGAAGGGCAGGAATACAAAAAACGAAATCCCTGCCAGACTTGGGATGATAAACATATATTCTTTCAAGCCATGCACATTCTTTCTCATTCTTTCCTCATCAGCTCCAAGGCCTGTGCTATCTCATCTACTGCTGCGTCAACCGTTTTCTCTCCCTCTAAATAAGCACTGCCGCTTTCCAACGCCTTGCCAAGCGTCACGCCGTCTTCCATTGCAAGCGCTGCCAAGCCGTCAATCTCACGCCGCAACCTGGCAAACGCTTCTTCTCCCGGCCACCCATAAGACTTGCCAACCCCTGCTGCTTCTTCTCCATATCGATCTGGCCCATCCGGGGACGGCGGCAAAACCATATCTTCAAACGTTGCCCGGTTTACCGGAAAACCCATAATGATCTCATACATTCCGTCAGGAAATATCTCCTGCTCTTCTTCACTTAAGGCAAACGCCAGCAGTTCTGCCGCCATGTCAGCGTTCTCCGCATCCCTATTGACTCCCATCAGCAACGCGCTGAATACCCCTTCCGAAAGCATCTGGTACGAATAACCATAGTCACATATGACCCTGAAATCCAGCAAGTTGCTTAAATACCCGACATCCATCGCCACATTTTTATACTTTATGCTCCATGCATCCAGGGAATTGTCATTAGCAAAGATATCGTAAGTTTTTTCCGCTTCCTCCTCGCCGTCCCTGTAAAACTGGGTAAATTCATTTTCATGTTCCAACAGCAAATCATCCATTTCTTTAACCTTTTCCAGGAATTCTTTCAGCTTTTCCCTGGAAATGCTTCCATCTTCCTGCTGTAGGTTTTGCCAATAAATGCTTAACATGAAGCGCAAAAGCTTCTGCCCCGACCGCGAAAAAGGCGGCAGGCCGTCCACTGCTTTCACTGCCTGAAGCAGTTCTTCTGACGAGCCGTCCTTTGCTATGGCTGATGCTTCCCCAATCATTACCGGAAACTTAAAACAGATAGGAGCTGCATACTGGACACCGTCTGTCTGGCAGGCCCGGAACAGATTTGCAAACCCTTCCCTGCCATCGATATACGCTTCCAAATCACTGCCCAAATCTTTCAGGATTCCTTTTTCCCCAAAGGATTTCCAGGGAAGCCCATTAAGGATTAACACGTCCGGCCCATTCCCTGCCATAATCTCCGTATTCAGGCTGCTTATGGCGTCCGTTTCCTCCTTTGCGGAAGCACTGTCCATGCCGATTTCGTATTCCACTGACACCTCTGGATGGCTTGACTGGAAATCAGAGATTATTTTTTCTGCCACTTTATTTTCTTTCAGGGAATAGACCGCCAGCTTCTGTTCCGGCTGCATAAGCAATTCCTCATCATACACATATCTCAAGCTCTCCATGCCCACCCCGTTATAGTTCTGGGTAAACAGCAGGAACACTTCTTCGTTTACGGCAAAAAAACCTTTCACGCTGCTCTCCTCACTGGAAAGGCTGCTTAACTTTCCGTCCGCCAGCCGCTCTGTAAGCGCCATGCCATAGTCCGTTCCATAAATCCCACTGTCGTTGCAGTAAAATATCTTTTCCGCCTCGGCATTTACGTCCATGGAACATAAGAAATTATTACCCAATGGAATAGCCAGATCCCCCAACATCTCCCCCGTATCTGCATCCAGGACTTTTAGCTCCCCATTGAACCTATTAAGGTAAAGCCTATCCCCAAACAGCGCAATCTCCGCTATATCCGTATCCATTTCCCACAAAACACTGCCACTGTCCGACGCAAAACAACACACCTGCAAATATTGTTTATCCTCCTCTCCAGAAGTGAACATGCCGTAAACTTTCCCATCCTCTGCAAGAAAAATCTGCTGAAGCCCATAGCATGACTGCAAATCCTCCTCCCCCGGCTCCGGCAGCTGCAGATGCATGGGACGAGCTTTCGGGCTTTCTCCCAAATCCTCTATCAGGAAATACACATACTCCCCGATTGGATATCGGTCGTCCATCGGGTCTTCCGACATCTTCCCGGCGGACACTGCTATGCACCCCCCTGCCCCGAAAGAAGCCGCAACTGCCCGATACCCTTTGGGCATCCACTCCGTTCCCAGCTCCATCTGCTCCCAGGATACGCCATCATCCTTACTCTCATAAAGCAAAAAACTGCCCGGCTCATCCTCAAATAAGACTTTTGTATTGCCGCCGCTGCATTCCACATCAAAGATATTCCTGACAGCCGCCGGAAAAGCAATCTTCTCCTCACGGTATCTTCCCCTGTCAGGCGTTTCCTTGGCCTTTTCTCCATCCCCCGATCCGACTGCTTCTTCCTGCTGCAAATCCGATATGTTTTTCTTTTCCTGCCTGCTGCCCACAGGCGCGCAGGCCGCTGTGAAAACCAGGAAAATGCCAAACACGGCGGCAGCCAGACACAACGATTTCTTTCCCATAAATATCTTCCTCCTTTTCCTGCTTCCTTGTATGTCCAGCATCTTACCATACGTGCCTTCGTAAAGTCCTCTAAAAGTCCTCTAAAACAGCGTCACTTCCAGAGGACTTTTAGAGAACTTTTTGATATAATTGGGCATGAGGAGGGGCCCAACTCTGTTGGGAGGAGTCCTGATGCCTCCTTTCGGAGCCATTGAAGTTCATTGGGCATGAGGAGGGGCCCAACTCTGTTGGGAGGAGTCCTGATGCCTTATGGCAACGCAAAAACAACGGAGGTATATCATGAGAATCCTGATTATTGAAGATGATGCCAGCCTGGCCCAACTCTTAGTTTACGGACTGGAAGAAGAAGCTTTTTCTGCCGATGTCTGCGCTGACGGACTGGAAGGGCTTACATTAGCCTTGCAGGATATGCATGACCTTATTCTTCTTGACCGTATGCTTCCCGGATTACCCGGTGAAGAAATCCTAACACGCATACGGCGCAATAACATCGCCACACCTGTTATATTTATCACGGCTATCGGTGATTCTGCTGAAAAAATTAACGGCTTGGATCTCGGCGCGGACGATTACCTGGTAAAACCCTTTGATATCGGCGAGCTTCTGGCACGCATACGCAGCGTCATGCGCAGGAGCCTGCATCAGCCCGCAGCCACCGCCCTTGCGTTCGGGGATATTTACCTCTCGGAAAAAGAATCGAAGCTGACCCACAGAGGCAAAAGCTTCCTAATCCCGAAAAAAGAGGCAGAACTCCTGGCTTACTTCCTGCGGAATCCTGGCCAGGTTCTATCGCGTATGCAGATTATCGGAAATGTCTGGGGCCCGCATACGGAAATCGAAGACGGCAACCTGGACAACTATATTTACTTGTTACGAAAAAAGCTGAACTCTTTAGACACAAACGTACACATCGTGACGAAGCACCGCCAGGGTTACTGCCTGATGATAAAAGGAGATTCCAATGTTCCATAAAGCACAGACAAAACTTTCTTTCATCTGCTGCCTTGCCACCTCATTAATTGTGCTGGTTATTATTTTATGCTGCCTGAAAGTCTCGGAAAAAACGATGTATGGAAAAGAAAAGGCTCTTTTCCTCCTGGAAGCAAACACCATTTCCACCGATCTGCATTTGGGGAACAATATTGACATTGCCTGGTACAACAGGCATCATGCACAAGAGAACATCCTTTATATCGAAACGAATGGCAGACCTTCCACGCTGTCTGTTTTAATTCTGTCAGAACAGGAAATCTCTTATATACATGAAATTAAAGAATACTTAAGGCTTTATCTCTGAAAACCCTTGAAAAATGGGGATTTGTAAAGGCTTGTTGCTAATTTGTTGCTAACGGTAATCTTTTTTAATCTATTAACTTATAGAAATTTTGAAAAAAGGCATCTGCAAAGATGCCTTTTTTCGTTACCAAGGGCATTGGCGGCTGTGCGCCGCCCTGCTAAGCCCTCCTCACGTAATCGGAGTAGATATAGCCTTCTACCCCTCCCACGCTGATATGCGTCCACACGCCAGAGGTCCCCAGCACATCGAACAGATTCCCCTTGTTCAGGAAACGAACAATGTTATCGCCAAAATCCGGCGTCCGCCTTACACGCACCCCATTGCCGGTACACTGCGCGACGCATTTCACCCCTCCGCTGACTGAGAGGTACCTTGCCGCGCTATAGCCTATATGCCCTCCGTATTTCACCTTATGCCATTCGCTGCCTGTCTCCAGGACTTCCACTTCCGCCCCTTTGGGAATGGAGGCGACCCGGTTCCCATTCGGCGCATCCCTGATTAAGAGCGGGTCGCGCTCCGTAACCACGACTGCGCGCAACGTCCCCTGCCCGTCTGGGGCGTCCGGGACTGCAGGGGACTGCTGCACGGATGCGGGTTTCCCGCCAATCTGTGCCTTGAA
>Ga0224746_10094_pt1 | contig 15553 bp, 17 predicted proteins | sample LIM_F_Water_Bulk_FD_183000 | JGI IMG/M metagenome (GOLD analysis project Ga0224746, IMG submission 183000) | Enriched cells from gastrointestinal tract of the lab mouse from Pacific Northwest National Laboratory (PNNL), Richland, Washington... | ecosystem: Host-associated > Mammals > Digestive... | reverse complement strand
GTGCCGGGCTATGAGGCCCCCTGCCACGTCACCTGGTCCGCCGCCAACCGCTCGGCCCTGGTCCGGGTGCCCTCTCACCGGGACCGGGGGGCCCGGCTGGAGCTTCGGAGCCCGGACCCGGCCTGCAATCCCTATCTGGCTTTCGCCGTCTGCCTTGTTGCCGGACTGGACGGCATAGAGCGGCGGCTGGACCCGCCTCCGGCGGTGACGGAGAACCTCTCCGCCATGTCTCCGGAGGAGCTGGCGGAACGGGGCGTTCAAAGCCTGCCCGCCTCCCTGGCGGAGGCCCTGGCGGCCCTGGAGGCGGACCCGGTCATACTGAAGGCTCTGGGGCCCTGCGCTCCGCAGTATCTGGGTGGAAAGCGGCGGGAGTGGGAGGCTTACCGGGTCCAGGTTACCCAGTGGGAGCTGGACCGGTACCTCACGGCGTATTGATGGGCCGGATCATCGTGGCCTTCCGGGGCGAGGAGGCCCGAAAAAAGATATTGCGCCTTCTCACCCTGGAGGGCCTGGAGGGCGTCCCCTGTACCGGCGGCGCGGAGGTCCTGCGCACCGTCCGCCGCCTTGGCAGCGCCGTGGTGATCTGCGGTTTTTACCTCAGCGACATGACGGCGGACACTCTGGCGGAGGACCTGAGAGGGTTCGCGGTGGTGCTGGTCATCGCCAAGGCCGCCTATCTGGAGCTCTGCGGCGGGGAAAACCTCTACAAGCTGGCGGTCCCGGTCTCCCGGGTGGAGTTCTCCGCCACGCTGCGCCTGCTGCTGGACTACGAGTCGTCTCATCTCCGCCGTCCCGCCGCCCGGCGGAGCGAAGCGGACCAGGACCTCATCCGCCGGGCCAAGGAGCTTCTCATGGACGTGAACCGCATGAGCGAGGAGGAGGCCCACCGCTTCCTCCGGCGGCGGGCCATGGATGCCGGCGTCAAGCTGGGGGACGCCGCCCGGCGGATTATTGAAAGCTATCGCTTGTAGCAGGACGTCTGCTCTCTGTACATGTTGTATGATTTTGCAGAATTTTTTTGGCGGTTCCGCCTGATATCTTGTAGACCCCTCCATTGACGGCTCTGCCGCCGCCGTGGTAAAGTGAAACCATCGCAAGGGCAAAGGCGTCCTGAGAGCGTAAGGCTCCCGGACGCCTTTGCCCTTTTTGATTTGAGGAGGGAATCGCATGTATTCATCTGTCAACACCATTTGGGTCCTGCTGGGAGCGGCCCTGGTCTTCCTGATGCAGGCGGGCTTCGCCATGTGCGAGGCGGGCTTCACCCGGGCCAAGAACACCGGAAACATCCTGATGAAGAACCTCATGGACTTCTGCATCGGCACGCCCACCTACTGGATTCTGGGCTTCGGGCTGATGTTTGCCGGGTCCGGGGCCATCATCGGAGGGCTGGACCCCTTCGTCCGGGGGAACTATTCCGCCGTCCTGCCCGCCGGGGTACCCCTGTTTGCCTACCTGATTTTCCAGACGGTCTTCTGCGCCACCTCGGCCACCATCGTCTCCGGGTCCATGGCGGAGCGGACCAAGTTCATTTCCTACTGCCTCTACTCCTTCTGCATCTCCGCCTTCATCTATCCCATCTCCGGCCACTGGATCTGGGGCGGCGGCTGGCTGAGCGGGCTTGGGTTCCATGACTTCGCCGGGTCCACGGCGGTGCACATGGTGGGCGGCGTGTGCGCCTGCATCGGCGCGGCCATTCTGGGGCCCCGGATCGGCAAGTATGACGACCAGGGCAAGCCCCGGGCCATCCTGGGCCACAGCCTGTCCCTGGGCGCTCTGGGGGTGTTTCTCCTCTGGTTCTGCTGGTTTGGCTTCAACGGCTGTTCCACCGTGGGCATGGAGGGGGACGACGTGATCGCCAGCGCGGGGCTGATCTTCGTCACCACCAACATGGCCCCGGCGGTGGCCTGTGTCGTAACCATGATCTACACCTGGATTCGCTACAAGAAGCCGGACGTGGGCATGACCCTCAACGCCGCCTTGGCGGGGCTGGTGGCCATTACCGCGGGCTGCGACGTGGTCTCCCCGGCGGGGGCCGCCGCCATCGGCGTCATCGCCGGGCTACTGCTGCCCGTCTCCGTGAACTTCTTCGACTCCGTCTTGAAAATCGACGACCCGGTGGGCGCGATTTCCGTCCACGGCGTCTGCGGCGCTGCGGGGACGATTCTGACGGGGCTGTTCTCCACCAGCGAGGGCCTGTTCTACGGCCACGGCGCTCATTTTTTCCTGATCCAGTGCCTGGGCGTAGTCTGCACGGCCCTTTGGGCGGCGGTGATGATCACCATCGTCTTCCAGGTCATCAAGCACATCATCGGCCTCCGGGTCTCCCAGGAGGAGGAGCTGAAGGGCCTGGATATCACAGAGCACGGCCTGCCCTCCGCTTACGGCGGTTTCGCCTTCGTCTACGACGACACGCCGGACGGCCTGCCCGTTCCCGCGACGCCCAAAGCCGTGCCCGTCCGGGAGGCGGTGCCGGTGGAGGCGGTTCCCTCCGCCCCCGCCGAAGTTCCCCAGGGCGGCGTGAAGATGACCCGGGTGGACATCCTGTGCAAGATGGAGCGCTTCGACGCCCTGAAGCGGGCCATGTTCAACATCGGAATCACGGGCATGACAGCCATCAACGTTATGGGCTGCGGCGAACAGCGGGGCAAGACAGAGGGCTACTTCCGGGGCGCCAAGGTAGAGGCCACCATGCTGCCCAGCATCCAGGTGTCCATCGTGGTCAGCAAGGTGCCGGTGAGCCTGGTGGTGGACACCGCCCGGCAGGTCTTGTATACCGGCGCTTATGGCGACGGGAAAATCTTCGTGTACAATGTGGAAAACGTGGTAAAGGTCCGCACCGGAGAGCAAGGGTACGAAGCCTTGCAGGATGAGGAATCCGCGACACACTCTGGAACGGACTTCCGGAATGCTATGACGAACTGAGCATCTCCAGTTACCGTCAAAGAATCTATGAGTATGTCTACACTCGATATAAAGACGTTGCGTAAAATCTGCGACGCTATAAGCAAAGAATACGCCTGGGACCGGTTCGCCACAAACCGGTCCCAGGTTTTTTGTTCACAGTCGGTTCAGATCCTCTTTCAGCTTCTGAGTGATCGATGCGCGCAGCGCGGCGTCTGCCGTTGCTTTCAGCTGCTCGAGGGCGGCGTCCCGCTCCGCCGCGGCCTGCTCTCCCCAGTCCTTGAACTCGGCCTGGCTCATGTTGCCTTTCATGTACCGGGCGTAGTATTTTTTGTAGGCCCGCTTGTAGAGCTTCCAGGAGTCCTCGTCCTGGAGCTTTTTCTCGAAGACCGCCCGCGCTCCAATCTCCCGGCAAGTCTTCTCTGTCTCACCAGGAGCGATACGCTCACAGTAGATCGCTCGGTCTCCCTGCTTGTGGAGGAACCAGCCGCCGCATAAGCGGCACTGTTTGGGCGCGTTGCCGTGGAGGATGGCCCGTCCCAGTTCCACGTAGAGAAAATCGCGCAGGGTGGGAAACGTGTACCGCTCCGTCAGAACAATGGAACCTTTGAGCGGAAGAAAGTCGTAGTTGATGGAACAGGTCGCCGCGCTCTGCTTTAACTGCTGATACAAGTCATTTACAGTTTCCTGTTCCTCGGCACAGGGGAAAAGATAACTGCCGAACGTTTTGAGTACCGTCTCCAGCTCCTGTGTTAAGCGTGAAGGATCACCAGCTGGTTCACAGTCGATCTCTCCCGCGAGAAAAGCCGTTGCCGCTTCTCCGCACTGGTAAGGGCCTTTTCCGTTAAGCCAATATTTGCTGCCGCTGAAATCTACGGTCAGCGGAAAAGTCAAATTGGAAATGTTCATGAGCAGCTCCTCCAAAATAGACGATGAATTAAAATAATAGCTATTGACAACTCCTCTCTGCTGTGTTACACTGCAAGAGTTATAAGTAGACTATACAACACATACAATGTGAAAGTCAACTGCTGGAAAAAATTTATGACGGAGGTGACAAAATGAAAGAGTCGGCGTATAAGAGTTACAATGAACTGCCGTTGTTTCTCAACGCAAAATTAGTAGCTCAAGTGTTGGGTATCTCGCCGTCCAGCGGCTACGAGTTATTACATCAACAGGATTTTCCAACTCTGAAAATCGGGAACCGAATCGTGGTTCCAAAGGAGGCGTTCATCCAGTGGGTGAAACGGAACACAGGGGGAGGTGACGGCTGATGCTCTGGAAGTGTGTAAAGCCGCCGGCGGCGAAGAGATTCTTTCCTCTGCCGAATGAAATATTTTCGCTGGGCCTGTCGCCCGGCGCACTGGCGGTCTATTCCTATTTGCTTTACTGCGAGGATCGAAAGACGTACCAGTGCTACCCAAGCTATACCAGCATTGGCAAGTCAGTAAACATGAGCGCCAACACAGTGCGGAAGTACGCTGCGGAGCTGGAGGAACGGGGACTGGTCGTCACCGAACCAACGTCCGTCATGACAAAAGATGGACGCAAGAGAAACGGCAGTCTTCGTTACACCATCCTGCCAATCCGAAACGCGGTGGACCTCCACAACCAGCGTCAGCTCCGGCAGTTGGAGGAGACGACGGAGCGAATGCGAGTCGGTAAGAAGCTGGAGGCCATCAAGGAACACCCTGCGTGAGCGCCTGTGCTCCGTCGTGTGCAATTCAACTGCCAAAGGCAAGGTAGTTACCCCTCCGGATGTCTCACGCAAGTACAAGCCCGTTTACGGGCGGTCGAAAAAAGTGCAGGATAAAGGCCGGGGGTCGCTTCAGCGCCCCCGGCCAACGAACACCGCCCCGCAGAGCGGGTCGGAGGTTTTCGTTAGGTGGTCGGAATCTCAACTTTTTGCTGTGGCAGGTGGTCGAAAGTAAGAAAAACGGGGAAGAAAGCACTGGTTTGAGCCCTTCCACAAGGTGGCTGTAATAGGTGGTTTTCCAGAATTTCAGCGGGAGTCAGTGCGGGGGTCATATTTCACCCCCTGGGATCAGGTCGGGGGTCTGTTTCCCTCAAAGGCCCGCCGTTGGGCTGTTTTTCTGGGTTCCATCCGGGGATATCGACGCAAAAAGGTCCTACCACGCTAGTAGGAGGACCTTGCGTCAGTCACTTGATTGAGCAGCGGTTTCGATCTGCCGCGTCAGAGCATCCAAAGACGTTCTCTGGTAAGACCCGATCTACCATTCCCTGTACCGAAACGCAAACGCAGCGAGGCCATTCTAAATTCACAGCCTACTCTAGAAACAGTGCAGTATGGTGGAGGTCAACTCTTGAATATCGTCGCTGTCATGCAGAAGCGTCAGCTCTCTATTTCTGCTTTCTCGCAATCCGAGCAGCACGCAAACCTTTTTTCACGGATCAAAAACTGCGTTGCTATAAACATAGAATACGTCCGGTCTAAAAATCCCGAAATGCAAATCTGAACTTTCTGATAACTCGAAAAAAGCTGCTGGATATTGAGATCGGCAGATGGTAATGTGTGTCGCTGACAGGAGGTGGCATACATGGAGTACGAGTACATGAGGGCTCTGCGCCAGAAATTTTTCACGGAGCCGGATGTCAGATTGCAAAAAAAGATCGAAGAAAGCTGGCGGAGTCTCTCAGAACGAGTGGGCAAAGAAGATCAAAAGAAAATCCTCGGGCTGGTGGATTTGCAAACGGCACTGCTGGAGGAAACCACGCTGGAAAGTTTTGTGTCAGGGTTTCAACTGGCCCTCGGAATCGCTGGTGAGCTAACGCCCTACTCCTTCTCCAGAGAGGAAGAAGCGCGGGCGGAGGAAAGGAGGGATCACCGTGGCGAAGCGTAGGGCAAACGGCGAAGGGAATATTCGCAAACGCAAGGATGGCCGATGGGAAGGGCGATATACTGCTGGCTACAATCCCGAAACTGGAAAGCGCATCACAAAAAATGTGCTGGGCAAAACTCAAGCAGAGGTCAAGGAGAAACTCAAACGAGCACTGGAGGACAATGAGCGGATCGATGCCGCCAAAAGCCGGGACCTCACGGTGGGTCAATGGGCTACGCTCTGGTTCGAGAACTACGCGAAGCCCTCAATCCGGGAAAGCACCGCGGAACACTACCGCAATTTTGTAGAGAACCACATCATCCCTGACATTGGGAAGATCAAGCTCCGAAAGCTTACCACACTGGACATCCAGAAATTTTACAACAAGACACGGGAAAGCGGTCGCATCCAACGTTACGAGGGTATGGAGGTTTCAGGGCTCAGCAACAAGACGGTCCGCAGCCTCCACGCGATGCTCCGTCAATGTCTGGACCAAGCGGTAATGGAGCGGCTGATTCCGTACAACCCCGCCGCAAACTGTAAGCTGCCGCCGAAGGAAAAGAAGGAGATGCAGATCATCCCACCGGAAAAGCTGGGGGACTACCTTCGAGCGGCAGAGGAACACGGCGTCCTCCCGATGTTCTACCTGGAACTGACTACCGGCCTTCGACGAGGCGAACTGCTGGCGCTCCTCTGGACAGACCTGAACATCAAGGAGAAATGCCTGACGGTTTCAAAATCTGTTGCCAGGGGGAAAGGAGAACTTCGAGTGACGGAGCCAAAAACAAAGAACTCCGTCAGGACCGTCTACATTGACAACAAAGCCATCTGCCTTCTGGTGGAGGACCGCAAAAACCACCCGTTCAGCCCCTACCTGTTCCCGTCGCCGGTGACAGGCGGGATGTACGGCCCGGACTGCGTGGGCAGGATTCATAAGAAGCTACTGAAGAGGGCGGGCATCGAGAAACACGTCCGGTTCCATGACCTGCGGAGGACCTTCGCCACAATGGCGCTGCAAAACGGTGTGGACATCAAGACGGTTTCGGGAATGCTGGGCCACTACTCGACGGAGTTTACGCTGGATGTCTACACCAACGTGACAAAGGAGATGCAGAAGGACGCCGCGAAAAAGATTGGCGGTTTCATGGCAGAGGTCATGTAAAAGGCCAAGCACCGGAGGGCAAAAACCTGCTCTCCGGCACTCTTTTGTCCTCTCTGGACCCTTCCGGCCATTTCGCCGTGTGGGTCAAGGCGTGGGTCTAACAATTTTCCAACACCACAAATAAGTCAAAAAGTTACAAAAATCCGCCGAAATTCTAAGAAATCGGCGGATTTATGGTCCGAGTGGCGGGATTTGAACCCACGGCCTCATGGTCCCGAACCATGCGCGCTACCAACTGCGCTACACCCGGATACGATGCCAAAGGCGTCCGCCGCCTTCTCCGCTGTGGTGGAACGGCAACACCCGACTTGCTTATTATAAGAGATTTTTCATGTAATGTCAATCTCTATTTTCCGTATTTATCCGGTATCCGGCTGTTGGGTTCCACTTCTATTTGAATATCTGAAAAGCTCACCAGCGCAAATTGACAGGGACAAGGAAACGCGGCGAACAGAAGGGCTACCCCGCACAAGGACAACAACAAAACCACCGTTGAGAGCATTGAAAAAGCGATATCTAATCCATCATGGGGACACTTTCCTACGAAAGTGTCCCCATAGCATTAAAAGAACAATATGAACGCCGTCAAGATGTTATTTTTTCCACATAACATCTTGAAAGTAAATTCGGATTGGGCTATAATGACAGGCAATGTAGTAGGAGTGATTTCAACTCATCTTGTTATTTGATTGCCATGACAAGGCGGTGGTGAACAATGAACCTTGGAACTGTTGCTGCCATTCGAAGCGGATTAGTCTTATCAAGAAAACTCTCTCCGGAGATATCATCATATCGTTACCCATTACTGAATCTGCGAGCTATTCACCCGGATGGATATGTCCGGCCTGACAGTCTGGAGGTGTTTTACGCAACTGAGCCGCTCCGCCAGGAGTATCTGACGCAGCAAGACGACATCATTATTCGCCTTAGTATTCCTTATACTGCAATTTTGATTGATGCAAATATGGCGTGAATGGTAGTTTCCTCCAACTTTGCGATTATTCGTTTAAATCAGGACTATATACTGCCCGAATATCTTCTCTGGCGCTTGAATACGGCAGATATCAAGAAAAAACTCTACGAAAGCAGCTCCAGCAATATGCTCAACGCGGTAAGACCTACATTTTTTGCCGAGCTGGAAATATTACCCCTCACTCTTGCAGACCAAGGAAAAGTTGCGAAGTTGAATCTGCTTGCGAAGCAGGAAACGCAGCTATTAAAAAAATTGGCTGATGAGAAAGAAAGATATTATGCCGCTGTGATAGATTACACGCAAAAAAACATGAGGAGAAAAACGCCATGACGACCAGAAAAGATATTGAGCAAGTCTTATGGAATGCCTGTGACAGTTTCCGCGGCAAAATCGACAGCTCCCGTTATAAAGACTATATCCTTTCCATGCTGTTTGTGAAATACCTCAGCGATGTTTCTGGGGAGAGGCGCGAAACCTATATCAAGCAGTATGACGGCGATCTGCGTCGGGTGGAACGGGCCATGAGCCGGGAGCGCTTTGCGATGGACGAGCAGTCCACATTTGGCTTCCTTTATGCCAACCGAAACGATGCCGAAATCGGGCAGAAAATCAATGTGGCACTGAACCACATTGAAGAACACAACAGCGGGAAACTGCGCAATGTGTTCCGCGCCATCGATTTTAACTCCCAAGTGGATTTTGGCGAACCCAAAGAGAAAAACGCAACCCTGCGGAACCTGCTGGAGGATTTCAATGTCCTTGACCTGCGTCCCAGTCAGTTGGGTTCCGCCGATATCATCGGCGACGCCTATGAATACATGATTGCCATGTTTGCCTCGGACGCTGGAAAGAAGGGTGGTGAGTTCTTTACCCCCAGCCAGGTCTCCGAACTGGTAGCCTCTCTGGTACATCCCAAGGAAAATGACCGCATCTACGACCCCACATGCGGCAGCGGCGGTCTGCTACTGAAAGCATATAAGAAGGTGCCCGGTGGGAAGGCGGCAATTTATGGCCAAGAAAAGAATCAACAGACTTGGGCGCTTTGCACCATGAATATGTTCCTGCACAGTGTGGACGATGCCCGAATCTGGCAGGGCAATACCCTCTCCAACCCGCAAAATATTGAAAACGATGCTCTGATGAAATTCCAGGTAGTGGTGGCGAATCCCCCATTCAGCTTGGACAAGTGGGACAGCGGTTTCCTCTCGGAGGCGGAGGCAGACAGCAAGGGCAAAAAGAAAATGTCCGCAGAGCTGGATCCCTATCACCGTTTCGACTGGGGCGTACCCCCCGCCTCCAAAGGTGACTATGCCTTTGTACTGCATATGCTCTCCAGCCTGGATGCAGAAAACGGTCGCATGGCGGTAGTGCTGCCCCACGGTGTGCTGTTTCGCGGAGCCAGCGAGGGGAAAATCCGCCGCCATCTGGTTGAAATGAATCTGCTGGACACAGTCATTGGCTTGCCCGCCAACCTGTTCTACGGTACTGGCATTCCTGCGTGTATCCTGGTGTTCAAGAAAAATCGCCCCCGTCGAGATGTACTGTTCATCGACGCTTCGGGCGATGGGAACTTCGAAAAGGGGAAAAACCAGAATATCCTCCGGGACTGTGACATTGATCGGATCGTCAGTACCTACGAGACCAGGGAAACGGTAGAAAAGTATAGCTATGTGGCCGCTTTCGATGAGATCAAGGAGAATGACTTCAACCTGAACATCCCTCGATATGTGGACACCTTTGAGGAAGAAGAACTGGTGGATATTGATGAGGTGAAGCAGAACATTGCCAACATTGAGGCGGAACTGGCGCAGGTACAAGCGCAGATGGCGAAGTATTTGGAAACGTTAGGCTTATAAAGAGAAGGAGATGGTAGCAATGACATTTGAAGAAATTAAAAGCAAATTTGAGAATTGTACGTCGATTTCAATTGTGGAAATCAAGGAGATTCAATATGGTAAATGTATTTGCCTTAGTAATGGCGGAAAAGTGAACTGCTTTAATACGGGAAAGTATAACGTGCAAGGGAAAGCTCAAGATGAGGTTAAAGCCATCTTAGAGGGAAAACCACTGAGTGACAATCGTAAAATATTCGTGGTATATGGACATGATGATATTGCTCGTACACAGTTGGAAGCCCTTCTCCGTCGTTGGGACTTGGACCCGATTATTCTTGACCAGCAAGCGTCTGGAGGACAAAAAAATTACCGAAATTCTCATCACCCAAGATAAAATCATCGAACTGAAAGAAAAACTGATTGACGAAAAGCAGCGACAGAAAAAGTACCTGGCACAGCAGCTTTTGACGGGGAAGAAGCGTCTGCCTGGATTTGGCGGAGTTTGGGAAACAATACGCCTACGCCAAATTGTAAAGCGACACGCAAAAAGGAATACCATAGGAAACACCAATGTACTTACGATTTCCGCTCAGTATGGACTAATCAATCAAGCTGAATTTTTCAACAAGGTGATTGCAAGCGACGATAAGAGCAACTACTTCTTATTGGAGTAAGGTGACTTTGCCTATAATAAAAGCTATTCTAATGGCTATCCTTTTGGAGCTATCAAGCGGCTAACACGATATGATGTTGGAATAGTATCTCCACTTTACATTTGTTTTCGGATGAAAGATAAAAATGTATCTGATGAATATTTGGAACAGTATTTTGAAGCAGGTTACATGAATCATGAGATACATGCATTTGCTCAAGAAGGAGCGCGAAATCATGGTTTACTGAATATTGCAGTGGATGATTTCTTTAACTCAAAACTCTTGCTTCCTCCTTTTAAAGAACAAACCGCCATCGCCGAGATCATTTCAACCGCCGACCATGAGCTTGACCTGCTCCGGCAGGACATCGAACAGGAAAAGCAAAAGAAAAAAGCCCTGATGCAACTATTGCTGACGGGGGGTGTGAGGGTGAGCATATGAACACAGACAAGCCCGATATTGGAATTATTTACGGTAAAGGAAGTTTTAAGGATTCAGAATTAGAAGCACTTGCAAATGAATTTGCCACACATGGCCTAAGCCTGGCTGCAAAAGAGCGTTCGCCATTTATTAACGCCGCCGTAGATTTCTTTGTTCCATTTCTCCAAATTATGCTTTCTCCCGAAATGGTGTCTGCTCTTTCTCAAGGATTACTATCAAGTGCTACCTATGATGCAATCAAGATGCTACTTGCATTTATCCGAAATAAATTTTATCATCACCCTATATGTAAAATTCAAGGTGGCAAAGTAACAGAAGAGACTGCAAATATTCATTTTGTTGTTGGAAACAATCTTCTTGTTTTACCAATTGATATTGATGATGAGAAATATCAGTACACTGTTGATAAGTTCATGGAATTAGCAGCCAGTACACTGCCAGAAAGACCCATTTATTCCTTTTATTCTGAGGAAATGGATCAATTTGTACAGAAAACTCAAGAAGAGATAATTAAATCAAAATACGAACGATGGAAAAAAGATAAGCCTCATTCGTGATTAGCAAGGCGGCTCCCTCTGTCCCGCCTTTTCTACTTCTGCCAGATAATCAAAAGGGAGGTCGCGCCATGGATAAAAACGCATACTTGGAACGCAACGTTAGCCAGCAGCCGGCGCTTGAACTGCTCCAGTCCATGGGATACATCTATATTTCACCGGAGGACTGTGCTCTGCAACGGGGGGGCGGCTATCATGTGCTGCTGAAAGACATCCTCCGGGGCCAGCTGCGGCGGCTCAACCGTTACGTCTTCGCGGGTGCGGAAAATGAATTTTCCGCTGTCAATATTGAGCGGGCCATAGAAGATTTGGACGAACCCCTCACCGACGGTTTGGTGCGTACCAGTGAAAAAATCTATGACGCTCTGTTGCTGGGAAAAAGCTACCCAGAGATTGTGGGCGAAGGGAAAACTCTCAGTTTCAACCTGAAATACATTGACTGGGAGCATCCGGAAAATAACCTATTCCATGTGACCAAGGAATTTGCGGTGGACAGCCGGGACAAGCTCCACAATGCCCGGCCGGATATTGTGCTGTTTGTCAACGGGATTCCCTTCGCTGTCATTGAATGCAAGGCCCCACATATCCCGGTAGACCGGGCGGTGGAGCAGATGTGCCGCAACCAGCAGCCGGAATACATTCCCCATCTATTCAAGTTTGCGCAGATTGTACTGGCCACTAACAAGAATGCGGTCAAGTATGCCACAACAAATACTCCAAAGAAATTCTGGACTGTGTGGAAGGAAGAAAACACCGCTTTTCTGGAATGCGCACTGGCCCGGCATGTGGCTGACCACACCCCCACAGAGCAGGATCGAACTTTACTCTCTCTGTTCAGCATAGAACGGGTGATGGAACTGGTGCGGGACTTTGTCCTCTTTGATTCCAATGTGAAGAAGATATGCCGGTATCAGCAGTATTTTGCTATCAAAGAAATCGTTAAGACCATTCGGCAACCCGATGAGAAAGGCAACCGGCAAAGCGGTGTCATCTGGCACACCCAAGGAAGCGGGAAAAGCCTGACCATGGTGATGCTGGCAAAGTATATCCTGATGGAATTGTCTGACTGCAATCCAAAAGTGGTAATCGTTACCGACCGGAAAGAGTTGGACCGGCAAATCTCCGCTACCTTTGCCCATACCCGCCTCAATCCGGCCCGAGCATCCAGTGGACGGAATCTGGTGGAACTGCTGAACAGCGGTAAAGCCGATGTGGTTACTACTATTATCAACAAGTTCAATACTGCCGAAAAAATGGAGCACAAAAACCTTTCCAAGGATGTGTTCCTGTTGGTGGATGAGAGTCACCGCTCCAACTATGGCCTGCTTGCCACTAAAATGCGCGCGGTGTTCCCCCACGCCTGTTACATCGGCTTTACCGGTACCCCGCTGATGAAAAAAGAAAAGAACACCATGGCAAAGTTCGGCAGGCTGATCCACAAATACACGATCAGGGACGGCGTGGAGGACGGGGCCATTGTACCGCTTATTTACGAGGGCCGTTTTGTGGAGCAGACTGTGGACGAGGCAAATATTGACCTCTGGTTTCATCAGACCACCAAACGGCTCACGGCGGCGCAGCGGAATGACCTATCTCGGAAATGGAGCAGTATCCGCCGCCTTACCTCCACTGATGCCCGTATCAAACGGATCGCACTGGATATCAATGAACACTTCATCGAAGGGTATCAGAACACCGGCTTTAAGGCCATGCTTGCCACTAACTACAAGCGAGATGCGGTTCGCTATTTAGAGTGCTTTGAGCAATTTGGTGATCTGAATTGTGCGGTAATAATTTCCCCGCCCGACCTGCGAGAGGGAGTGGATGATGCGGACGAAGGCGCAGACGATAAAGTGGTTGCCTATTGGAACAAAATGATGAACCGTTACGGCGACACAGACACCTACGAAGAAGCAATGAAGAACCAGTTCTACGCCGGAGATATTGATATTCTGATCGTGTGCGACAAGCTGCTCACTGGCTTTGACGCGCCTATTTGCCAGGTACTCTACATCGATAAGGAGTTGAAAGAGCACGGCTTGCTCCAAGCCATCGCCCGCACCAACCGCCTGTATGAGGGGAAAGACTACGGCTTGATTGTGGATTACCGTGGACTAATCGAAAAACTGGATACCGCCATGGATTTATACAGTGGCGCAGGTTTAGAGAACTTCGACAGCGGAGACCTGAAGGGCGTTGTGGTGGATGCCATGTCATCTGTGGCTGGCCTGCGGGAAGCCTATACCCGAGTGACGGAACTTTTCGCAGATTTGAAAAATCCCCGTGATACCGAGGAAGTTGAGGTGTTTCTTGCCGACGAAAAGAGGCGAGCAAGCTTTTATCATCTTCTCTGCGCCTTCGGCAAAGCCTTAAATCTGGTGCTGAATGCGGAACAAGCGTATTCAGCGGTTCCCAAGACGGAATTGAAGCAGTACCGAGATACCTTTCTCTTTTTCTCTAGGGTGCGCCGCAGTACAAAGATTCGCTACTGCGACGCCATTGACAACCAGGAATATGAACCTCTGATGCAGAATCTGCTGGACACACATCTATCAGTAGCCGGCTTGAAACAGATTACCAGCCCCATCGACATCCTAAACAAGGATGATTTTGAACGAGAATTAGAGAACCTGGGGTCTTTGCGAGCAAAAGCGGACGCCATTGCCAGTAAGCTGACCCGCAGTATCAGCGAAAAATATCAGGAGAATCCAGCATATTATGACAGCTTCTCCAAGCGGATCAAAGAAGCTCTGGATCAATACAAGGAAAAAGTAATCTCAGAGGCAGAATATCTAGCAAAGATGCGCGCTATTATGGAGGACTATCACGCAGGAAAGAGCACCGTAACTTACCCAGAATCCATCAAGAACGATGTCCATGCCCAGGCGTTTTACGGTGTTCTGTCGGCAATATTTGATGTAGATCAGGATGTGACGGTTTCCTCGGATTTTGCAGCGGAAATTGCGGAGGAAATTACGAAAATTGTGGCTAGGCACAGCCAGGTGGATTGGACCAACAACAAGACGATCCATGATCGTATCTCGCAGGATATCGACGATCTTTTCTATAAGTACGAGAAGGAGCAGGGATTTAAGCTGTCTTTTGAAACCATTGATAAGATTATTGAAAATGTGAAAGCAGTGGCACTTCGGAGGTTTTAGCAGCAATGGCGCAGGAGAGAACAGTTTTATATAAAGGCAGTGCAATCTGTTATGTGCTGGAAGAAAAAGCAGTGAAGAACCTCAATTTGCGGATTCATAAAGATTGCAAAGTGTATGTTTCGGCAAGTCCAGATATCCCGGTAGAAAAAGTGGATGATTTTGTAATAAGTAAGGGAAACTATATTCGCTCAGCCCAGGGAAAGTTTCTTGAAATGGCGAGTATGTCCTTCAGCCCAGGCAGTATGTCAGCGGCGAGACATTTTATCTGCTGGGCAGAGGTGTTCGCCTGAAAGTGGAGAAGAATGCGAAAGAAGCAATCTTCGCTGACGGTATCTATTTGTATCTTTGTATCAAAGACCCCGATGACTTTTCCAAAAAGCAAAGAATGGTGACACGATATCTGGATGAACAATGCCAAACTATCTTCGGCGAGATTATTTCAGAAACCTACCCGGTATTTCAAAAATATGGGGTATCAATGCCTGTACTGCGTATCCGAAACATGGAAACCCGATGGGGTTCTTGTTTAACGAAAAAAGGGATCATTACACTGAATAGGCGTCTTCTCGAAGTGCCAAGAAACTGTATCGAATATGTGGTGATGCATGAGTTCTGCCATTTTGTCCAACCGAATCACTCAACACGATTTTATGATTTTCTGACAATACTGATGCCCGATTGGAGAGAACGAAAGAAAACTTTAGATAAAAGCGCAGTGTACTGGATATAGTTTATCGTTATATTTAGAGAAAGAAACGCACCGTTTTCGCAAATTTCCCCTTGACATGTCTCTGTGCCAGAGTTACACTGGCATTACAGTGGCTCAATTGGAAAATTTTTTTACTTTTATATCATCATTAACAGGCTTTCTCGAAACAGATTGGATTTCATTTATAGGCTTTTCGCTCTACCCCAAGGGTTTTTGCTCTTAGGGCAAAAGTAAATGACCGTCCAATCGGATACTTTTTCGGGGAAGCCTGTCATAATCTCAGTTTGAGGGAGCAGGCCAAGGGAAGCACACGACACAGCGCCG
>Ga0224746_10090_pt1 | contig 15621 bp, 18 predicted proteins | sample LIM_F_Water_Bulk_FD_183000 | JGI IMG/M metagenome (GOLD analysis project Ga0224746, IMG submission 183000) | Enriched cells from gastrointestinal tract of the lab mouse from Pacific Northwest National Laboratory (PNNL), Richland, Washington... | ecosystem: Host-associated > Mammals > Digestive... | reverse complement strand
TGAAAACGCCTTTTTATCCTGTTTGGAGCAATCGTACCAACTCTGCCTTTGTAAGAACTGTATTTGCGGCCCTTTCTGGTAAAGGAAGTTACTTGAAGGTTTCGCCTTTGCATAATCCGCTGTACTTTTTTCTTATTGACCAGAATCCCCTGATTCCGCAGTTCACCATACACGCGGCGGTATCCATAATCTCTGTTGGCTTCATGGACCTCCATGATTTTTTCTTCTATCCGGCAATCAGGATTTTCCCTGTCAAATCTTTTTTGCCAGTACATATAGGTTGCTTTCGGAATGCCGACTACAGCGAGAATGTCTTTTAATTTGAACGCTCCCCGGAGGCTGTGGACGATTCTCGCTGTTTTTTCAGAAGAGTTTCCTCTTCTAAACGCAGCCTCCTCAGTTCTTTTAAATAAGCATTCTCTATCCTTAACTTGAGAAGCTCATCCTCAAGCTGCTTTACATGTTCGGCACTTGTGTCAACTGGTGTCGTTTCTGTCGATTTATTACTTGTTTTTTTGTCTGATGCATTCAATATTTTTTTACGTCCCTTCTTTTTGGGTCTCAAAGCATCAGAGCCAGCAATCCTGAAATCATTGACCCATTTGGTGATCAACGCACTGTTTCTGATCCCCTCAGAAAGAGCCAGCTCTTGATATGATAATTCGCTTGATAAATATAACTCTACCACATGGAGCTTATACTCGAAAGAATATTTTTCCTGTTTTCGGGAACGCATTAATCCTTGATCACCATATTGCTCGTAATTATGAACCCAGTTAAGCACCTGCCTTCTGTTGGTTACGCCATATTTTCCTGCCAGATAGGTGTAACCACCCTCACCCCGCAGGTACGCATCTATTACCTGTTTCTTAAACTGAAAGCTATATTTAGCCATAAAATAAACCAACCTCCAATCGTTAGATTTTTGGTCTAACTTTTGGGGGTCGGTTCACATTTCTGACAGATGCCTATGTAACCACATTATTATTTTTTATAAATTAACAGTTTCCAAAAATTCTTGAATCATCTTAAATGCAACACCCACATCTATCTGGAACCAGTTTCTGTCTCCGGAATGCTCCACATTTCTTCTAAACTGACGATTTGAAAATGTAAGTGTTACTCTCTTACGTACACCATTCATATCCTTTTCTCGCATGGATGGTTCGTCAATGATATATGCCCTTATGCAGTCTGCAAGTCGTGACATATCCACATGATCTTTCAAATAACAGAAATCAAAGATATCTTTGTATCTTGTAGAAAGAGGACCAAAACGTAACAATGATCTTAATTTCTCTGCAAAAATCTGCTCACAGGAATTAATCAACAGACTTTCTCCCTCATCATCCATACAAACATCAAAGCAATATGTATCTTGCTCTATGTTCATATTTGCATGTACGCCTAAGTCTATTTTACTCTTCTCAATTCTAATTCCTTCAAGGCAATTCAATTTTGAAATAAAATATCGGATGGATTCATCTTCCAATGAATATCTGATAAAATCCAAATCCAGGTCTTCCGTAGCACGTCTCACATTCCCGGTAATGCTACGCATCACAACGCCGCCTTTTATCGTCACATTTCTTCCAAGATTACTTTGTGCAATTGCCTTAAGTACAATATCCTGACACACACGTGCATCCGCATTTCGTTCCGAATACCCAGCATCCCTATATTTTTCTGCCATTTTCTCTAAGTTCATCTTTAGAGTACCTCCATCTGTAAAATTTCAAGCACTTTATTACTCTTTGGTGCCATCAACGCATAATCCTGAATTTTCTGTATATCCAATCTCGGAAGTAATTTACGGTAATTTAGGATAATTTCCTTATAATAATCAAAAGGCAACTTGCTTTTATATCGCACAAGTTCAATCAGCATACGTTCCTTATTGTAAATCCGTATATCATACCCTTTATAATCAGCAGTTTCAATTCCTTCTTCAAAAAAGTCATCTGGAATAAAATACTGCTTCACTCTCTCATTTTTGATTTTCGTAGCATCACGGGTTGTTGCCAAATCACATTCATCCGGTATCACGTCCGTTAAGCCGTGAAAATAAAAAGCACTTTTCATCGTTACAACCGAATTCGGATATTTGTATACGAACATTGCAATTTCCGGAACATATTTCTTCTCCGAATATATACCTTTTCCAACTTTGAATAGCTCACCTTCTTCTATTTTTTTCTCAATAAAATAATCTGATCCATATTTTTCAAGACATTCCGCACGTGTTTTCATCGCTTCTGCCTCCTTATTTAGAAATTTATCCGCATTTTTTATTGTTTTGCGGAGCTTTTTCTAAATTATACTATGGTCAGAAAAAATCGTCAACATTTTATTTCGAAAAACATCCGCATTTTTTATTGTTTTGCGGATGTTTTTTTAAAATTAAAATCTATCAAAATCCTCTTGTGTGGTAAGCTGTGCGTACTTGCAATCATCACTTCTGCTTTCTGCATACATATCATTGATAAGGCCTATCGACAACAATTCCAAATCTGCCATCGACAAGCCCAACTGCACGCACCTTAGCAGAAACAACGGTGTTGTCATTTCACGGTCTGTCTGACGAAGTTTTTTTTAGCTTCCACATCCGTTTTTACATTCAGTCCCCAAAGTTCGATAAGCTGTGGCAGTACCTGATAAATGGAAAAAGTATTGAACCCATCCAGCCACTCTTCCGGTGTGTTCGGAATGGATGCATCCGCATGTTTTGCCATGACAAATGCGATATTCTCAAACATTTCCAAGGAAAACATGTCCAGATTGGAACTTTCCTCACTGTTATCTCCAATGGATTTTTCCAGTGCTTTCAGGTCCTTGTAAATATCCCTCTGGAATTTCATACGGTAAATTCTCGGAATGGCAGCAGATGCCTTAAAGGACACCTGCTTACCATCAATCTCAATCTGTTTAATCATGCTCATTATGCTACGCCTCCTTCATCCTCTTCTGCTGTAACAGGCATGTACACAGCCTTGTACCAGTCATTGTAAACGGTTGTATCTGTGGTATTTCCTGTCTTTGCCTTCACATGACCACTGGAAAGCGGTGTTGCCTTAATGGTCAATGTCTCTCTCTGGTATCCTCATTGGTCTTACCCTCGGTACCCGGTCTGGATGCTGCACAATTATAGAGCACGTGGCGGATGTGTCTCTGGTCACCATCAAACTCAAAGAGTAATGCAAAGGATTCCAATTCCACCTGTGCGTTCTCAATCAGAACACCGTTATCATCCAACTCTTCCTTCAGGATTTCTGTACGGAAATATTCCGGAATCAGTGCAAGTTCCAAATCGCCCTCGTAACCCATGTTGTTATTGATAACATAGTAGGCGATACCATCCGCATAGAAGTTTTCCGGCTCTCCATTTGCATCCAGAGAAATGGACACAGAACCTGGAATGGCTTTTGGATCTCCATAGGAAACCGTGCCATCCTCTGCAATGGTAAGCAATGCGTAATGTGCATTTTTCAGATTATATTTTACTTTGTTATTTTTTTCTGACATCTCTATACCTCCATCTCAAATGTGTAAAGGACTTCATAGAGCTTTTCGCTCTCAATCCAAGTTTCAGATTTGTTGTAAAAGATTCCGTGCTCATCAAGCACTTCTTCTAATTGCTGTTCCACCGCCAAATCTTTTAAATCGGTGTACAGTTCTATATGAACCTCATTTATCTTGTAATAGACCTTGCCATCCGCTGAGAAGTTATTGCTTCCCGGAAACAGATAGCAGATAAATGGCGGCTCCGGTGATTCCCCTTCTGCAAAGTGATGGTATGCAAAAGGAATCTGCGTCTCGCTTAAAATCTGCAATAATTCTTCCATACCTAACCCCTCAATGCTCTTTCAATCTCTTCCTGTAATTGACGGATTCCCTGTTGTTCTGCCGGTGCAATGTGGGCTTTTCCTTCCACTCTGCCTCCATTCCTTTTGGCATGGCCATACTCCAGAAGATGTGCCAGCTGATACCGGTTCTTAGAGTGAACCACCATTGTCAGTGTCTGGGATGTCTCCCTGACCTTTTTTGCAGTCCAACTCTTTGCATATTTTCCGGTATCTTCCGGAGCATTTGCCTTTATCTCCTTACGGACTGTGGTACTTGCATGTTTCACGGCCTCTTTCATGTCATCCGTGGCAAGCTAGGCAAATTCTGTCAGTCCCTGCATGATCACATCCGTCATATCATTGATATTTACCGTAGATGCCATCCTTACCGCCTCACTTTCTCACATCGGAATTTCATAGATTTCTTTTTGTAATTCATGTGGTCTACGGAAAGAATGTTGTAAATCTCCCCACGGAACAGGATGCGGAAACCTGTGGACATCATGTCCACAAGTCTCTGGTGCGTCCATACCATTCAGCATTGCTATCTCTTCCAAAATGTCATTTCGTCTTCCCTGGCACATAACTTTTTCATATCGCTCTGCCAATACCGCCGCCTTCTCTGATGGTAAGAGGTCATCAAGAGACCTCTTCAACATATTGGTTTCTATCACATACACATATGCTTCTCTCTCGGTCAGATTCTCTTTGACGGTTGCCGGAATTTCTTTGATGCCCACAATCTTAGCGGCATTCCATCTATTGTGACCGGAAAGCATTTCATACCCGTTCGCAATTTTCTGTACAATCACTGGAATGAGAATCCCATGCTCTCTGATACTTTCCACCATATCATCAAGACGATTCCCCTCATACAGGCGGAACGGATGATTATGGAATGGAACTATATTTTCCACAGAAATCATTGTCTGACTTCCATTCAACGAATTTATCGTTTCTGGCGGACTAACTAAATCCACCGCATCCTGAAACATTTTTCTTTTTGGTGCATTAGTTTTCATCTGCAATCAACTCCTTTGCCAAATTCTGATACATTCCGCAAGCCTTTGTTCTCGGTGCATATTCCAATAAAGGTTCTCCATAATATACTGATTCACCAACCCTTGCGGTTCTCGGAATCTTACTGCCAAAAATGCGGAGTTTTCCATTGAAGGTTTCTTCCACTTCATCCGTAATAATTTTACAAAGATTAGTTCTCTCTTCGCACATGGTCAGCAGAATCCCTGACACATCCAATTTAGAATTGATACGGTTCTTAATCTTCTTTACTGTCAAAAGGAAGTCTTCCAGTCCAGTCATTGCCCAGAACTGTGTATCTGCCACAATAATCACTTCATCTGCAGCGGAAAGTGCATTGATGTTTAAGGTATTCAATGACGGGCACGTATCTAATGCGAAGTTAAATATTATGCAGAGTAACTATCTGAAATCATTAATAAAACCTATGATTTTCTTTCTGTTTACTCAACATAATATTCCATATAGAATACCTCTTACAAATCACAGAAAGGGGGTTCCTATATGGAGCAACACGAGGTAACTATTGAAGAATTAGTAAATGGGCTGATGGATCACCTTAAGCTCATTGGCTACAAAGAAAGTACCCGGGAAAGATACTTGGCTTATTATAAAGCCTTTATCAAGTACTGCAGAAAGAAGGAGATTGATTATTTTTCACTTGATCTTGGAAAGCAGTTTCTGTTAGAACATCACAAGCATAAGTGGGTTGATTTTGAAAATCTGACAATGGCTGAGAATTATCTCCAGCGTCACATATGGATGTTGTACGAATTTCAATTGTACGGTGAAATCCGCCAGAAAAAACGACTTTCAAAAGACATGAGACTTGAATATTTTGAGGGTGTTTTAGATGGCTACATTGCACATGAAACAGAAAGAGGACTTAAGGATACAACCTTAAAGGGCAAGGAATTTACTGCGAGAAAAGTATTTAAGTATTTCGAAAGCATCGGGATAAAAAATACCAGCGACATACGGTCCGAGCATGCATATGGATTTTTGTCAAGCAGATCCTACTACTCTATAACGACAAAAGAGGCTTATCAGTATTTGCTTAGGAGCCTTCTCGCTTATATGAGCCAAAAGGAACTGTGCAGTAAGGATTTAGCTCAGATGTTTCCGGTTATTTCAATTCACACCAAGAATTCATATCCTTCGTATTTCACGCCGGAATGTATAACAAAACTGCTTCAAAGCATCGATACCGAAACGTTGTATGGGAAAAGAGATTACCTGATTCTCCTCTTGGCAGCAACCCTTGGAATGAGGTGTATCGATATATGCCGGCTTACTCTGGATGACATTGATTGGAAAAGGAAAACTATTGGTTTTGTACAGTCTAAAACCGGTGAATATGTTTCATTACCCATTAGTGATGAATTGCTTATGGCTCTTATCGATTATATAAAAAACGCACGTCCCGAATGTGATTATAGAGAAGTATTGGTCAGCAACCGGGCGCCTGTGAAACCCTTTGAACACAGAAATTTCCATGAAATGCTGCAAAAATATTTTAAGCGTGCAGAAATTACTTTTAAAGAGGACCAGAAGCATGGGATGCATTCCATGCGTTCTTCTTTAGCAAGCAACATGCTTAGAAGTGAGGTCCCTATTCCTGTGATCTCAAATGTATTAGGGCATAAATATACAGATACGACAGGGATATATATCAAAATCGATTTAGAAGGACTAAGAAAAGTCGCATTGGAGGTGCCGAGGTATGAGTGAAAAAGAGATGGCTGGATTCGATGGTTTATATGGAGATACGTGTATCGCCTTTATAGAATACAGACGAAGCCTTGGATATAAATACGAGGGAAGAATCGTCCGTGCAATCAGGGAATTGAACCGATATCTGAATGAGCATGCCGCAGATGACACTATAAATCTGACAAAAGAATTGGTTCTTGGATTTGCTGCTAAGAGAGAAGGTGAACAGCCTATGACTCAAATGCGTAGAGAAGCACTGATAAGGCAGCTTGCAACATATCTGAACAGCATTGGTGTTCCTACATATGTTCTTCCGGAACATCAGCATGAAAGGTGTTCATTTGTTCCATATATTTTCACAAGGGAACAGATTTGCAGTCTGTTAAAGGCGGCAGACAGCCTTCCGTATGCTTATCGTTCGCCTAATATGTACAATGTTTACCCTTTCCTCCTCAGACTGCTCTATTGCTGCGGTTTGAGAATATCTGAGGCCTTATCCCTGAAGATATCTGATATAGATTTTACAGATAAAGTGATTACGGTAAGGCAGTCAAAATACAATAACACACGCTTAGTGCCTATGTCGGAGTCCCTGTTCGCATGCTTAAGGAACTATATGAACGCGGTCAGATACTCGGAAAATGATACCGGTCTTCTATTCAGAAACCGATGGGGTAAGGCTTACCGGCCGAACTCTATACTTCAGAAGTATAAGAAGCTGCTTGAAGAAGCCGGTATTCCATGTACGGCAAGCGGAAAGCTTCCCCGTCTGCACGACTTAAGGCACACATTTGCAGTTCATGCACTTGAGGGAATGGCTGCCCAAGGAATTGATATGTATGTTTCCATACCATATCTTGAGGAATACATGGGGCATAGAAATATCAACTGCACAGAGAAATACCTCCGCTTAACAGCAGACTCCTATGATCGGATAATTGATGCACTCACACCATTATACAATGGCATGATCAAAGGAGGGGATGCAGATGAGTAAAAAATATTTATCGGATTATCTTACTGACTATCTCACGAGATACCTTCCTCTGCAGATAGGAGCAAGCCTCAACACTATCAGGTCATACAGAGATGCCTTTATTGTATTTTTGCGGTACTGCCGTGATGAATTAAAGATTAAACCAGAGAAGTTAACAATGGATCAGATTTCAAGAAAAATGGTTGAAGTCTATTTGTTATGGCTGGAAGAAAACAAAGGCTGTGCTGTTAGTACAAGGAATCATAGACTTACAGTCATTCATGCATTAATGAGATATATCGCGGTAGAAGCTCCCCAGTACATGTCCAAATGTCAGGAAATACTCGGAATAGACTTTAAGAAATGCGCCAAAAAAGAAGTTGAATATCTAACTGTCGATGAATTGAAAATCATTTTTGAACAGCCTGACAGTAAAAGAAAAAATGGCCAAAGAGATCTTACCATGCTTTCACTTTTATATGATTCCGGGGCAAGAGTCCAGGAACTTGTAGATTTAAAACTGAAAGACATCCGCTTTACAAAACCTGCAACTGTTACGCTTACAGGAAAAGGAAACAAAGCAAGAATCGTGCCATTGATGCCGGATACGGGAGCGCTGATAGAAAAGTATACAAGTAACTATGGTATCACAGTGCCTGATCAGTACCTGTTTGTGAATAAGATGAAACAGAAACTGACGAGATCCGGAGTCGAATATGTGATATCGAAATATGAGGCAAAGGCTCAGGCTAGTCACCCTGAAATAGCCATCTTAAATGTGACACCTCATATTTTTCGCCACAGTAAAGCGATGCATTTGGTGCAGGCAAATGTAAATCTGATTTATATCCGTGATTTCTTGGGGCACGAATCAGTCAAAACAACAGAAATATATGCGAAAGCTGATTCTGCCGCAAAAAGAGAAGCTCTTGAAAAGGCAAGCGAAAAAATCATTCCAGAAAGCCGATACAAAGATAAAAAGAGAGAAGAACTCCTTGATTGGTTAAAGGAAATGATTTAAAGAGAACAACAGAATGGAGAATTATTATGCAGAGTATAATACGACACAATCACAGCGAAATGAATGAATTCAGCGGTTTACTCCGCATAATAATTTACTCCGCATTAGACTGTTTATGTGGATAACCACATAAACAGTCAATCAAAATATAATCATAGTTCGCTCTTAACGGTTCCAGAATACATGCCAGAATCTTCTCTGCTCCCATTTCAAGTCTCAGCTTTGCATCCACCGCGGCCAGAACTTTTGATGATGGTATAAAGTCAACTCCATTTCTGTTAATAATGTACTCAGCCGGATTCGGCTGTTCCTCTTCGTCCATCTGATTCATCATCAAGTCACCAATACTGACCGTAACTTCTTTCATATCCTCTACTACACATCTGGTGATATTTGCTGAGCTATCAAAATCCACCACCAAAACATTTTTTCCTAATTTCTTCAATGAATATGCCAGGTTGTAAGTGGAGACGGACTTGCCGACTCCACCTTTCATGGCACCTAATACGATAATCTTTGCCATAATCACTTTCTCCCCTTCTTGCCATAATATTTACAATCTTCTGCCACCATCATGCACTTACCACAAGGAGCATGATATTCCACTCCTTCCGGTTCTCTTGGAGTAATAATCAACTTTCCATTCTCGCATTCCACCTGAATCAAACTACCAATCTCAAATCCCGTTTCTTTTAACCAATCTCCTTTTAAGATGATTGTCGGTGTGTCTTTATAGTTGTAACCACTCACGTTATATACTTTCATTTTTCTAAGGAAACACTGATTAATTCAAGTATTTCCTGATGATGTATGATAAAATGTAAGTATCAAACAAAAAGTGGTACGCCTATGAATCAAATGACATTTACAGATATGGAATATTCCAACCGTAAAAAGAAAACCAGACGAGAAGAGTTTCTCGATGCTATGGGTGAAATAATCCCATGGTCTTACTGGGTAGAAATAATCCGCCCATACTATTTCAACAATAAACGCGGCCGCAAGCCGACTGGAATTGAAACAATGCCCCGCATGTACCTTATGCAGGTCTGGTTCAACTTGTCCGACGAAGGAATCGAGGATTCCATCTACGACAGTTATGCCATGCGTACGTTTATGCACATAGATTTTAATGGGCAACAGGTACCTGACGCTACAACGCTGTTCAAGTTTCGCCATATGCTTGAAAAGAACAGGATTGGCGAGAAGATTTTTGCAGATGCAAACAGCCGTCTCGACGAAGCTGGCCTTACCATGCACGGCGGTACTGTCGTTGATGCAAGCCTGATTTCAGCGCCAAAATCCACTAAAAACAAAACCGGCAAACGTGATCCGGAAATGCACCAGACGAAGAAAGGAAATGGATGGTATTTCGGGATGAAGGTTCACGCCGGTGCTGATGCCGGTAGCGATTATGTGCATTCGCTAACGGGTACTTCTGCAAACATGCATGATGTATCAGAAACATCAAAACTAATACGAAAAGATGACCATGTGGTTTATGGTGATTCAGGTTATCTGGGCGCTCCCACGCGGGGGGGGAATCAAAGATGATGAGGTGTTATCCAAGATAGAATTCCGAACCAATAAACGTCCATCCAGCCTTAAAACTGCTGATGATTTCCAAGGCATTAACTGGGATAAAAAGATGGGGCATGATAAGTCAGCTATTCGCTGTAAAGTAGAACACGCATTTCTCATAGCCAAAAAGCAGATGGGGTATGCAGAAGTTGTATATCGTGGAATCGAAAAGGATATGAATCGGTTCCACATGCTGTTTGCCAGTGCCAACCTTATAATGTGTAGCAGGGCTGGTCGGACCCAAGAATTTCTGGGGTGCATGGTATAAGTGCGCCCAATTTCAAAGAAAGCAACTCTCAAATAAAGGATTATAACCTGAAAATATCCAATGATATTTCCGCTGGCTTTCTAAAAAAACTGACAAAACGGGATAATGCTGAAAATAAAATTAATTAATCAGCGGCTCCCTAAATTTCTTAAATGCCATAATATTGCCTCTCCTTAGATTTGCCTTGTTTTAGATTAAATTTGCAGACCTTGTATCGGATATAGATTCATCCGAGAAATTGTGTTCCACAGCCCAACGGCACCACCTCCCTTACACGAAAAAAAGAACTGCCAACACTTCATCGTGTTAACAGTTCTTCTGTAAGTTCGGTTTATTATGTTTTATTCTTCTTCGTTCTTAATTCTATGGTAATCTTCCATATTGATACTTAAGTCTACGTAAGAATCGGGCTTAGATTTTCGGTTGTTCAAGAGACACACCGTCTCCACATGTGTCTAAACTACTATGTAAACACAATTTTTCAGCCTCGTCACTCGTATAGGAATACAATTCTGTGTTATTACTTCTTCGCTTTTTTCTTTGCTGTACTATGTATGTTTTTAATGCTTTCTAGATATTCTTCTTCAACTGGTGATAAGTTTTGAATCTGATATTTTTTATATTCTTCTGTTGCTTTTTCGATTGCCTGCACATGGCTAACTGTTCCTGCTCCCTGCAATAGTTTTTCTCCAGTAGTTTTCAATACATTATTAAGATGCTCTACATAATCAGACATATACATGGGATTATGGCGCATAGCCTGAATTTCTGCAAAATCAAAATATCCCGATACAATATTGTTTAGAATCTTCAATTCTTCCTCACTCAAATAATTCTTTGCAATACCAATATCTTTTAATGTTGGAAAATCGCCAGAAAAACTTTTTAGCCCCATAAATGGCTGCTCTGCATCTGCTCGTTTATATATTACCTCTGCCGCTGTATGCCCATGTGCCGCATAATGCAACTTATTTTGAACCATTTTAAAAAATGCGATAGATTCACTGCTTTTAGGATTATAATCCACACTGGTAGCATAAAGGTCAAGCACCTGCCGGTACATCACTTTTTCCGATGAGCGAATATCCCGTATACGGTCTAATAATTCTTTCCAGTAATTTCCACCTCCCAGATTCTTTAATCGCTCATCATCCATAGTAAAGCCTTTTATCATATATTCTTTTAGACGCTCAGTCGCCCAACGCCGAAAATTCGTCGCTATTCTGGATTTCACTCTATATCCAAGAGAAATAATCATATCAAGATTATAATGTGTAATATTATAATTCTTGCCATCAGCACCAGTTGTTCGGAATTTCCGAACAACTGAATCTTCCTCCAGTTCTCCCTCTTCAAATATATGTTTAATATGCTCGCTAATATTGGATTTACTGGTTTGATATAACTCACATAATTGAGCCTGCGTAAGCCAAACTGTTTCATCTTGAAATTTAACATCTATTTTTGTATTTCCATCTTCTGTCTGGTATATGATAATTTCGCTCTGTACATTTTTCCCAACATCCTTTTTTTTATCTGTCACAATTCCACTCCTTCCCAATCATATTTCTTCTCCCAAAAAATACGCTATCTGAGAACCTTGATTTATCAAATATTCTAATACAGCCTGTATCTTCTGTAAAAGCCCCGTGTTCTCCCTAAACTCTGTTCTATGATGTACCACAAAACTTCCAATATATTCCTCAAGATAATATAGTGTATAGTCATAAAACTGTACCCTGCATTCTGAGTCTTTCATAATCAGTTTATATATCCACTCAATTCCAATCTCATTATAAGTTTCCATCCCAACTGTATTCAGCAGCTTAGCCAACGCATAAAACACCGCTTTAACGCTTCTTGATTTTTCAACAAAATCCGTAAAAAATGCAGCCCTTTCCTTGGAAAGCAAATCACATTTATGAACATCTTTCCGCCAAGAAGTATTTGCAAACAGATACGTTACAATAACCCTATCCTCTCCAAAAGGTATATTGCTGTTCGTATAATAATCACGCATTCCTTTATTACCAAGTTCAATCATCTTTGGTTTCATAAGCTCCCATATATTCCAAAATTCATTTGTTTTTCTATAAACCTCCTGATCTATAATAAGCCATTTTAATAGTTCTCTTACATTCTCATTTGTGACGATATCTGCCCTTTCCATAAAAGACTCAATCATAACTTTTCTTTCTAAATCATCACAATATAACAGTACATCTGCAAACCAAACAATGAAATTCAATGTATAGCCTATGAGATTTCTTCGTTCTTCTTTCCCATCATATTTTTTGCCAAATGTCACTTTTATTGTTTTATCTTTCGTCATTTCAACAATCTTAAATGCCTCTTTCATATCTACAGAAACAAATGATATGACAACAAAAGTCACCGCTCCACTTAGCCTTGTAAAATCAATATCAGCTAGACCAATAGAATCTTTCATTAAAACCTGTTCTATATTATGTTGATAGCTTTCCAAAAAATCATCAAGAGAAAGTTCTCTGTGTTTCATAATTTGTATTTCGTACTCATCAGCAAGCAAAGAAAAAAGATAAACAAGTTTCCATCCATCAGTTGGACTCTGTTTCCAAATGGCATTCGCAACCTGTTTTATAATGCGGCTGTCATCACTCCAGTCTTTAAGTACCAGTTTTAAGAGCAAGTATAGTGGATTTTCATTGTCTGCTGTTTTTGTGTTTTCTCCATTTATTAATAATATAAGCCCAAGCGCAATCGCCTCTATCCCATTTCCAGTTTGTCCAAATTCATAATCTGATATTTCTGAAAACAAATATCCAAATTCAAAAATAATATCCCTGCATAAATTCCTGTATCCATCTGTCAAATCATTTTCAAAATCTCTAAGCAATACTGTACATGTATATGGAACAATTGAAAGATACCGATGAAAGAGGAACGACTGATCCTTAGATTCCGAATTACTCTTGCTGTTATAATTGCATAGGAATTCCCACAGTTCGCTCAATTCTTTCAATACAATTGAAATATTGGCATATTTATCATATTCCTTAAACTTCTCATTCCCGTTAAATTTGTAATCACTCCATAACTGTAAATCCATATATTGAAAATGATAATCGCTTACCTCTCTGCTTTCTTTACTTAATTCCTCCATATCTTCGGTAAAATCAGGCATCACCATGCATATATTATTTCCTTTGCCATCGGGTTCAACATTAACCACTTTTTTGTACTGACGCAAATCCATTCTATAATATGCATATTTATCTGATGTCTGCCATGTATCAATATCCTTTGTCGCATCATCAATAGCCTTATAAATTTTTTGTAACTGCACACTGTATTCTTCCTCAGATATTTCGTTTTTGTCCGTCTGGTATTGAAGAATAATGTCCTCTAACCTTTTTTGTCTATGTGGAAGTTTATTAGCTTCTCTCCGTTCCTCTTCAAAAATATTATCTCCATGCAACAAAAATGATGCCTGTCGTTCGGATACAAATCGATCTGAATCAAAGTGAAATATCTCTTTTGTTTTAAGGAAATCACAGACAATATCAATCATTTTCTCTGGATACGCTTCAGCAATACTTACAATAACTGCTGTCAACATAACATTTTCAGATTTTATTAATATATCTCTACAAAAATCTATCACCACATTAGCATCAGAATTTTTTACCACATTAAGAAGCCATGTTTCAAATCCCATCAACAAACTGACAAGAAGATCTGAACCCACATGCGTTCCTCTATACATTTTCCAAAGACGAGCAGATACTGTCTGTTCTATCACCTGTCCTTTCACATAAATCATGATTTTCATGCATTCTTTATAATCCATATTCAAATTTGACTTTAAATAATTTTCGCCTGCCTTATTGCAAAAACAAATCAAAAAATCAATTGCCGCATCCTGATTATTTTGCAGTAAATTTATTATCGGCGTTTTATACGCACTTGCCGGATAATATTTATTCGACAGATGTGAATCAATTCCAAAATAGCTATCTATATCTATACTTCGATAAACAGGTAATTGACCCTGACTAATCCACATTGTTTCCATCAATCTAATTGTCATTTCAGGCATCGCAAAGGGTATTTGTCCATAATGATAAATGTCTGTTACCGCACGCTCTGCCAACTCACTATACATTCTATAAACATTTGAATTTATTTTAGCATAGCAAGCATCTACATCATCGCCTTTCGAAGCATCTAAAACAGTTTGAAAAATATCGCTTAGCTCGTCCTTAATCATCCACGCAGAATTACACAAAATATCTTGCAATTTATCAATCTTTTCATCCTTTAATTCATATCTTAAATTTTTATCATTTGATATGTATTCTAACAAAAATAATCCTATTTTCCCTGCAAGTGCTGTATTTTCTTCTTTCTTATTTTCAATATGCTTTGTCCATGAATCCAGAACCTCAATTACAACAGAAGCCATTTCCTTGTCCCAACATATTGATTCTTTATGGGCAAAAATATACATAAATAATTCTTTCCATGCATATCCAGAAGGCTTCGACAATCGAAATGGCATAAGACTTCCACGATTGAAATATATTTCTCTATGTTCTGCTACACGGCAGCATATATTAATCAGAAACGCAATCCTTTTTAACATTGCGTAATTACCATTAGCCATGTCAGATATAATTCTGTAATATATGTCTTTAAGATGTTCTTTTGTGATTACAGTCAGAAGAACCTCTTCTTTCCATATCTTATCAACCTCTTCACATTCAAGAATCTTAAAAATAATATCCTTATGTCCATCTGTAGTCACAAAATATGTCAACCATCCCCGGAACAATTTTCTAACCCGAAGAGATGTCCTGAATTTTGCAAAAAATTTGTCGGCTCCACTATTCACATTATACTGCTGTGTGAAAATATGATTTGCAGCTAATTCCTCATATACATCATGGCTATAATAATATTTTCTGGCATCATTCGTCTGATTTAATATTCCTGCCTTCTCTAAATCTCCAAATGCATCATGGTCATCATTGGACTGTATTTCATACTGATAATTCTCATTTTTCAACATTTCCATTGTAATGAATAAAAGAACATTTTCTCTTCTGGTTGGCATATTATTTTTTCGTTTTCTATTATTTCGTATAATATCCTCCCATATTTTGTTTTCAAAAATTTCTCTGTTAAGTATAACACTCGTTTC
>Ga0224746_10086_pt1 | contig 15909 bp, 12 predicted proteins | sample LIM_F_Water_Bulk_FD_183000 | JGI IMG/M metagenome (GOLD analysis project Ga0224746, IMG submission 183000) | Enriched cells from gastrointestinal tract of the lab mouse from Pacific Northwest National Laboratory (PNNL), Richland, Washington... | ecosystem: Host-associated > Mammals > Digestive... | reverse complement strand
TTTCATCACCATTGCTTATTCTATCACATTTTTCTGCACTCTTCACTAAAAAAAGCGAGTTTATCGCTTTGAAATACGCCTTTTCAGCTTTGCCATATAAAATCCATCGCAATCATATACAAAAGGAAAAATCGTCTGTTCCTGCAACAGTTCAAAATCACTGTGATTTTTCAGAAAATCTTCTATCTGCTTCTCATTTTCTTTCTTATTCAGCGTACAGGTGGAATAGACGAGCACCCCGCCTTCTTTTACCATAAAAGATGCCCTATGTAAAATCTTTCGTTGCAAAGGGATCAGTTCATCCATATCAGTGGATCGCATATGATACTTAATGTCGCTCTTCCTGCTTAAAACCCCATAACCGCTGCATGGAACATCGCATAGCACCCGATCAAAAGAGGCTTCTGTCACATCCAAAAGAAGGGTCGCATCCATAAGGCGTGTATTGATGATAGAAATACCCAGACGCGCTGCGCCTTCTTTGACCAATTCCAAACGATGCTCATGAATATCGCCGGCAACGATAACCCCTTCATCACGCATCTTCTGCGCGATATGCGTCGTTTTGGTACCCGGAGCACTGCACACATCTAATATGCGCTCTCCCGGCTGAGGATCCAGCAAAACAGCGACCATCTGACTCGCTTCATCCTGTATGGCGATCTTTCCTTCCCGATACAGATCGGTCTCTGCCAAAGATCCGCCTGCATAGCGAAGCGCATCCTCACATAGCCGTCCGTTTTGAAAGAGCAGATCCTCATGCAGCAATTCCTCTTTCGATGTCTTCAACGTATTGATGCGAGCAGCAGGTACATGTATATTTCCATTATATGTACATATCTTCCGACATATATCTTCTCCATATTGCGCATTCCACATGCGAATGAGCCATAAAGGATGGGACGTTTCGATCGATAAAACCTCTTCCGGTGTTCCCTTCGCTCTGCATACTCCTCGTTTCATCACTTTATGCAATAACGCATTCACAAGCTTTCCATAACCTGCACCTTGTGTTTTCGCAAGCTGAACGGCTTCATCGACAATGGCATAGGAAGGTACTTTATCCATATAAAAAAGCTGATAAATGCTCATATCTAACAAAATAGCGATCGTCTCTTTCGGTTCTTTTTTTACAAGTGCTTCCCACTGATAACGAAGCATGCGATAATTCTGCAACGTTCCATAAACGATATGCGTAATAAACGAACGGTCGATACGATTAAAAGAGCTTAACTGCTGACGCAATGCAAGGTTGCTGTACGTTCCATCCAGGCATATATCGCAAAGCAGATGCCATGCTTTTTCTCTTGTTTTCATATGTACCTCTTCTGATAAAAATAATGACGGCTGCATAAAAATACAGTATAGGTCACTAAAAATCCACCGGTAATGTCACTAAGAAAATGCGCTCCCATGATCATGCGGGAAACCGCCATGGTGATGATCATACCAAATACAAAAACACCGATATACCATGGAACCTTATGTTCTTCACAATCCTTCATAGTGACAAATAAGCATAACAGGGATGATATCGCAGCAGTATGACCGCTTGGAAAGGAGTGATGTCCATTGCATCCCTGCGGTAAAAACCACGCGCTGAACTGTACTGCCTGTTCCATTTCCCGAAAGCGTATCCTTCCCCAGAAATATTTCAGGACAGCGACTAACAAGCTCGACAGGATAAGCACGCAAACATAAAACACCGCCTTTTTTTCCAAACGCTGTAATCGCTCCAGCGACATATGATAAACGATCATATTGCAAAATGACATAAGGAAGATACCGAGTATTACTATCAAAAAAAGATGATCGCGGATATTTACAAAATACTTCATAAATTCTATTACCGTATAAAGCGCACTGATGATCTCTGCCAGAAAAAAGAAAATGCTTTTATGAAGCCGCTGCCGCATGGTAAACACAAAGGTAACAACAGCGATAAACAACCATATGACGCCGCACTGCATGAAGATAGCAAAAACATTTTGAGGATCATAAAGAAACGCAGTGATCGAATAATCATAAAAAGTTCCCACTAACAGCAAAATTCCTGCGACAATATAAGGTATCCACCATTTTTTCTCTTCCATAAGCACTCCTTTAATCCAAATATATGGGATGCAGATCAATTTCCATGCGTGAACTGCATTTCGCCTGCTGATATTTCCTGTAAAGATGAGAAGCTGCCTGATTGAGCCGCAGCTGATCTTTTCCTTTCAAGATCATTCGCATCCGATATTCGTCATGTATCTTTGTCAAAGAGACAGGTCCCAGTATACGAATATCATCTGTCAGCAAGCTTCTGGCAAATGCAGCGTCCCGCTTTGCTTGATCTTCGTGTTTATTTGCGAATACGATACTTACCAGATACGTATAAGGCGGATAACCGGCAAGATGGCGATAGCGCATCTCCTGTTTAAAAAAGGATACATAATCATGCGCAGCCGCACACGTAATGGCATAATGCGATGTATCATATGTCTGTATGACCACTTCTCCGGCATACTGACCGCGGCCGCTTCTGCCGCAAGCCTGTTCCAAAAGGTCATATGTAATTTCCGCACATCGATAATCGCTGCGATTCAGCAATGCATCCCCATTGAGGATTCCGACCAACGTCACCTTTTCTACATCCAGCCCTTTTGCGATCATCTGCGTACCTAATAAAATATCGGCTTCATGTCTTTGAAAAGCAGCTAAAATCTTTTCATGAGCGTTTTTCCTCATCGTAGTGTCCGCATCCATCCGCAAAACTCCGGCGCCCGGAAACTTTTCTTTTACAAGTTCTTCTAAACGCTGCGTTCCCGACCCCAAATAACGCCAGCTGTCCGCATTGCAAGACGGGCATAACGAAGGAAGCGGCATCTGATAGCCGCACGTATGGCATTTCAGCTTATGCTCGTCTTTATGATATGCCATTGCGATATCACAATGCGGGCACATCTGTACATATCCGCATTCCATACAGCGCAAGATCGGCGTATACCCACGGCGATTCAGCAGAAGGATGATCTGTTCCCGGCGCTCCAAACGCTCCTGCATCTTTTCTAACATCACATCCGAAAGCAAATAATTCTCACGATGCCGGATCGCCTTTCCCATTTCCACCAAATGGACCTTCGGCAGCTGCTGACGAATACGATGCGGCATATTGATCAAACGATAAATGTGCTTATGAGCACGGGCATATGATTCAAGAGAAGGCGTTGCGCTTGCAAGGATCACCTTCGCATGGTGAAACTTCCCTCTTTCAATGGCAATATCGCGGCAGTGATAACGTGGAGTGCTGTCTTGCTTATAACTCGTATCGTGTTCCTCATCCAAAATGATGTAACCCAGATGATCAAACGGCATAAAGATCGCGCTCCTAGTACCGACGACGATGCTTACCTGATGCCGCTTTACAAGCTGATACTGTTCATATTTCTCTTGATTATTCAAAGCGCTGTGATAAATGGCAACCTGTGTTCCAAAGCGTTCCCTTACCCGTTTCACCATCTGCGGTGTTAAAGATATTTCCGGAACGAGCAGCAACACCTGCTTGTTTTCTTCTAAAGCCCGTTTCGCCAACTGAAGGAACACTTCAGTTTTTCCGCTTCCGGTCGCACCATGCAGCAAGATTACCTCTTTGGAATCGGCTGAAACGATCTGCTGAAGAGCATTATCCTGATCAGGCGTAAGTGACAAAAAAGGAGCTGGGGCACAAGAAAAACGCGATGCTTGCGCCTCTTTCATAACAACGCGGACACACCCTAATTCAATCAGTTTTTTCCCTACGCTTTTAAATTTTTTATAAAATTCACTGCGAAGCATCATATCGTTTTTTTGCAGCTGCCGCAATGCTTCTCTTTGCTTTTCTGTAAGCTTCTCTATTTCCTTTTGAAAACATATATATGCTTCCAGTTTAATCGTTTCTTTGCTGCTGCGCGGTTTCAGTTTTGCCGGCAGCATTACCTGAAAACAGCTGATCACAGGAGCGATATACGCTTGGGACATCCATTTCGCCAGATGAAACAGCTCTTCATTGATCAGCGGTTCCTGATCGATCACTTCCCGTATCGGTTTCACTGCAAACGGCTGTTGCTGCAAGTATTCCTCATCCCACTCTTCCACATGATCGACGAACCCGATCAAAGACTGCGCGCCAAAAGGAACGCGAACGCGCACACCGCGCTGTACAGAAAAACTATCACAACTATAAGAAAATGTGTGATCCAGTTCGGGAATGGGATGTTCTATATATACCTGTGCAATTTTCATGGTTAAATTCTACCATATTTTATTTGGTTTTGCATAAAATCGGACAGATTCGTAAAACAAAAGCTTCTGTAATACAGAAGCCTATTCTTCCTCTTGTTCCTGTTCCATATGCCGCCGAATGATCAGTGTGATCATATCCGCCGCTAATTGCGGATCATCGTTGCATACGACATACTTATAATCTTTTACCATCTTCATTTCGCGAACAGCCTTAGCCAAACGTTGCTGCACAACCTCTTCCGGCTCGCTCCGACGACCGCGTATGCGTTTTTCCAACTCTTCCATGCTCGGAGGAATGATAAAAATACTGACGGCATCCGGGCATTTTTCCCTTACCTGTGTTGCGCCCTGGACTTCGATCTCCAAAAGAACATTTTTTCCTTCTTTGCGAAGCCGTTCTATCTGTGATAGAGGTGTTCCATAATAATTACCGACAAATTCAGCCCATTCTAATAGGTCTCCTTCACGGATCGCTTCTTCAAAACGTTCTTTGGTCGTAAAGATATAATCTTTTCCATCTATTTCATTCTTTCTCGGAGACCGGGTTGTCATAGAAATAGAATATGTGAGATTCAACCCTTCGTCTTTCATGAAATATTCCCGAATGGTACCTTTTCCTACACCGCTAGGGCCGCTGATGATGATCAAAAGTCCTCTTTTCATCAAAGCACCTCCTTTTCTACCATTTTACTAGTCGCAAGAAGGCTTGTCAAACATGATTTTCATAATTCACGCACTATATTTTACATATGGATAACACTTATATATCATCGAGAAGGCCACCCTATCCCATATATCCATACCGCTATTTTCCTATAGTCTTCTTATACTCTCCCGGCGTTATGGAATATGTATTCTTAAATGTCTTATATAAGCTCACATCCGATTTAAAACCGCTTAATAAAGCGATCTCCTCTATCGTTTTCGTCGTTGACAACAACAGTATCTTCACCTGTGAAAGACGTTTTCGTATCAAATACTCGTATGGCGTCATCAGCATGATCTCCTTAAAGATGCGAAGGAAATAATACTCGCTGTATCCTGTCGCTTCCGAAATATCTTTCAGCTTTATATCCCGCTGATAGTTTTCTTCCATAAAGGTCAGCGCCTTATCGATCACATCCTGTTTACTGCTCCATGATTTCAGCACGTGCCGTTCAATGTGCAGATCGGCATATAGGCGTAAAACGGAAGAACTGATAGAAAACTCATCGACCAAGTGATATTTATCCAGACTTTGAAAAACGGAATGAAAAAATATCTCTGTTTTTTTACTGAAACGCAAATCCATGATGATCGTATCCTCCCGGATGTACTGATCGATATCCATTCCTTCCAAAACAGCATAATACCCCTCACATTCATCCAAAAAGACGGAGAACGGCTGATGCATTCTCTTGATCAATGTAGCAGAACCACACAACGCATGATATTCCCTCCCATCCACAAGGATGGCATTTCCCCCATTCACATATAAAACAAGATACTGCTGTTCTTTGATCTCATCAAAATGCTGAATATAAGATTCCTTCATTTTAAAATGACCGATCTGCTTCACCATCTGCAAATGCGTTTGCGCAAACTGCGTAGGCTGCAATACATCTTCTCTGAGAAAATCCGCTTTATCATGGTCAAACACGAGTATCACCTCAGCGCTATTATATCATTAATAAGACGCTCTCAAAAGAAGAGCGTCAATTTTCATTACATATTTCCAACATCATATGTTCCATAAACAGCTGTGTAAACAATTCATCCCCTGCCAAAAGCAGACATTCACTTCTGTTTCGTATGTCTTCTATGCTTTCGATATCCTGATGTATCGCATACTGACATGTTCCACGAAGAGCGCTGTTTCCAAGCACATGGAGACGTCCCGAAAGCTTATCAGGCAAAATTCCCAAAGCCAAAAGATCCTGCGGCCGGGCATATTTACCGAATCCTCCGGCTATATATAATTCTTCAATTGCAGAAACGCTAATCGAGGCGTGCCGGCACATACATAAAAATGCAGCGATAACCGATGCCTTTGCCAACTGAAATTCACGGACATCTTTCTGATTCACGACCGCCTTGGGATGAAAGAACAACTCCTTAGCAAGATAGCCGTCCGGCTCCAGCAGTCCGTTATCCAAAGCCTGATGAAAGATCGAAAGATAACCGCTTCCACAAATACCGCAGACAGGTGCCTGTTCCAATGTTTCATAGTGCCATTTTTCGTCATAGCCACTCCTACAAAGAGCTCCCGATACGGCACCGCTCCCACAGCTCATATTGCCCCCTTCAAAGGCCGGTCCGCAGGCAGCGCTCGTAACATAGAGACGATGATCATGATACAATGCCATTTCCCCATTTGTCCCCAGATCGATCAATGCCTTTGTCTTATCCTGCTTCATAATCTGTGTGCTGTAAAGTCCCATGACCACATCACTGCCCACATAAGCGGAGATCGGAGGCAACAGCTGGATCACAAAACGATGTTTCCAATTCGGAAACAGCTGTTGACCGGGCAGTTCTTTGTACGTATCCAAAGTACAGCGATACGGTGCTTGACCGATACTGCTTGGGTCAACTCCCGCAAATAGATGCATCATAGTCGGATTCCCGCATACGCACATCCGCTTCCACGCATACCCATCAAAGGAAGCAAGCTCTTTTTCGATCTTCTTGACCAATATGGATTGAAGGGGCTCTATACCGATCTTAGCTGTCTGTGCAATACGCGTGATAACATCGGCTCCATAACGGCTTTGGGGATTTAAAAATGTCTTCTCTCGTAAGATCTTTCCCTCATACAAGTCGATCAATACAGCCGCGATCGTCGTCGTTCCGATATCCAAGGCAACCGCAAATCCCTCTTCTTTAACGCTTTCAAAAGTTTCTTCATGAATGGAACAGATCGTATAAGACACATGTTCACGATATGGTTCGCACACACAGTCATCCTCACAATCGGGATGGGCACATGCCAGACGAACGCCAAGAAGCAATTCCTCTTCCGATAAATGTCGGCGTTCCGCATCATGAATCGGAAGATTCCCTTGCATTACGCGGATCTTGCACTTCCCACAGCGGTGATTCCCACCGCAAGGTGCCTGTATTTCGAAAGAAGAATCCCGCATGATCGCATCATACAGATTCTCATGTTTTGAAATGAACGCCATCAGCAATACTGTAATAAGGTATCGGCCAAGGCTACGGCATCTTCCGTATAAATATCCGCACCGACTTCATCCGCAAAAGCCGGAGTAATCGGCGCTCCTCCGACCGCAACCTTCACACGATCACGCAGACCCGCTTCTTGTAAAGCATCGATCACTACCTTGAAATTTCCCATTGACGTCGTCAGCAAAGAAGAAAGACATACTACCATAGGCTGATATTCACGTACCGCTTCTACAAACTTATCCGCACCGACATCGACACCGACGTCGATTACTTTGAAATTTTTGGCTTTCAACATCAAAGCACATAGATTTTTACCGATATCATGAAGATCCCCTTGCACTGTTCCGATGACTACCACCGGTCTTTCCGCTTCTTTTTCTTCTAACAAATATGGTTCCAAAAGAGGAATTGCGGCATTCATACATCTTGCGGTAATCAAAACCTCCGGGATAAAAGCAGTACCGTCTGCCCATTTCTTCGCAATGATATCCATCGCCTGTAACAGCCCTTCCTGCAAGATGGTCTGGGCAGGAACGCCTTCTTTTAACGCGCGTTCTACCAAAGCATTCACTTCATTCATCTTGCCTTTCGGCATCAATGTTTTGATTTCTTCCATAAGTTCATTCATATCGTTCACTCTCCTCTGTCTTTCTTGCCAACTTCATCCGCATAACGATACGCCTCTTCTATAAAAGCTACGAAATTCTCCAAAGGCACGTTATCCTGTATACGGTTATTCAAGGTAAAAATCATCTTTCCTTTTTTCGGCTGATGGAAAACATCGATAAAATGACGTGCTTCCTGCTTTACTTCTTCGACCGTTCCGAAGGGGAGAATGCGTTGAAGATCCATCCCCGCCCAGAATGTCAGATCATCTTTAAACGTATCGACGACTTCCTGCTCATCCATCGCATATTTTTGTATCGGATGCAAAACATCAAGGCCTGCCTCGATAAACTGCGGTATGAGTAAGCGAGCATCTCCGCAGCAATGCAGCCATACATGCAGACCAAGAGAATGCGCATAGTCGCATATTTCCTTATAGTAAGGAAAATAGAATTCACGGAACATCTCCGGTGACATAAACGGTCCCTTCTGCATACCGAGATCATCACCAAAGGCGATGGCATCAATATGCGCTTCTTCCACTCCCCGCTTCGTTGCGACTTTAAAGAAATCCGTTACTTTGCGGTTGATCTTATGAATTTCTTCGGGATTCGTATACAGATCCATCATCGCATTTGTCATACCGCGATAATCCCATAAGCGTCCCCATGGCCCATTAGAGAACCACACCATTCGATAACGTCCGTCTTCTTTCGGCGCGTTTACATACATGGTGGGCTCTTCCGCATTCGGCACATAATCGCTGATCTGGCGAAATACATCCCAAGATATCGCAGATTCTTCATCAATGCCTACCGTTCCCGTTCGATGAAGCGATGGATCAGCATCCGGTACATCACACCAAGTATACGTATCTCCCGGTTTACCGAATAAGGATGGTTTTTTCAAATAGAAAACCTGCATATCCTCCGGATATTTCTTTAACAGCTGTTCGATGACCGGCTGTTTTTCTACACTCAACTCATCAATATGAAGCCAATGTCCACAAGCGATCGCCGGGCGCGGCGTACCGGTACCATTGATGAGAGATTTCATCTCCTCTCGCGTCAAAGGCAAATACGCTGCTTCCGGAAAATTTTCCTTTTTACAATACATGTTCATTCCTCCTTTGATTATCATCATCCAGGCTCATAAAAAACTGATCGATATTTTCCCACTTCGCCGTCGGCGGAATATCGCAGCCGGAAGACAAGACGAAATTAGGATATTGTCTGCATTCTTCCAATAAGAACGCTACCGCTTTTTGCATATCCTCAGATGTTCCATTACAGAAGCACGCTACCGGATCAATATTGCCCATCACGGGAATATCCGCAGGGATCTGCTGCAAAACATCTTTCATAGAGACCGCATTCCCGAAATGATACGCATGACAGGTCGTTTTTAAGATCTCTTCTACCGATTGTGCGGCACTCGGTCCGCAATTATGATATAAGATCGAAAAATCATCGTCTTGCAATTTCTCACAAATCTCCTTGATGTAACAGCTGGAAAACTGCTCTACCATAGAAGGCGGAAGCAATCCGGCAAGTGGCTCTGCCATCAAGACACCGTTTGCGCCGGCATCCTTATATGCCCGAACATACGTTTTCAAAAACGCGGTTGCCTTTTCCAATACAACGGTCGCATATTCCGGATTCATCATGCATTCTACCATGATCTCGCTTACATCCATCAAACGCCCAGCCAGTGAGAACGGTCCTATCACACCGGCAAATACTGCGCGATCCGCTTGTTTCATGACTTCTCTGATCGCCTGTATATACCGTTGACAGCGCCCGGCAGTCAAGTCCGGAACCGACATCTTTTGAGCTTCTTCCAACGAATGCACCAGCTGTCCCGTTACTGCCGGTACTTCATGATCACTGAACTGCACCTCACAGCCAAACGCTTCTGCTTCTACCGAAAGATCCATCATAGATACGATCGCCAGCTGTTGAGGCAAGCGCTGTACGATCTTTTGCATTGCTTCCGCCTGTAAATGTCCATCGTTCAACAGTTCCTTTACTCGGACATCGAGAAGCTGCACAGCCGGAAAGGATAAAATAGCCAATCCCTTCGTCTCTTTGCCGCATATTTCTTCCTTCCATTTATGATAACTGTAGTTCATACCATCACGTTGGCTAACGCCATCTCCTTTCCTTGTTTTCTGTCAATATCATCATAATCGCAATTACGAAAGATTCCTATGTTGAATCTTGTTAAAAACATTCCCTAAATTGCTGAAACGATAGAAACGCCAAATCATTTTTATGCTATAATAGGCAAAAGAAAGGTGATGTTGATGGCATTAGATGGTCTGGTCCTACAACGACTGAAAGAAGAAATAGCGCAATATCTCCCGGCCCGCATACATAAGATTCAGCAAATTTCCGATACGGAGATTCTTTTTCAGCTCTATGGCGCAAACGGCAGCCGGCGGTTGATGATATCGGCTCACAGCGTTTATAACCGCATTCACTTCACAGAAGAAAAATATACAGCGATGGAAACCCCAGGAAATTTTGTCATGCTGCTTAGAAAGCTATGCGATCAAGGCATTATCAAAACACTGGAACAAATCGGTTTGGATCGCATCCTGCACATGCAGATAGAGGCAAGAGATGAACTCGGCGACATCCACATACGACATATGTATATCGAACTGATGGGAAAATATGCCAACATCATACTCGTAGATGAACAAGAAAAAATCATCGACGCCTTGAAGCGCATTCCTCCTTTTGAAAACAACAGCCGCACCATCCATCCCGGTGCCCTTTTTCGCTTACCCGCTCCCCACAGCGGTAAGCAGGATCCGTTCTGCTGCCGGCAATTTGATCATGATGAATCCTTTACGAAACAATTTCATGGTTTTTCACCTTTGTTGTCGGATGAAATGCACTATCGTTTAGCACACAAAGAACAGTTTTCCGATGTCATGCAGGAAATCAAAACCTCACATCATCTCTATATCAGCGATATCGGTGAGCGAATGTATTTCCACTGCATCCCTTTAAAGCATTTGCAGGCGGAATGTCGTTCCTACGATATCATGAAAGGATTCGATATCCTCTTTTATGAAAAAGAAGAAAAAGTAAGGATCAAGCAGCAAAGCGGTGACTTATTCAAAACAATACGCAAAGAACTGCATAAAAACAAAAGCAAGCTGCCGAAGCTCCAACAGACATTGGAAGACTCTTTACACTGTGAAATCTATCGGCAATACGGAGATCTGCTGTTCGCTTATATGCCGTCTTTGAAAAAAGAAAAGACGATCCTTCTTCCTTCTTTCGAAACCGGCGAAGATATCGTCATTCCCATCGATATGAAATACGATCTGAAGCAAAATGCCAATAAATACTATCAAAAATATCATAAGGCAAAACGGGCACAGCTCATCGTCAAAGAACAGATAGAGCTTTGTATAAAAGAGCTTCATTACTTTGAAGCACTCGAAGTACAGCTGGAACAGGCATCGATCGCCGATGCCAAAGAAATACGGGAAGAACTTGTAAAACAAGGGTATATGCGTCCGCAAAAAACGAGGATCCGAAAAAAGAAAGGACAGGAATTACCGCATTTTTCTACCTTTCAATTCAAGGATATCGATGTATATCTGGGCAAAAACAATTTACAAAACGAATATGTCACATGGAAATTAGGAAAAAAAGACCATATCTGGCTGCACGCCAAAGACTATCACGGAGCCCATGTCGTCATTGCTGCGGCACATGCTGAAGAACAGCTGCTAAGAGATGCTGCCATGCTTGCCGCATATTATTCAAATGGCCGCTATTCCTCCAGTGTTCCTGTCAATTATTGTCATATTCGCCAGTTAAAGAAGATTCCCAAAACAAAAGGCAGTTTCGTATCCTTAACCAATTATCATACGATCTATATCGATCCGGACCCTTCTCACATTCAAAAGCTGCTGGATGAACATCTGATCCGTTAAGCAGCACACATTTCATAAAAACAGCATGTTTATCATGCTGTTTTTTCATATGTCCTCTTTCCCTATAGCTCTATCTTTTTCGGAAATGCCTCTTTCCGCAAAATCCCCCACATCTTATCAATATACGCAAGCGTATAGAAGTTTTCATAGTAGTGATAGTAAAATGCTCCTTTCAGCGTCATGCTGTATACATCGTTTTCTTTCACAAGAAACCCTAACCATTCGGCAATTTTTAATTCCGTTCCATACATTTTTTTCAACGGAACACCAAAGAAGCGCTCAAAATCTTTGGCATCTACCTTTGTACTGTATGCAGTCCAAAACAAATAATATACCATGCGCTGCCGTAAAGAAAAACGAATGGTCAGCGCAGTCGGAAGGTTTCCTTCTTCCACCCTTTTGCAATATTCCTCAATAGAAAACGTATTGATTTTAAACTGCTCTCTCAATAATGTTGTCGCAGAACAGCCAAAGCCTAAAAAACTATCTCTGGTCATAGAAGAATACGTTGCCTGCTTATCCTTTGAAAACGTCCAAATAGAACTGCGGTGATATCCCTTATCCATACAATAGCGCGTAACGGCATCCAAAAGAGCCTGCTTTTCTTTTTTAGGCATTGTCGTTACCGTACTTGATGTAAATGTAAAATCAATGAACGGATAAATCGCCACATGATTGGCACCGTTTTGAAATGCCGCATCGATATCTGCCTTCAGATCATCAAACGTCTGCATCGGCAAAGCGAAGATAAAATCCATGGAAACCGTTTCAAAAGAAACTTGGGACAATACTTCCTTCAAAGTCGAAATATCCACGGTTTCCCTGCCCAGGACCGTTTGAAATTTCTTTTGAAAAGACTGGATGCCAATGCTGATTTTCGTTACACCGGCTTCTTTCAAAATGCGTAAAACAGAGGGCACCACATTATCCGGATGCAGTTCTATGCCGATCCCTTCCGTAAGGACATAATGTTCCCGTATCGCACTGATGATTTCTTTAAGCCGATCCGCCGCAAGAGCCGGCGTACCACCGCCGAAGTATAGGCTCGTCGTTTTTTTCTTACCGATGTGCTGACTGCCGACAAGATGGATCTCTTGAATCAAGGCGTCGATATACCGATCGTATACTTCCTCTAAATATCTGACTTTACAATATGGACAGAAATTACAAATGCTTTTACAAAACGGGATATGTACATACAATCCTAAATTGTCACATTCCGAAAAAGGAAGCTGCTGGTCATATTCACTTTTAAATATAAACGGCTTCATCGAACGAGTCAGCCACATTCTTGTCAAGTTTGTTATCGTACTCATATCGCTCCTAAATATATTTCAAATATGTCTTTAACATTTCAAAGATGATCTTTATATTCCCACGGAATAAAAGAGTATATTCAGCCACAAAAAAATAACCGCATTCATCGCAAAGCCCCGGTATCTCAATGCAGCGTCCGCAAGTCGAAATCTTTCCATTTTCCATGATCACACACTGATGGCAAGGCGTAGGAAACCGATTTTGGATAATGTATGGAAAAGCGCTTTTTAAATTAAATACAGGCACCCCTTCTTTCATCATCTTCACAATATCTTCACAGCACTTCGCTTTTTCTTCTTTTGAAAGCGCCAATTCCCTCGTATCGGGATACGGTGTATGAAAGTTAAAAGATACCGCTCGGACGTTTTGAACATCGCGGGCAGTGCGGCAAACATCACAGACAGCGTCTTTGTTTATCTGATTAATCGCCATATAAAAGCAGATATTATCAGAAGTCGCCTGTTTGACATTTTCCATAATGGTATCATAGGTATCTCCGCGAATGATATTATGACGCTCCCTATCCCCATCAAGACTGAGCAAAATCAAATCGGCTTCCGGAAGATCTATCGGAAATGTACCGTTCGTAACCGTGTTGACAATTAAAAATCCCATCTTTTTCGCTTCCACGACAAGATCGCGCAGCGTCCGTTCTCCGTCTTCCCATAAGAACGTCTCGCCGCCGTAAAAAAACAGGATCCGTACACCCATATCGTAAAGCTGCCGCATCTCATTACGAATCTGTTTGTAAGGATGCATGACCGCCGTAATGTTATTGACGGAACAATGCTTACATTTTAAATTGCATTTATCTGTCACGATGATCGTACCGAGGATCGGTTCTCTTTTCTTAAATAAAATCGTTTTAATTCCGAAACGCGCAAAATGTACAAATGAAGAAATTTTCATACGATCTCTTTCTCACAAAACTGTGATCCATAGGCAACCCTCTTTTTCTCAGCTATTATACCATATTTGTATACTTAGTTCCAATTCCGTAAAAAAAACAGGTACTTATAAGATGCAAGTACCTGTAAAAAATAAATCGCTGATCACTCCACCGTAACCGATTTGGCAAGGTTGCGCGGCTGATCGATCTCACATCCGCGCAGATTGGCGATCTGATAAGATAACAGCTGCAAAGGTATTACCGTTACGATCGTCTGTAAAAACACATCGACCTTAGGTACGGATATCCGATAATCATAAAAATCCCGATCTACCTGAAAGTCCTCACGGCATATCAGGATCACATTCGCTCCGCGCGCCTTCACTTCCTTGATATTGCTGATGGTTTTTTCATACAGCTGTTCGTCTGTTGCCAACGCGATCACCGGTGTCCCTTTTTCGATAAGAGAGATCGTACCGTGCTTCAATTCTCCGGCGGCATATGCTTCACTGTGTATATAGGAGATCTCCTTAAGCTTTAAAGATCCTTCCATGGACAAAGCATAATCCAGACCGCGGCCGATGAAGAAAACATTGCCGTAACGGCTGATCATCTTGCCTGCCTCTACATATTGGCGATCTTTCATCATCCCTTCAAGAGTCTCCTCCAGCTGATCGATTTCCCGCAGGATCTCCCGGATTCGTTCTATTGATACATAACCGTGAATATGTGTCAGATGAAAGGCGATCATCGATAAGAGTGCTACCTGCGTACAATAGGCCTTTGTCGTAGCTACGGCGATCTCGGGCCCGGCAAGCGTATACGCTACATATTTCGCTTCTCTGGCAATGCTGCTACCGACGACATTCACGATCGCAAATGTATCGATGCCCTGTTCTTTAGCCAGCTGCAAAGCGGCTAACGTATCTGCGGTTTCTCCGCTTTGCGAAATCAAAAGTACCAGCGTATGTTGGGAAAAGATGGGATCTTTATAACGATACTCGCTGGCGACTTCGACATCTACACGGATACGCGCCTTGCTTTCTATGAGGGATTTCGCAATCATGCCCGCATACATAGCGCTGCCGCAGGCAACGATATGAATCTCTTCATAGGCGGATAAATCGGGAAGAGTTTCCTGCAAGGAATGAATATCATCTTTCAGATACGCACGTATCGTATCCATGACCACCTTCGGCTCCTCATGGATCTCTTTCAGCATGAAATGCTCATAGCCACCCTTTTGAATATCCATGATGTCCATATCCGCTGTTTTGATCTCATATGTGATTTCCTGTTTATCTTTATCATACATATGAATACAATCTTTAGAAATGACCGCCATTTCATCCTGTCCCATCAAAATATAGCGACGGCTGTATTTCAATATGGCAGGTACGTCGCTGGCAATAAAATTCCCTTCTTCTCCCACTGCCGCAATGAGAGGGGAATTTCTCCGCATTGCGTAAATATGTTCCTGATCATCATCGAATAAGATCCCAAAAGCAAAGCTTCCGCGAAACGAGCGGATAGCTTGTGCCATCGCTTCCAATTTGTCCTGCGTCTTACGATAAAGAAAGTCAAGATACGCACATGCTACTTCGCTGTCTGTCTCCGATGCAAAAACATACCCTTCTTTCTGAAGTTCTTTTTTTAATTCATGATAGTTTTCAATGATACCATTATGAACCAGCGTTACTTTTCCCTG
>Ga0224746_10082_pt1 | contig 15948 bp, 10 predicted proteins | sample LIM_F_Water_Bulk_FD_183000 | JGI IMG/M metagenome (GOLD analysis project Ga0224746, IMG submission 183000) | Enriched cells from gastrointestinal tract of the lab mouse from Pacific Northwest National Laboratory (PNNL), Richland, Washington... | ecosystem: Host-associated > Mammals > Digestive... | reverse complement strand
ATTTAAAAGCAACCGAATTTCCGTAAATCTGGAGGCGCCCCTTTTGGAGGAGACGGCCGCGGACATGGCGGTCCTATCTCTGCTGCTGCGCAAGGCCTGCCGGGCATATCCCAACATGACGCTGCTGGGCTCCCGCCTGGCGGAGCTGTACGGGGCGTATCTGGACGGAGAGGTGCGCAAGCACGGCTCCAAGGAAATCTTAAACCTGACCGTCCAGGGGATAGATGACCGATTTGCCTTGGAGGAAGAGAACATGATTCAGGATTGCGCAGAGCTGCTCTGTCAGACCCTGTTTGACCCCAATTTCGGGGAAGACGGCATGTTCGGAGAGGACGACCTGCGGCTGGAGCGCCAGTATCTGGTGGATACCATCGACGCGCTGGTCAACGACAAGCGCAGCTATGCCATTGACCGGTGCGTCAAGGTCATGTGCCAGGGGGAACCGGCGGCGGTGAGCCGCTACGGTACCCGTGAAAAGGCCCTGGCGGTGACAGCCTGGTCCGCCGCGGAGATATACCGCCGCCTGCTGCGCACCGCCAGGGCGGAGATTCTGTTTATCGGCTGCGGGGACCCTTCCGGGGCCATGGAGACCTTCCGGAGGGCCTTCGCCCAGGTAAGCCGGGAGCCGGAGCCGGTTCCCGATGCCCCGGTAAAGCTGGCCGCCGGTGAGGTGAAGGAGGTCACTGAAGCCATGGACGTGGTCCAGGGCAAGCTGGTCATGGGCTTCCGGGTGGGAGATGTATCTGACCGCAGGCAGTACAACGCCCTGCGGATGATGCTGTCCGTTTTCGGCGGTTCCCCCTTCTCCCGCCTGTTTGTATATGTGCGGGAAAAGCTGAGTCTCTGTTATTACTGCGCCTCCCGCTATGACCGGCCCACCGGCCTGATGCTGGTGGACTCCGGCGTGGAGTTCGAGAAAAAGGAGGCGGCCCAGAGGGAGATTCTCAATCAGCTGGAGGCGATGCGCCGGGGCGAGTTTACCGGGGAGGAGCTTTCGGCGGCCCAGCTGAACATGGTCAACGCCTTCCAGACCACGGGGGATTCCCTCGGCTCCCTGGAGGGGTACTATTTCAACCAGATTTTCAGCGGGTGGGACAAAACCCCTGAGGAGGACATCAAGGACCTGCTGGAGGTGACGCGGGAGGAGATTATGGAGGCGGCCAGGCGGGTGTCGCTGGATACCGTTTACTTCCTGAAAGGGGGAGAACAGAATGGCTGAGGAGAGAAAAACCACAGTGGAAACGGTCAGCTCCTCCCTTTTGGGGGAGAAATATTACAGGGTAGCGCATAAAAGCGGTGTCACCATGTTGCTCTGTCCCATGGAGGGGTTCAGCACCGCCTACGCCCTGTTTGGGACCAACTACGGCTCCATGGATGTGGAGTTCAAAACGCCGGAGGATACGGACTTTGTGGAGGTCCCGGCGGGAATCGCCCACTACCTGGAGCACAAGCTGTTTGAAAACGAGGAGGGGGATGCCTTCCAGCGGTTTGCCGCCACAGGGGCAAACGCCAACGCATACACCTCCTTTGACAAAACCTGCTATCTCTTTTCCTGCACCCAGAACTTTGAGCAGTCCCTGGAGATACTGCTGGACTTTGTCACCCGGCCCTACTTCACCGAGGAGACGGTCCAGAAGGAGCAGGGGATCATCGGCCAGGAGATACGGATGTACGACGACAATCCGGACTGGCAGGTGTATTTCAACCTTCTCAAGGCCATGTACCAAAAGAACCCGGTTCGGGTTGACATCGCCGGGACGGTGGAGTCCATCGCCCAGATTGACAAGGACCTGCTCTACCGCTGCTATAACCACTTCTACAACCTGCGCAACATGGTGATTGCCATTGCGGGGAACTTCACGGTGGAATCTGCCATTGAGGTGGCGGACAGGGTGCTCAAGGAGGCGGAGCCCCTCCTCACCCAGCGCCGTGTTCCCGACGAACCGGAAGAGGTGAGCCGGCGCAAGCTGGAGATGGAGCTGGAGGTCGCCGCGCCTATTTTCCAGATGGGCTTTAAGCTCAGGGGCGGCTCCGCGGAGGAGAACATGAGGAACCAGATACTGGACGAGGTTCTGGTGGAGATCATCGCCGGGGAGACCACATCCTTTTACCGTGAGCTGTACGATAAGGGGCTCATCAACGCCACCTTTGGCGGGGAGGCCATGTCGGTGCGTTCGCTGCTCTCCGTCACCTTCGGAGGGGAATCCAGGGAGCCGGAGAAGGTTTACGAGGCCATTCTGGAACGGGTACGGGAGCTGAAGCGGGACGGCATTGAGGAAGATCTGTTCCGTCAGTGCAAAAAGACGATATATGGGAGATATATCGGGATGTTCAGCAGACCGGAGGCAGTGGCAAGCGCCCTTCTGGCCTCCCACTTTACCGGGCTGGAGCTTTACTCCATGGTGGAGGAGCTGGGCCGTGTGACGAGGGAAAAGCTGGAGCAGCGGCTGAGGACGGAGTACCATGAGGAGTGGAGCTCCCTTTCCGTTGTCCGCGGACGCGGCGGAGACAATGATGAGGACGGCATATAAAAGCGCACTTCCCTAAACATATCGTATAAAAGGAGAGACGTTTAAGATGACAGAAACCCTTTCGTTCCCCGGCCTGGGCTGGGAATTCCATCTGTCCCGTGCAGCGTTCACCATTCCCATTGGGGAAAACGGGATTACCGTCTACTGGTACGGCATTCTGATTGCCCTGGCCTTTTTGTCCGCGGTGTTTTACGCCTTCCGCCGGTGTGCCACCTTTGGCATCAACGCGGACCGGGCCATTGACGTGGTGCTGGTGTCCGCTATCGGCGGCATCCTGGGGGCCAGGATATACTATGTCCTCTTTACCTGGGACTACTACAAGGACAACCTGGGGGAAATCTTTAAAATCTGGCACGGGGGCATTGCCATTTACGGCGGCGTGATCGGCGCGCTGCTGGTGGGGGCGCTGATGTGCAAAATCCGGAAGGTCCGCTTTCTGCCCATGGCCGACATGGCGGTTGGAGGCATTCTGCTGGGACAGGCCATCGGCAGATGGGGCAACTTTGTAAACATCGAGGCCTTTGGCTCCAACACTACCCTGCCCTGGGGCATGACCTCTCCCTCCATTGTATCCTATCTGTCCGGAATGAAGGAGGAGCTTTCCAAAATCGGCGTGGAGATCGACCCGTCCATGCCGGTACACCCCACCTTCTTCTATGAATCCCTCTGGTGCCTGATTGGATTTGGTCTGGCGGCGTATTTTGCCGGACGCAGAAGGTTTGACGGCGAGCTGCTGCTCTTTTACGCCGCCTGGTACGGAACCGGCAGGGCGGTGATCGAGGGGCTGAGGACCGACAGCCTGATGCTGGGGACCATCCGGGTATCCCAGCTGCTGGCGATTCTGTGTGTGATTGCGTCGGCGCTCATATGGATTGCGGTGCGCAGTAAGATTAAATCCTCCAACGACCCGGAGTATCTGAAGGTGTTTGCCAAGACCGGGGAGGCGGCCGCTGTGGTGAGCGGGGAATACTACAAGCGGCTGGAGGAGGAAAAGAAAAAGCAGCCGGAGAAGGTTGCACAGCCCATAAAACCGGAAACCGCTGCAAACCCGGTACAGGAAACGGTTCAGGCTGTAAAGGAGGCGGGACCTGCGGAAATGGACCGGGTGCAGCTGCGGCGGAGACAGCGCAGGAAGGCCGTTCAAAGGATGCGTTGAAAAAAGTGACCATAGCGTGAAAGAAAGGGCAGTCCCAAAACGACGGTGATTTCGTTTTGGGACTGCCCTATTTCATTGGATTCGCCTATTCGCTTATTCTTTTATCACTTCCGGGGACTTCAGGATTCCGGTCTCCTTCAGCTTGTACTCATAGCTGAATTCGTCCCCGAAGGTCCTCCAGGAATCCGGACCGAACCAGGTCCAGCCGGTATTGCAGTTGTGGACCGTCCCGAAAGTGTTGACCCGGTTGCCGAACAGGGTCAGGGTAATCTCGTGCTTTCCGGGGGCGGCGTCAACATGCAGGGTATAGGGCGCGAACACAATGGAGCCAACCCGCTTACCGTCCAGGGATACCCCCACCAGCGCGCCGCGGTAATGGGGTGTGCGGATGGTAAGGCCGTTTTCCCCGGCCTCTGCCTCTAGGTGGTATTCCACATTTCCGCCGTAGAAGGGCAGGCCCTGGGTGGTGATGTCCCCGAAGACAAGCTCCCGCACCGGTTGGGTGATTACCGCCCTGGAACCAATCGCCTTAACGCCGAAATCCCCCAGAATAAAGCAGTTTTCGGTGTTGGTCCGCTGGCCGAAGGGCATTGTCAAAATCAGGGTGTTTTCCCCTTTGCGGATAACCGGCAGCTTGACGGTGTGGATTCTCTCGTCTACATACCAGCCTGTAATGTCCTTGGAAACCTTTTCGCCGTTCCATTCGATGTCCGTCGCCTCCAGGTACTCCACCGCAAGGGAGGCGCCTGAAACCTCAATTTCGCTTTCCACCGTGAAGCGCAGGCGCAGGGTGTGGGTGTTGGGGACCGCCTCAATGACCCACGGCTGTGCTACGTGGTTTTTCCGGTGGGGATAGCCGAGGGCGTCCCGCATCTGGTTGTCCAGCCGGAGTATCTCCTCCTTGGGCTGCCAGGCGCCGCCGTCCATAGAGGACTCCGCCTGGTCCAGCAGCAGGACGTTGGGTTCGCTGAGGGTGACGCGGGCCTTTGCAAAGAAGGGGGTGTCCGCGTCGCGGGCGGCCAGGGAGTTGTGACCCAGGCGGAAGGGGGCGATTGCTTTGGCAAAGCTGACGCCTTCCCCTGCGGGACGCCGGCCCTTCTCCAGGCGGATCAGGATGCTGTCATGGGGGTAGAAGCTGTAGCGGATTTCCGTCTTCCCGTTTTGATAAGCGCATTGCAGGGGGACGATTTCGCCGGTCATGGTGTTGTAAAGGGTGGGGATGTATTCGCCGGATATGCGGATGGTAATATTCTCCTGGGGCAATACATCTTTCCCCAACAGGGCGATCCGCGGGTCCCACATGGGCTGAACCGGCTGCCTGCCGTGGGCGATAAACAGCCATTCCCGGTCCCCATCGGTGCGCATCTGGGTCAGCAGGCCGTTGGTGCGGGCGCCGTTCTGGTCCACGATTTCCACCAGGCGTTCCGGCTCCAGGGCGCACAGAATCTCATACTCGCTGAAGCCTATCACCTGGGCGGAGGCGGCCAGCTCCTTTCCCGCGCCGCTGGGGACCGCGTCCACCAGGGTGGGAACAGAGCCCAGGAACAGCAGCTTTCCGCCCGCCTGGGCGAATGCCCGCAGCCGTTCTACGGTGGTGGAGCGGAGGGTTTCACAGCCGGGAACCAGGATCACATCGTATTCCATGGCTCCCACCTTCAGGGGCGCTCCGCCTGTTTCACACTGGCGGGGGAGGAGGGCCTCCGAGATATAATCAAAGTCAATCTGCCCGAACAGCAGCCAGTCGGTCAGGTTTGCAAAGTTGCCGTCCAGGTGCTTCCGGATGGCAGAGGTCTGTTCCTGGGGGCCCCAGTGGAGCCAGTAGCTTTCCACCGGGTGGATGACCCCAACCTTTACCTTGGCCTTGCCCCTGGTCATCACGGTGTTGAGCCTTGCGAAATGGTTCTCAATCAGGGGGTACTCCCGGAACCAGGGGGACTGATAGTGGATGGAGGCGGGATAGTCCCGCTTGGCCTCCCCCAGCATGGTCACCCAGGACAGATGAGGGACCCGGACCGTCACCCCCAGGGCCGCCTGCCAGTCGCCTGCCAGCTTGTGGCCCCGGAAGTCAAAGTCCCAGTTGGTGACGCCGTACAGCTCCGAGGTAACGCCCTCCCGCCCGAACTGGTGGGAGACGGACTGGGCCTGTTTGGCGGTGGTGTATTCTCTGGCGTCGCAGAGCATATCGATGCCGGGGAGCTGGAAGGAGCCCAGGGAACGCATGACCTCCCCCAGGGACGCGGTCTGGCTCTGGAGGGTGGGTTCCGACAACATGTGGCCGGTGAGCTTGAGACCCTTTTCCTCGCACCAGCCGCCCAGCTGGTCCGAAAACGCCTCGGCGAATCGCTCGGAAATGTGGGCGTGGTATTGATACCTTGTGACCGACGGCTTTCCCTCCGGCAGGTCCCACAGCAGCTCCGGCAGCTTTTCCAGGAGGTTCTCGCCGTACTCCCTTCGATAGGTTTCAGGCAGATTATCAGTCCAGGGGAGAATGATATCCTTTTTCTCAAAGGCAAAGCCCAGGGCTGTCTTGTGGGTGAACTGGGGCTCGTCGGTGAAGATGGAGGGGATGGTTTTCCCAAACTCCGCGCCGTTGTGCTTTAGGTAGGCCTCATGGGTCACCTCTATGAATTTGCGGATGGAGCCGCTGTCCAGGGTGTCGGCATAGGTCTGATTGTTGTACCAGGGGCTTTCCTCTGCCAGCTCCAGGTAGCCGTACCAGCGGACAGAACCCTCCTTTACCGGAGAATTGGGGGAGACCTGTTCATAGTGCTTTAAGGTGCCGTCTTCATTGAGAGATACATCATAGCAGCAGAGAAAACGGCTTTCGGCGGCCCGTTCCTCCTTTTCAGAGGCGGCAGGATAATTGCGGGGGTCTGGGGTCAGCAGAAGGTGGCGGGCGCGTTTGGTCCTGTCCTTGGTGACAATACCCCCCGCCGCGCCGGAGGGCCAGCGATCCTCGTCGTAGAGCCAGGCCAGCATCTTCCGGTCCTTTGCCTCATCGACGCAGGTTTGGATCAGCTGGAAAAACTCCTCGCTGAGGTAGGGGGTGACAAGTCCGGTCCGGCAGTGCATATGGAAGCCGCCGAAGCCCATCTCCTGGAGCCAGCCGATCTGGCGCTTCAGCTCGTCCGGCTTTAAATCCCCGTTCCACGCCCAGAAGGGCGCGCCCCGGTATTCGGAGGTGGGGTTCTCAAAAAGGGTTTGCTCCAGCTCTGACTGGCTGCGGGAATACAGCATGAAAATTCCTCCTTTATATCCGTTTTTTCGGATGCGCTGTAATGATAGTATAGCTGTATGCGTTTACTGTTAAAATACAGTTTTCCACATCGATGTAATAGTTTTTACCCTTACGGGTGATGACGGCGCAATCAGAGGAGATTTTCTCCCTGCACCATTCCACCGCATCGTCCGCCTCCAGGGAGAGGTTCTTCCTAATCCGCTCCGCGCCTAACTGGGTGGTATGGAGCTTGGACATGTTTTGCAGCAGTTGATTGTTCATACTCATTTCCTGGAAATTCCTTCGGTGATCCTCCCGGATTTACTGAACAGAAGTATCTGTCCTAAGATGAAGTATACCAGTATCCTGACAAAAGTCAATTCCCTGTCAGAAATAATTTTATATATTTTGCCGAATTTCAGAGAGAAAAAATGAAATTTGTTCATGATAATGACGGAATTTCTTTGGGATCCGAACTAGAATATAAAAAGGGAAGAAAAAAATGCACAATTCTTCCTTTGCGGAGAATGTATGAATATGCTATAATATATGAATAAAGAAAAAAATAAACCTTCAGGGCCTGTTCAAAAAAGCGCAGAATGCGCGGCTGGATTTCCAAGGGAATATTTCGAGGCAGGCTCTTAAACCACAAAGGAGGAATCGCCTGTGTCAGAAACACATGCTCCCACCGCGGGGCGGTTGGCGCTGGATTACGTGGAGCCGGGCATGGACCTGACCGACCAGTCCCAGGTCACGTCGTCTGTTCCCGAAGGGGTAACGGCAAAAATGCTGTACCGGGACATTGTACATATTGCCTGGCCGTCGCTGATAGAGCTGACCCTTGCCCAGCTTACATCCATGGTGGACCTGATGATGGTGGGCCAGCTGGGCCCCTGGGCCATCACCTCGGTGGGATTGAGCACACAGCCTAAATTTCTGCTCCAAACTGTTTTTATGGCCATGAATGTGGGCGCAACCGCCATGGTAGCCCGGTATAAGGGGGCGGGAGAACGGGACAAGGCCAACACCATCATGCGTCAGGCCCTGCTGATTACCTTTACATTTTCCCTGATTTCCTCTGTCCTGGGTTTTTTCTTCGCCAGGCCCCTGGTGGCCTTTATGGGCGGCCAGGATGATATGATGGCATTAAACGGCGGCACCATCTATCTGCGCATCCAGATGCTGGGGTTGGTGGGCTTTGCCCTGACCTCCACCATCACCGCCGTTCTGCGGGGAGTGGGCAACTCCCGCACCGCTATGGTTTACAATACCATCGCCAATGTGGTAAACGTCATTCTCAACTATATCCTGATTTACGGGCACTTCGGGGCCCCGCGTCTGGAGGTTGCAGGGGCGTCACTGGCAACCATCATCGGGCAGTTTGTGGCCATGGTCATCGCGCTTATCTCGGTAATCAACGGGAAATTCTATCTCAAGCTCCGATTCCGGGACGGGTTCCTGCCGGACTTTGACGCCATTGGGAAGATTGTCAAAATTGGCATCCCCGCTATGATTGAGCAGCTGACCATGCGGGCTGGAATGATCATCTACGCCAAGACCGTCGCGTCCTTGGGGACTATCGCCTTTGCCACCCATCAGATTTGTATGAATATTCAGGCCCTTTCCTTCATGACCGGACAGGCCTTCGGTGTATCCGCCACCTCCCTGATGGGCCAGAGCCTTGGGAAGAAGCGCCCCGACATGGCCCAGGCCTACTGCACCCGCACCAGAAGGGTGGGGATGTGCGTGGCGTTTATCCTGACCTTTGTGTTCCTGTTCTTCGGCCGGTTTATTGTGGCGTGCTACAGCGACGATCCCGCTGTCATCTCCACAGGCGCAAGGATATTGATGTTTGTGGCCTTTGTACAGCCCTTTCAGTCGTCCCAGTTTATCCTTTCCGGCGCGCTGCGGGGAGCGGGGGACACCAAGTCCATTGCCAAGATTATCTTCCTTACGGTGCTGCTAGTGCGGCCCAGCCTTGCGCTGATATTGATTTATCTGTTCCATTGGGGACTTGAGGGCGCGTGGGTTGCCCTGGTGTGTGACCAGCTTCTGCGGACCATGCTGGTGTGGAGAAGGTATAAGTCCGGCAAGTGGAAGATAATCCGGGTGTAATCAAACGCATTGCAGCCAGGTAAAAAGCCGCAGCTATGAAAGCATAAAAAGAGGGCCGACTATAGTCGGTTGACCCTTGGCTGATTAGTACGAGAAATAATCGCCGCACGTTCCAGGTGACCGGCGATTATTTCTTTGTGATGATAGTAACAAAGACGTCACATATCGCAATGCTCACAAACAGAAGCTGTAAAACTTTACGTAGTGTCATACAGCAGCTCCTTTCACAGCAGTAAAAAATATATTTAGCCGAAAATGGAACAAGTTCTGTAAACGTGGCCATTCACCGAAATTTTTTGTAATCCCAGATTTGTATTTCGATTCCTTGAATCCTTTCAGGAGGTTTTCCCGCTTGCCCTCCATTGTAAGGCGTGATATAATAACTCTTAGATAAATAACACCCCTTGTAAAAGGAGTTGAAGGAAAAGCAATATGTATACAATCGCAATCATAGACGACGAAAGCATTATCCGCCGGGGGCTGGCACAGAGCATTGACTGGAATGACCTGGGCTATGAGGTGGTGGGCACCGCATCCGACGGTGAAGAAGGACTTGCTTTGATGAAGGAGAAAAAGCCGGACATCGTCATCAGCGACATCCGAATGCCTGTGCTGGACGGATTGGAAATGGTCCGCCAGGCCAGGCGGCTGCACCTTCCATGCAGCTTTATACTCATGTCCGGCTATGAGGAGTTTCGATATGCCCAGTGTGCGGTCAATCTGAAGGTAGAAAAGTATCTCTTGAAGCCCATCGACAACGAAGAACTGCTTAAGGTGGTTCGCCGCGTCACCCGTCAGATCGAGGCAGAACGCAAGCTGGAACGGCAGATTTCCGAGAGTATGCCCCTGCTGCGGCATAACTTTGTAGCCAGGCTCCTTTCCGGAAGAATGACGGAGGAGGAGATTGCGTCAGAGCTGGGATTCCTGGATATTGACCTTTCGGCGTACCAATACCTGGTGCTGATGATTAAGGTGGACGATTACCGGGAGGAACCGTATGTCTCCCATATCCAGCGGCAGGAGGTGCTGAAGTTCGGTATCTTTAATATCGTCCAGGAGGTTTTTGGCGCGGATTCCCAGTCCTCCCCCTATCCTAATGGGGAAAAGAATCTCCCTGTTTATGACGAGCGGGTGGAGAATATCTACAGCGGCGGCTTACAGCAGGTGCTGTTCCATGATACCGGCGGGGACGAGCTGGTGGTCATCGCAGGCTGCGGGGAAGGAAAGGAGGGCCCCGCGCTGCGGCGTATCTATCAGCTCTGTGAGGAGCTTTCCATGAAAACCGGCGAAAGCCTCTCCACCACCGTTACCATCGGGATGGGACGCTTCCGGAAGGGATATCAGGGGATCGCCCGTTCCTGCGCTGAGGCCGCCTCCGCCATTGAATGCCGCCATATGGAGGGAAAAAACCGAATTATCTCCATACAGGATATCCACCTGCCAGGGCGGCGGGACAGCATCTCTATTTCCGACCTGGAAAAGAAGGTCCTGTCCTCCATAAAAATTGGTCTGGTGGAGGAGACCAACAAATCCCTGGAGGGAATACGCACCCGGATCCTGGAGCAGGAGTTTGTCACATTGGAAAAGATGCGCCTTATTGGAATGGAGCTTTCCATTCTGCTGATCAAGGAGGCGGAAAACTGGACCAACCAGGACAGCGAAAGGAGTCATCTGGAGGAGCTCAATGGCCTTTCCTCTTCCATTATGTCCAAGGAAACCCTGGATGACATCTTCCAGGTGCTGTTTACCTTGGTGGAGAAGATTGCCAGGGGTATTAACGCCCAGCGTATCAGCCAGCAGAAGGAGATTATCGACCAGGCAATCGCCTACATCAACGCCAATTATGGCAGTGAGGATCTTTCTCTTCAGGATGTGGCCCAGAATGTACATATCAGCTCGTCCTATTTCAGCACCATCTTCAAAAAGGAGAAGAATATCAACTTTACTGACTATCTCACCGAAACCCGAATGAAAAAATCCATGGAGCTGCTGCGCAATACCAACCTGAAGGCCTATGAAATTGCCCGCATGGTGGGGTACAGCAATCCCCAGTACTTCAGCCTCTGCTTTAAAAAGTATACCGGCTATTCACCGTTACAGTTTAAAAATATCTGATTAAACAGGAGGAAAGACCACAATGGACATAAAAGAACAGGCTCTGGCCCTGCACCGTGAAAAAAGAGGAAAGCTGACCGTTACCCCCACCGTTGAGGTGAAAAATTCCGCTGACCTGGCTCTGGCCTATACTCCCGGTGTGGCGGAGCCCTGCAAGGAAATCCATAAAGATAAAGATAAGGTTTACGAATACACCCGCAAGTGGAACACCGTGGCAGTCGTCACCGACGGCACCGCCGTTCTGGGGCTGGGGGACATCGGCCCGGAAGCTGGGCTCCCTGTGATGGAGGGGAAAGCAGTCTTGTTTAAAACCTTTGCGGATGTGGACGCCTTCCCCATCTGCCTGGACACTAAGGACCCAGAGGAGATTATCAAAACGGTGAAATATCTCCAGCCCACCTTTGGCGGGATCAATCTGGAGGATATTTCCGCGCCCCGGTGCTTTGAGATCGAACGCCGCCTGAAAGAGGAAATGGACATCCCCGTTTTCCACGACGACCAGCATGGGACTGCCATCGTTGTTCTGGCCGGAGTGCTCAATGCCCTGAAGGTGGTGGGGAAAAGGCTGGATGAGATTCACGCGGTCATCAACGGCGCGGGCTCGGCGGGCATCTCTATCGCCAAACTGCTGATGCGGAGCGGGCTGAAGAACCTTATTCTCTGCGACAAGGCCGGGGCGATTTACGAGGGCATGGAAAACCTGACCTCTGCCCAGGAGATGATGTCCAAAATGACCAACCGCCGGATGAAAAAGGGGAGTTTGGCTGATGTTCTGCCGGGGGCTGACCTGTTTATAGGCGTTTCCGCCCCCAACGTGCTGACCGCTGAGATGGTAAAGACCATGAACCATAACGCGGTGGTCTTCGCCATGGCAAACCCCACCCCGGAGATTCTTCCCGACCAGGCCAAGGCGGGCGGCGCCAGGGTGATAGGGACAGGCCGTTCGGATTTTCCCAATCAGGTCAACAATGTCCTGGTGTTCCCCGGCATTTTCCGGGGGGCGCTGGACTGCCGCGCTTCTGATATCAACGAGGAGATGAAGATTGCCGCCGCCCACGCCATCGCAGGGCTTATCTCCGATGGGGAGCTGAACGAGGAATATGTCCTGCCCAAGGCGTTTGACCCCAGAGTGTCCGCAGCGGTTGCCAAGGCGGTGATGCAGGCGGCGAGGGATACGGGGGTTGCGCGAATTTAACAGGCTGCGACTGTGAAAGAAAAACCAAGTTCGAGTAGTTCTATTTCTTCCAGCAGCGAAGTTGCTTCCTCTACAGAAAGTCCAGTTCCACAGGACAAAATGCGCTGTTCTGAATAGGTTCAGGTTCACGTTTGGGGGTAGGATGTCTCTTCTGTTGCGTTATACTGTTTCAGCCCTGACAGCCAAAGTCGGGGCTGTTTTTCTGTTGTACAGGCATAAACCAATTTTTTACGACCATATTATGTATGGGCAGTACGCCTGAATTTGGCAGGCACCGGCTTTGAAAGGGGGAGGGTGATGAACCGTGTATAAGTTCCCTGGCTTTACGCCAAAGGCAAACAGCGCGGTCAACCATGCAATGACCCAGGCGTCTATATTGGGCCATACCTATATCGGAAGCGAACATCTCCTTTTAGGCCTTCTCCGCGAACACAGCGGGGTGGCCTATGTTGTTCTTTCACAGAAAAATGTCGATTATGACAAGGTAGTCCGCCAACTGGTGCGGACGGTGGGCAAGGGGATGACCACTTCCCTGACGCTGGAAAACCTAACCGAGCGCAGCCGCCGGATTTTGGAAAACGCCGCCGGTCAGGCGCGGCTGATGGACCAGCCCATGGTGGGGACCGAACACCTTTTAATGGCGCTGCTGCTGGAAACGGACAGCTATGCCGTGCGGTTTTTAAACGAATTAAATGTAAACCATGAGCTGCTGTACCAGTTTCTCATGGATACCCTGGACGGAGAGCTTCGGGAGCTTCCGGACGCCTCAGGCAGTCTTGGGATAGGAAGGGGGAAAAGGCCCATGGCGAAAGCCGTCAGGCCGGCGACCAAAACGCCGCTGCTGGATAAATTCAGCAAGGACTTAACCTGGATGGCCCAGGAGAATATGTTGGACCCTGTGATAGGCAGGGACCGGGAGCTGGAACGGGTGGTGCAGATTTTATCCCGACGCAGTAAAAACAATCCCTGTTTGATTGGAGAGGCGGGCGTTGGCAAGACCGCTGTGGCGGAAGGTCTGGCCCAGATGATTGTAAAGGGGGATGTACCGGATTCCCTGCAATATAAAAGGATTGTCTCGGTGGATTTGACCTGCATGGTGGCAGGGACCAAGTACCGGGGCGAATTTGAGGAGCGGGTCAAGGCTATTCTCGAAGAAGTCGCCAACGCGGGCAATGTGATTCTCTTTATCGATGAGGTGCATACCATCATCGGAGTGGGCGCGGCGGAGGGAGCCATCGACGCGGCCAACATCCTAAAGCCCCAGCTCGCCAGGGGAGAGCTCCAGATGATCGGCGCAACCACCATTGAGGAATACCGGAAAACAGTGGAAAAGGACGCTGCTCTGGACCGCAGGTTCCAGACCGTCCTGGTGGAGGAGCCGCCGGAGGACATTGCCGTGCGTATCCTGAGGGGAATCAAGGACCGGTATGAAAAGCATCACCATGTGGTGATTTCGGATGAAGCGGTGACGGCGGCGGTGCGGCTGTCCGCCCGGTATCTGCCGGACCGCTTTCTGCCGGATAAGGCCATCGACCTGATGGACGAGGCCGCGTCCAGGGTGCGGATATGCACCTTCAGCGCCCCTAAAAGCCTGCGGGAAAAGGAGGAGCAGCTCCGGGAAATCCAGCAGCAGAAGGAAAACGCCATCCACAACCAGAGCTTTGAGCTGGCCGCCCAAATCCGCGACCGGGAACGGGAACTGGCCAAACAGGTGCAGCAGTTGAAAAACATCCGCGACGCCAAGGAGATACGCCTCCGTCGGGAGGTGACGGCGGAGGATGTGGCCAAGGTGGTTTCCTCCATGACGGGAATTGATACCTCCACCTTGACCAAGGAACAGAGCCAGCAGCTCCTCCATCTGGAGGAAAGTCTGAGCAGGCGCATTGTAGGGCAGACGGAGGCCATTAAAGCGGTGTCCGGAGCCATACGCCGGGGGAGAATCGGGCTGGGGGACCCAGGGCGGCCCTTGGGGTCGTTCCTGTTCCTGGGGCCCACGGGGGTGGGAAAAACCGAGCTCTGCAAGGCCCTTGCCGCCTGCCTGTTCGCCGACGAAAAGGCGATTGTCCGGCTGGATATGTCCGAATATATGGAAAAACACACCGTTTCCCGGCTGATCGGCTCGCCCCCCGGTTATGTGGGCTACGGGGAAGGGGGACAGCTCACCGAGGCCGTCCGCCGGAAGCCCTACTGTCTGCTGCTGCTGGACGAAATTGAAAAGGCCCATCCGGATATCTTCAACATCCTCCTGCAAATTTTAGAGGACGGAACCATTACCGACAGCCAGGGCAGGAAGGTGAATTTTAAAAACACCCTGATCATTATGACCTCCAACCTGGGGGCGAGATATCTGACTGAGGGAAAGCAGCTTGGATTCCTGACGCCGGAGTCCACCGACCGGGCGGTCCGGCAGCAGGTGATGCGGGAATTGAAGGATGCCTTCCGGCCGGAATTTTTGAACCGCATTGATGAAACCATCCTGTTCCAAAGGCTGACACAGGAGGATGTGCGGTGCATTGCCCAGCAATTTTTGCGGCAGCTCAAGGGAAGGCTGGACGATCTGCACATTTCCATCACCTTCAGCGACGAGGCGGTCAGTCGCCTGGCGGTGATGGGGTATGACCCGTCCTATGGGGCGAGGCCGCTGCGGAAGGTAATCCGCAGCCAGGTAGAGGATCCCCTGGCGGAGCAGATTTTACAGCACACCCTTGTGCCGGGGGACAGGGTGCTCTGCAAGTACGCGGAGGAAGGATTCCGGTTCCAGAAGGTGGTTAGCTGAAAAAAGCGGGGGAACCTGTCCGGTTCTCCCGCTTTGTGCTGCGAAATGTATATTTTTGTAACAATATTGCTCAAAGGGTTCTTTTCCCTATATATATTATACCACAAAACAGAAATAATTACCAGACTGGTTTTACTGCTGGATATATAGTATGATTGACCTGGAACTTCAAAGATACAGGAGGGTCATATTTATGAAGTATTATCATGGATCGACAGTAAAAGGGCTTACAGAGCTTCAGCCCCATCTTTCTGTCGGAGCGCATTTGCAGGAAGCAAAGGTTTATCTGACAACAAGCAGGCAGTTGGCGGCGCATTATATATGGGACATCCAGCGGCTGGGGATAAGGATGCCGATGCTTGATATTCGCAAGGATGGAACCCTTGTATTCCAGGAAATGTTCAGCGGCGCGCTGGAATATTTTTATAAGGGCGTTTCAGGTTATATTTACCATTGTGAAGGGGATTACACGCCTGATCCCGTTGTACCTACAAGCTATACTTCAGATAAGGCTGTCCCAGTCACTGGATGTGAATATATTGAAGATGTGTATGAACATATTCTGCAATATGAAAAACAGGGAAAGTTCATTTATGAACATTATGAGGATCTGCCGCAGTGGCGGATTGATGTTATCCGGGGGCAGATTATCCGGCTTATTAAAAGATTCAATCTGGTTGCTGACAGCAGCCATCCCAGCAGAAACTTTATTATGGAGAAGTTTCCGCGCTATTGGGAAGAAGCAGAGGTGCTGTACGAGCATAATTTGCTGTAAAGTATGACGGCTGGGCAGATTGTGGAAGAAGCATCTGCCTAATGAAAAAGGAGAGCAAAAGCCGGAAA